>ENA-OQIO01000654-OQIO01000654.1-human-gut-metagenome-genome-assembly--contig:-NODE-654-length-17958-cov-3.002524_pt1 | contig 17958 bp, 21 predicted proteins | sample MGYA00242573_ERZ504737 | MGnify/ENA primary metagenome ERZ504737 (study PRJEB26092, sample SAMD00036203) | human gut metagenome | host: Homo sapiens | study: EMG produced TPA metagenomics assembly of...
GAAATGAATCCCACAGTTTTCTGTTCTTGCAATCAGCTCTTTTTCTTCAGCGGTCTTGGCTTGAATTCTGCCTTAACATTTTTGTATTCAGCCAGTATATCAGCCAAAAGGTTTTTCTGGGAAGTGACAGCTTCCTGCTGAGAAGTATTCACGATCAACTGATACTGAAGAAAAATCATGTTGTCACGCAGAGTTTCCAATGCAGAAGCGAGGGCAGGAATATTTTCTTTGACTGCTTTCATCAGCTTCTGCACCTGTTTTTTCAGTTCACGCAGGAGTTTGTTATCTGCCCTGATCTGGCGGTTCAGTTCGCAGCGGTCAGAAACAATTCCCATGGATTCCAGTTTTCTTGCGTGGTATCCTTCGTGTACGGTTGGCTGTTCAGTTAGTCCTCTGGCGGCATGACTGCGACAGTCTACACGGTCAGCAATACCATGGCGTTCCTGTTCTTCATTGACAATCATTTCCCAGCTCTTGCGCCATGCAAATATCTGTTCTTCGCTGTTCCAAAGTGCTGTAAGTGGGTTTTGTCTCCCATAGCGGGTGCTTTTAGGGGTCTTTGACGTCCTGATACATCCCTCAATTTTCTCAGCTTCAGATGGGGTTAAATACTGCCTTTTCTCCCCGAACTGATACATATATTGTTTCTCCCACCCTGTGTTTTGGCGGTCTTGAACTCATCAGCAGTAAAACCACGTTCTTCGCCGCCACGCTTGCAAAGGTATTCTTTCTGAGTCTTTGTCTGCCACTTGCCGTGTTCATCTAAGGGACGCATGGTGAAAAGAATATGGCTGTGAGGATTATGCCCCGGAGGGTACGGATCATGATGTTCACATCCGCACACATTCCAAGGTCAATGCCTTGCTCACGAACAAAACGCTTCAGCATACTTTTCCAGTCATCCAAAGACAGTTCTGATGGCAAAGCAACCACAAGCTCTCTCGCCAGTCGGCTGTCCTTTGTCTTTTCTACGGACTCGACAGCTTCCCAGAGTAGCTGTCTGTCCTTCCATTCTTCTGGTGCATACTGCGGAAGAAAGACTTCGCTATACAGACACCCGTGCTTTCTGGTGTAGTCATGGGTAAGTCCGTCATAATCATTGTAGAGTCGGGAACAGGATGCATAAGCGGCAGCTGCTATCACAGAACGGCCTGCGCCACGACTCACAACTTTTGCTTCTAACTGGAAATAGTTCACTATTTTCCTCCTTCCTGTGCCGCAGCACAATTTTTGTTTCTTTTTTGAAAAAGAAAATAGGTGCGGTGAATGCTGCGCCTATCTCTGCGATAAAACTGCCGCACCCGAAGGGCGTACCTTGTGTAGTGGCAGATTTTCGCAGGCAGTTAGCGCAAGGTAGGGTACAATTTGTACCCCTGATTACAAACGCAGTATCGTTTGTACTTGCGGAAACTGCGTGGACAATGACAGCAATTTGAAAAAAGTGTGGCATTGTACATAAGGCTCCAACGGAGCCGCAAAGCCTCGCGAGAGCGCACGACCCCGAAGGGGATACCACCGCCCATTTTATGGGTGGTGAGTAAGTGCGCCCTTCGGGATAGCAGCGAAGCTGCCAAGCTTATGCCTTCAATCGTCTTTTCAGCTCCATCTTCACATCATCAAGCTCCATAGTCTGAACTTCCGGGAACACGCTTTCCAATACGGCTCCCATCTGGATCAATCGTCTGGTTCTTGCCTTTCGCTCTTTCTGGCGGTTGCGTGCTTCAATCGCTTCCATTCTGTGCTGTGCCTGCAATAATTTCTTTTCATCTTCAGTCATAGGTCTGTTATTTGCCATAAAATCTCCTGGTATCGGTGTGGTACTGTAATCCGGTGTAGATGGTGCAGATACAATTCGTTTTGCAAGTTATAAGTTATCTGTGTACTGACAGGCGAATTGTTCCGCACCATCGGCTGTGAATTTAAGTACCGGAATTTAATATTTTTCGTGCTTCCTGCATATTGGCGGCTGCGTTCAACTCTCGGATATTCTGATTGTTGATTTTCAAAGGAACACAACGCTCCAATACTCGGTCATAAATTCTGGCTCTTGCCAGATCTTTCGGATGTTTCAACTCATCCAAAGTTAGATTGGTGGTTACAATCAGTGGTTTCTTGCTTCGGTATCGACTGTCAATCACATTGAATACCTGTTCCAAAGCAAATTCCGAACTTCGCTCAATTCCCAGATCATCAATAATCAGCAGACTGTATTTATTAAAATTGTCAATGAACTGGTTTCTGTCATCGGAATATATTCCGGTCAGCGTATTCAGGATTCTGGAAAAATTGGTCATCAGAATCGGAATACCTTTGTCCAACAGGGCATTTGCAATGCAGCCAGCGAAAAAGGATTTACCGGTTCCCACATCTCCCCAGAGAAGCAGTCCCAACGAGTTCGCTTTCATTTCTTCCCAATGGGACACATACTCATGGGCTTTCTGCATTTCCGGATTGTAGCCTTTATCATTGGAAAAGTTGTAATCATGCAGGGATTTGTCCTGCAATCCGTTTGTCCTCAAGCGTGACACCTGAATGAGAAATTCCTGATGCTTGCGTTCGGCTTCTTCTTTGTCGTATATTCCTGCTGACAGCGGCATCGAACCGTAGGAAGGAATACTCGTTCCTTCAATTCAATTCGGTGCTGTCTGGGAGTGTGGCATTTGGAACAATACATCAGTCCGTCAGCTTCGTTCAAATATTCATCCTCTGCAAGCTCTCTCGGCTGAAATAATTCATCCACGGCGTTATTGATTGGTCTCATAGGCTTTCATCCTCCTTACATTCATAGGTTCGTTTGACAGGAGCAGGATGGTCACGCAATGCCCAGCTTCGTATGGTGGCTGCGTGACTGGAATACTGTTTTCCGCTGGATGCCATATAGCTGGACAGCTTTTCAATGTATTCCTGATAATGAGGAACCTCGTCCTTCAAAGCCTTCAGTTCTTCCGTACTCAGGAAAACATTTTGATAAGAGCCATAAGCGGTGCGGTCATCCTTACTCTCTGAATTTGTTCTTTTTATATTGTTCTTCTCTTTATTACTACTGGACAGTTTTCTGTCTGTCACAGAGACAGTTTTCTGTCCATCTGTAGGACAGTTTTCTGTCTGTTTTACGGAAAAAATTCTGTCCGTTTGATTCAATGCTTCCGGTGGATATTTAACGTATATCCTGTTTGGAAAACCTGCTCCCTGACGTTTACGGGCGATCAGATTTTCTTTCTCCAGAGCATTCAATGCGGTTTTGACAGACATTTCACTCTTGTGCATGGTTTCTGCCAGGCTCTTGATGGGGAAGAAAATGAACACATGACCTTGTTCATCTGTCCATCCGTCATTTTTCTGGGACAGCCTTGCTCGGTCGAGCAAAATCGTATAGAGAATTTTTGCAGTTTCATTTAGGCCATCCTTGTCCAGTAAAAATCTTGGGAACGCCATATACGGCGGTATCGGACTGCTTTGTGTTAGAAATTGTGTCATGTGTTCACCTCCCTTCTGTGAGATCAGCTTGGAGCAAACTTATTCTCCAAGAAAATCCCAATCCACTTCCTCATCCAGTTCCTGCTGTGTGACCGAAACGGCTCCAACCGGCACTTGCGACATTCCCACCATACAGCCTGCAAGAAATACCGGAAGTGTTTTCTCCATGGCGCTTTCTACAGAGGAAATAATCTGATTCACAAATCGTTCCTCACGTTCCCTGGTTTCAAAGTAAGGATCATCCTGACTGCGATAATAGCGGTCAAAGTAATCCACCAGAGCTACGGCAATCACATTGCTGTAGGATTTGAATTGCTGCTTGTCCATGTTCTGAAGATACTGCCATGCTCGCTTCTGGGTGTCCTTTTCCAGATTGAAGCGAAGATTTGTGCTGCGGATATTCTCGCTCATGGCTTACTCCTTCCTGCGAAGCTCATAGAGGCGAGATATTCATAACCTTTGGCTGTCGCACAAATATCATCCAGAATAGTCACTCGGCTTTCATCGTACTGTCCAAAATGCTTGACCAGACAGCCGCCACCACCAACGATATACAGTCGCATCAGATCCGGATTGTATTCATAGCGGCGAAGCGTAGCAAAAATATCAGCACATATCGCTTAGCCACGGAGGTAATACAGTCCAGATAGGGCTTGCTGATATCAGCAGTTCCGAAACGAAGTACCTGCTCAACAGTAGATTCTTCGATTTTCACGCCGAAGCTGTCCAGTACCGCATTCTTAGCGGCAATCATGCACTGGTTGGCACCGAACTTTTCTGTCCAACAGCGGCTCTCTACCGCCTTTTTATTGTTGATATACAGAATGTTCATGGTGCCGTTTCCAATGTCTGCCAAAAGATTCGTTCCCTTGAAATTTCCCAGTTGATTGATGATGGCAGGGTATCCCTGCGGGAAAAGACTGCATCCGACAAATCGAATGTAATAATCGTTGCCATTAAAACGGAAGTTCACTTCCTTGTTGCGGAGCAGATAGCTTCGGAAATCTTCACGCTGTTTGCGAATCCAGGTCAGTGGCAGACCGGCAGCCAGATGAACATCTGCTTCACGGATGCCGTATACATTCAGTTCTCTGGCAACCGCCATGAGCGTCAGAAGGTAATAGTCCTCATCCACAGCCTTGTCTGCGATAAATTCCTTGTGACCTTCTCCGATGCGGTAATAGATGCCGCCATATTCCAGAATGTTGCCGGAGAAGATCGGCTCGGTTTCATAGGCGGTCACTCCGGTAGGGGTAACTGTGTTTGCGGTCTTGATGTTGCCGTAGCCGTGATCCACAGCAATGATTTTGATGTTGTTCAGTTCTCTCATTTGGTCTGTACTCCTTGTGCTTGTTCGTGTTCATAAAAAATGCCCCTTTCAGTAGATTTGCGTTGAAGTAGCACCGGATTTTCTGATTTGGTGCTGTTTTCATTGCAATTTCATTCTATTGAAAGAGGGCGCAAAACACATTGAGCGTGGATTGAGCGGAAATTGAGCAAAATTTATCTGTGGAATAAAAAATAGCTCTGCTATTACACAGAGCTACAATTGTTTATTTAATGACAATTCGTTCATTTATTTTACAAGGTGAATTAAGACACATTATCACAGTTAATGGATCAACATTATATTCTGTCGCAATAATGTGTGCATCTACCATTACTGATATTGTCCATGCAGAATCAATTTCACCTTTCGGAATTTTTATTCGTCGCTTTTGGTCATATTCTTCAAAAGCTTTCTTAATGTTTGTTCGCTGGTTGGCTTTTAATGAATTAAACTGCTTTAATGCAACCATGGGCATAATCCTGCTTTTAGCAAACATATTCGATACAGTTACCCATTTCACGAAATCTTTCTGAGATTTGAATACTATTTTATTTTTCATAACAATCCTCCCAAAAAGTTTTTACAGATAAAAATCGAATTTTCCCTTGAGCATTAAGTGTCGGAAGTAATTCTTTAATCATGTCACAATCACTTTCGTTAAAGTAATAGTAGACACATTCGTCAATATTAGATGCATTTATTGATTCAAATATATGAAAATCATTCCACGGAGATAATCCTAATATTTCTAATGTCCCCGTAATATTTTTGAAAGTATCAAAATGATAATTATCAGAAAAAGTTAATGAAGGATTAGCGGCTTTAAGCTGAATGGCATATCCCATATTTGCAGTCAACTTATTCGATTTAAGCGTCCAACTATCAACATCCTGTTTGATTTTGGGGTCATTATTATAGGCTATTGCCATTTTTTCAACAGCACTATTTGCTTGAGGAATTTGTTTGATCTGTAATTCTTTGTATGCGCCACAATGTGTTGTCAAAGCGTTTGAATACAAATAGAATAATTCTCATCAATTTCTATTTCTTTTATTGGTGCATCGGGAAGTTGGTTTCTGAATGAATCGAGAAGATACACATCACTTTTCTTATCAAATTGCCCATGAATATGGTATGCCGGTTTATGTGTTGCTAATTCGAGATTTGCATCATAGTTTGTAGTAAATATGTTGTCGAACGCCTCTAAATAGGTGATGAATTTTTCCGGATATTCTTGATACAAGGTATTAAGTTTACCATCATTATATATTGCATATAGATAAGCAACTCTCAGAGCTTCCCTGACATAGTATTGCTCGGGATTTTGAGTATTGGTCTTGTGGCATACTAAATCATGAATTAAATAATAGTCTTCAAATCCTATATCAGTTATTCGTAATGTATCAATTTTATCTGCATATTGTTTTTTGAAAGACTTCAAAGATTCATCTTCTGCAGTACAATTTGTAAAATTATCGTATTTGTCCTCCAAAATCTCTCTTGCTTCTAAAAATAATTGCCCTATATAATTTTTTAACAGGTACGGGAAATTCACAATGATATGTGATTGGAAAATCATCTCTATCACAATTTTTTAGAATTCTCAATACTATTTGTTGCGTAGTATAATCAGTTTTATTAAATTGAATGTTTATACCATTTCCAACGAGTAAATTGTTCATATAGTTATATATCCCCTTCTTTGGTCAATAATTTTTCGCCTAAGTATAATCCGGCTTGCGCATACGTTCCAAGCAGTTCCTGTTTCTTTGCTTCAATCATATCAGGTTCAAACTCAAATACTGTTTCATAGATTTCCATAGCTTTCTGGAAATATGAAGTTGCCTGCGAAATTTCTCCCATAGTCAGGCTGATATTTCCCATCGCTTCTTGAACACTTGCATAATCCAGACCAGTATCAGAATTATATTCTCGAATTACACGGCAGAGCTTTCGCAGAGCAGACAAACCAACATCAGGCTGTCCCATATCCGTAAGCAATACAGCATAGTTTGTAATCTGCACAATGCTATCATGGTAATAGGCCAGACCATACTCATCTATGATTCTGATTGCCTGTTCCATATTTTCTTTAGCAAGTTCCAGCTTGCCATTCATTTTATACATACCGCCAAGATTTGCATACAGATTGGACAGGAGCAACGCATTCTCCGAAGTCATTTTCGGAATCATTGCAATGGCATCTTTCTGCATCTTGATTGCTTTATCTGGTTTCTTCTCATAAGCTGCCTGATAACTGAGCAGCAATGCCCGGTCAGCAATAGAGCCTACAGCCTTGTCCTTGAGCAAGTCAGACAGTTTATTTATAACCAATTCCATCCCCTGATAATAGCGGTAATTCTCCATATAAGGGAACACATCTTCCAAGAAACGAAGATATACCGGCATATCATCATTTTCAATCTGATTTATCACAAATTCAATGGTCTGGAACAACTGTTTATAATAAGAAACTTCTTCTCCATGACGCAGACAAATCTGCTGTAAGCTTTCCAATAAGGTGTGACAAGTCTGCACAGAAGGTTTTGTTTCTTCCATTGTCACTTCCTGCATCATTGGATGAAGGGCAATCATACGACCTTCCATTGCCTTGATGAAGCCTTTTTCAATCAGATCATTGACAGTATTCATATCACGCAGCTTTAACCAGTTCGCAAACAATCTGTTTTGAACACCGGAAAACGAAGCCAACGCAAGGTTTCTCATAATATCTGTTTCTGCTTCTGAAAGCTGATACAGAGAGAACAACGTGTGAATGTGGTCATAATAGGTCGCCTTGCGACTTTTGCCGTCTTTGGAGATACCGATAGTATCGGTGGCATCCAGGGCGACTTTTTCTTCTTTTAGCTTCTTTAACAGGAGCAACGGCTCCATAATTCCACTTTCCAACAAACGGGCTGACATTTCTACAGCAAGAGTATGACTGTGTACTGTTTGGATGATTTGCTCCAAAATCGTGCGATTCTTTTCAGCATCGGAATAGAAGCAGCCCATCAGTTTAATCAAAGCATCTGTATCCCCAATTTCTTCCAGATTCATGAAAGTATAGTTGTTAAAGCTGCTTCGGGTAGTAAACAGAATACGGCAGCGATATTTCATCACAACCGACAGCAAACCATCCTGCGATGCTGTAGTATTAAAATTATCAATGATAAATAAGGTGTCCTCTTTCAATGTACGCAGAAAACGGTTATGTTTGCGGAACCGTTCTTCATTGTCGTCATCCGGCAGATCATCTGCAAAATCCATATCTGAAATATCTTGTTTTAAATTGCCAGTGTAGGAAAGGTACAAAATATTTGTGTATTCTTTGCTATGAATTTTAGCATAAGCCTTTGCCAATTCACTTTTACCAATGCCGGCGATACCTTGCAGAAATACCTTTCCATGACTACATAACAACTGATGTAAAGTTACAAGTTCATTGTCTCGTCCACAGAAATGACGGCATGGCTTTGGGGTACCGCCATCGTAGATAAATCTTTCACGGCCGGAGAAAGATTTCCAGCAGATAACAGATTCTTAGTATTTACATCTCGCTTTACAAAAGTACGTTCCATGCCAAAGCATAAAGCAGAAGTTAGAAATACTGCTTCATCCATTTCTGTTTCACAAGGATAATTCTCGAGAAGCCGAGCCTTGGTTTTATCTGATATGGTTGTATCCTGCACCAGAATGTTATAAATCTCTTGCACCGCCATAGTACTGTCATACATCAACGGAAGCACATTTCTGTGCATATCAGCAGCGAGTCGGTATCGATTGTGGTTATCCATATAATACCTGGTGATACGAGGACTGATTTTTGCTTGTCCATTGAACCAACGGCATACCAGACCATTATCAAAATCAAAATCCAGAGATTCGTCTGAACTTAAAAAAGCTGACAAACAACTGGTACATCATGTCAATCTGATTCATACTGTGGGCATCACTGATATAGTTACGAATGGTGGTGATGACTGAACTGAAATCTAAATATTCCATAGACAGCCCTCCTTCAAAAATAGTCAATTTACGCTCAATCCACGCTCAATGAAGCTTTAGACTGTTTGTTCTAAAATGAGTGTAGATTGATGGAAGCGTTCTGCTAAATATTATAGCACGGCTTTCAAGTCTACGAAAGAGCATAGGTAAGTGATTTGAAAGGAGGGGCTCATGGAACAGAATATAGCATTTGAACGATGTGTGGATTTTCTGGCTCGTATGATTGAGAAATACGGGCAAGAGCTCCTCGATGAGATCAATGCAGATGAAGATGGTGGGGCAAGAACTAAAACAGAAGATACAAAGTCAGCGTAAATGGGTGTCGAAAATGTCGGCATCCATTTTTTATATTTTGAATATATTGAAAAACTGAAAATCAATGGTATAATTAAGTTGGGACAAATAATTGAAACAGTAATTCGATATATGCCATATGGAATATAATGGGAGGCAGCAATCATGGATAGCAGAAAACGTATGGGGAAAGATAAAGATGGAGTGATTTTCCCTGTTGCTCCAAATCTTTCTGAAATGAGTGATAGTTATTTGGATTTTATAGAAGCAATCAAAAAAGAAATTGAGAACCAGAGATTAAAGGTTGTACTGAATGCAAATTCCAGTATGATCTGTCTCTATTGGAATATTGGTAAAGCTATTCTGCAAAAGCAGGAGGAAGAAGCTGGGGAGCCAAAGTCATTGACCGCATGGCAAAAGACCTGAAAGATGCGTTTCCGGATATGTCCGGCTTTTCTCCAAGAAATATTAAGTATATGAGAAAATTCGCAGAGTGCTGGCCGGATTTTGAAATTGTGCAACGGGTCGTGGCACAAATTCCATGGCGTACCAATCGTATGTTGCTTGACAAATTGGATACACAGGAAGAACGAATCTGGTATGCACATAAAACCATCGAAAACGGTTGGAGCAGTACGATTCTGGATTTGCAGATTCAGAGCAAATTGATTGAACGTACAGGAAAAAGTGTCAATAACTTCCCTGTTGCTTTACCACCTGCGGATTCCGATATGGCAAATCAGATTTTCAAAGATCCGTATCTGTTTGATTTCCTTGGTACTGATATGCCAAGGCGAGAGGTTGAGATTGAACGTAAGCTGACAGAGCATATCCAGAACTTTCTTTTGGAGTTGGGACAGGGATTTGCGTTTGTAGGCAGACAGGTACATCTGGAAGTGGGCGGAGATGACTTTTATATTGATCTTTTGTTCTATCATCTGAAACTTCGCTGTTATGTGGTAATTGAACTGAAAGCTTGTGATTTTGAGCCCGGTTTCATCAGTCAGCTCAATATGTATCAGAATGTTGTAAATGATATTCTGCGTCATCCGAGTGATAATCCGACTATCGGATTGCTTTTGGTTAAAGGTAAAAATCAGACGGTAGTTGAGTATTCTCTTGCAGGATACCAGAATCCAATTGGCGTAGCAGAATGGAAAAACCAGATGGTAAAAGCACTTCCGGAAGAACTGAAAAGCAGCTTGCCGTCTATTGAAGAAATCGAAAAAGAATTGGAGTAAAAAGTGCCACAGGCCGTGGCACAATTACATATCACCCTATGGATGGAGGTGGTTAGGAATTGAAAACAAGAAGATGTTACATATACACACGAGTATCTACCTCGATGCAGGTAGATGGATATAGTTTGGATGCACAGAAAGATAAGCTGAAAAAGTATGCGGAATTTCAGGATATGGTAGTTGCGGGTGAATACTCTGATGAGGGAAAATCCGGTAAGAACATAGAAGGTCGTCCACAATTTTTGCAAATGCTGAAAGATATTGAGTCAGGCAAAGATAAGGTTGAATTTGTCCTTGTATTCAAACTTTCCCGATTCGGAAGAAATGCAGCCGATGTACTTAGTTCCTTACAGCGTATGCAGGATTTTGGGGTCAATCTGATTTGTGTAGAAGATGGCATAGACAGTTCCAAAGACAGCGGGAAATTGATGATTTCTGTCTTATCTGCGGTTGCGGAAATTGAGCGTGAAAATATCCTTGTTCAGACTATGGAGGGGCGCAGACAGAAGGCTCGTGAGGGAAAATGGAATGGCGGTTTTGCTCCTTATGGATATAAGCTGGTAGATGGTTATTTATATATTGCAGATGATGAAGTCGATGTGATTCGCATTATTTTTGATAAGTATGTGAATACAACAATGGGAGCATCTGCAGTTGCAACGTATTTGAATGAGCATGGCTATGTAAAGAAAAAGCGCCAGAATAACACGCTGGATATGTTTTCAGCACATTTTATCAAGTCAATTTTAGACAATCCGGTTTATTGTGGAAAACTCGCTTATGGTCGCCGTAAGAATGAAAAGATTGCAGGAACCCGTAATCAGTATCATATTGTGAAACAGGACGATTACCCGGTTTATGATGGAGTACATGAAGCAATTGTTTCGGAAGAAGTATGGCAGATGGCACAAAGGAAACGTCAGGAAACAGGTGTCAAAAGCGAGAAAATTTATAATCAGGAACATGAAAACATCCTTTCCAGTATTCTTCGTTGTCCTGTGTGCGGGGCTGCGATGTACGGCAATGTAAATCGTAAGAAGAAAAAAGACGGAACCTTATATAAGGATTATTATTATTATCATTGCAAACACCGTACTACGGTAAATGGTCATAAATGCGGATACAGACGACAGTGGAAACAGGAAATGGTGGACGCTGCGGTAGAAGAAGTGATCAGAAAACTGGTTACAAACCCGAAGTTTGAACAGGCAATCCGTCAGAAGATTGGTTCCAGAATTGATACAGAAGAATTGGAAACCGAACTGGAACAGCTTCGTAAGAAACTTCATCAGCTAAACGGAGCAAAAGCAAAGTTGGGACAGCAGATGGACAGTCTTGATGTAACAGACAAGCATTATGACCGCAAGTATCAGGATATGGAAGAACGCTTGTATAAGCTGTATGATGATATTGATTCTGTGGAAGAAGAAATTGAGGAAGTGGAAACCAGAATCTATAATGTGCGTCAGCAGAAAATTTCCGGTGACAACATCTATCAATTTCTTCTGTATTTTGATAAACTGTATGATAAGTTCACGGATGCTGAAAAGAAAGAGTTTCTTAACAGCTTCATTGAACGAGTTGATATATACGAGCAAGAGCAGCCGGATGGCCGTTTCTTGAAGCACATTAAATTCAGATTTCCTGTCTATTTTAATGGAAAGGAGATAGAGGAAATGAGTTGGGACAACGAAACAACAGTCGAAAGTAAGCTGGGTGAAGGGTAGCTGTTTTACTGTAGTACTTCCATTTGAAATTGATACGAATGCACGACCGGAAGAAAAAGAAGATTTCAATGCAGATATATCAGGTGTTCGGATATTATTGGTTGAAGATAATGAGCTGAATGCGGAAATAGCAGAATTTATGCTGACGGAAAATGGGGCTAAAGTAGAAACAGTGAAAAATGGGTTAGAAGCTGTTCAGCACTTTGAAGCCTGCGAATCAGGAACATACGATGTTATTTTAATGGATGTCATGATGCCGGTGATGGATGGGCTTACTGCCACAAAAACAATAAGATCCCTGGAACGGCAGGATGCAAAAACAATCCCTATCATTGCTATGACTGCAAATGCATTTAGGGAAGATGCAGAAAGGTGTATGGAAGCAGGAATGAACGCACATCTTGCAAAGCCATTAGATGATAAAACAATCAAGCAGACTATATGCGAAGAATTGAGAAGCAGTAGGGACAGGTGAAAATTTATTAAACCAGGAGGTTGACAAGGAGACGTATAGAGAAATATATTTGACAGACAGGAGATTTAATATGATTTCGAGAGCAAAGAAATATGTGGCAGTGTTACTGGTTTTTGTATGCGTGTGTATGATATTTTCTCCCCAGACTGCATATGCAGCCGAGGACAGTTCGCAGCATGAAACTGTCAAAGTCGGTTTCTTTGCCATGGATGGTTATCATGTGATGGATGAAGAAGGCAACCGCAGCGGGTATGGCTATGATTTTCTTCGGCTGATGGCCCGTTATTGGGATGTAGATTACGAATATGTCGGATATGATAAGAGCTGGGATGATATGCAGCAGATGCTTGAAGATGGCGAGATTGATATGGTAACATCTCCCCGCAAAACACCGGAAAGAGAAGAAAAGTTTGATTTTTCACGTCCGATCGGAGCCAATAATGGGATTCTGACCGTCCGCAGTGACAACAGCACGATTGTGGATGGCAATTACAGTACTTACAACGGTATGCGTGTGGCACTTTTGAACGGAAGCTCACGAGATAAAGAGTTTGCGGATTTTGCAGGCAATAAAGGATTTACATATGATCCAGTTTATTTTGATACGACAGCAGAGATGGAGAAAGCTCTTCAGAGCGGAAATGTTGATGCTATTGCTGCCACTTCTATGAGGAAAACAAACAATGAGCGTATCGTGGATAAATTTGACAGCAGCGATTTCTATGTCATTGTTAAAAAAGGCAATACAGAATTGCTGAATGAGATCAATTATGCAATCGACCAGATGAATGCAGTTGAGGGTGACTGGAAAACGACACTTTATAATAAAAATTATGAAAGCATAGAAACTAAGAATCTGGAATATACGGAGAAAGAAAAAAGTATTATTTCACAGTATTCCAAGGACAACCCGCTTCATGTTCTGTGTGATCCGACCCGTTATCCATATTCTTATAATGAAAATGGTGAGATGAAGGGTATTATCCCGGATTACTTCCGGAAAATTGCAGACTATGCCGGGATTTCCTATGAGTTTCTTACACCTGCCACCAGAGATGAGTATATTGCCTATCAGAAAAATAAGGAAACCACAGATATGAGCATCGATGCACGCCTGGAAACAGATAACTATGCTGAGACGAAAAAATGGGGGATTACTGCACCTTTCATTACGATGCAGCTGGCAAGGGTGACACGGCGTGACTTTGATGGAAAAATTAATGTTGTTACTACTGTTGACCAGACAGCATCAAATTCAATTGAAGATGCAATGGCACCCGGTGCAGAAAAACTGATGTGCAGTACCCGACAGGAAATGATGGAAGCTGTCCGTAAGGGTAAAGCAGATGCTGCCTTCGTCTACTATTACATGGCACAGGCGTTTGTGAACAGTGACACTACGGGCACCATGACATATACTCTGCTGGAACAGCCTACATTCACCTACCGCATGGTAATTTCATCAACTGAGAACCATGCGCTGGCTGGTATTCTGACGAAAGCAATGTATGCCATGCCCCAAAATCTTGTTGAAGATCTTGCAGCACAGTATACCACATACAAAGCAACAGAGCTGACATTTGTTGACTGGATCCGTCTGCATCCTGTTGTTACTGTTTGGGTTCTTCTTATTTTCGGATGGCTGCTGACTACTATGGCTGTGATAATGGTGCGTCTCAGTGCAAGAAAAAAAGCTCAGAAGGCGGCCCAGGAGAAAGCTGAGGAAATGGCGGAACTGGCAGAGCATGCACAGGCTGCAAACAAGGCAAAAACAGCATTTCTGTCACATATGTCCCATGATATGAGGACACCGATGAATGCAATCATAGGATTTACCGGTATTGCAATGAAAAACAATCCGTCAGACGAAGTGAAAAATTGTCTGGAAAAGATTGACGAAAGCTCAGAGCATTTACTGTCGCTGATCAATGATGTATTAGATCTGACCCGCATCGAAAGTGGAAAAGTGAATTACAATCCGGTACCGGCGGATGTGAAAAACATTACAGATTCTGCATTGGATATTACAAAAGGCTTTCTTACGAACAGGGATATCAACTTTAAGATTCAGCGTGAAGAAGCAAAGATTCCAAATGTACTTGCGGATCCTGCACGCCTGCGTGATGTGCTGGTCAATATTCTGAGCAATGCCGTGAAATTCACTCCGGATGGAGGGACGATTACATTTGAAGCCCGGTGTCAGGAAAAGGGCGGGGATGGATATATAAATATGCGTTACCGCATTTCGGATACTGGTATTGGCATGAGTGAGGAATTTACAAAAGAAGTTTTTGAGGAATTTGCACAGGAAGATTCCGATGTGAGAACGCAGTACCACGGAGTTGGACTGGGGATGGCTATCGTAAAGAAGTATGTAGATATGATGGGTGGAACCATTTCCGTGCAGAGTAAAAAGCATGAGGGAACCACATTTACTGTGGATATTCCTTTGGAAATTACAGATAAGGAATGTAATAAGTCAGACACAGGTTTTTCTGAAAAGGTAAATCTTACAGGTGTGAATGTCCTTCTTGCAGAGGATAATGAACTGAATGCAGAGATTGCTGCCGTGCAGTTGGAAGAGTTCGGGATGAATGTAGAAAGAGCTGTGGATGGAAAGAATGCTGTTGAGATTTTCAGAAATCATCCGGAAGGCACATTTGATGTAATCCTGATGGATATCATGATGCCTGAAATGAATGGTTATGAAGCAGCAAAAGCAATCAGGGCAATGAATGACAGACCGGATGGAAAAAACATTCCTATTATAGCAATGACAGCTAATTCATTTGCAGAAGATGTTCAGGCATCACTGGATGCAGGAATGAACGCACATTTGTCAAAGCCGATTGTGATTGATGAAGTTATAAAAACGATTATAAGGTATGTATAGAATGAAATTGCATACATTGTGGTCGCCTTTAAAGAAGGATGGATACATTGGAATCGTTGGATATTTTGACACTGTAAAATAGAAAAATGCAAAATTAGAGTAATTACAATGCCACGTAAAGGGATAAAAATGAATAAATCAGTATTGCAAAGGGGTATCATTTTAATATTGTGCAGTTGCATCCTTTTTTCAATCTGTCCGGTTTATGCTTTTGCAGCAGAAAATCAGAAAGAGAGAGTTGTCAGGATTGGTGTACCGGATGATACATATGATAAGATAAATGGAAATGGAAAAAGAAGCGGATACGGCTATGAATATCTGCAGAAAATCGCAGGTTATACCGGGTGGAAATATGAATATGTAGATTGTACATGGGAAAATTGTTTTGACAAATTAAAAAATGATGAGCTGGATATGATAGAAGGAATCTCTTATACGGAGGAACGGGCAGAGACTATGCTTTTTTCCGCTATTCCAATGGGAGACGAAAGATATTATGTCTACGTAAAACCCGATCATACAGACATCTCATCCTCTGACACTGCATCTTTCAATGGGAAAAAGATTGGGGTGCTTATGGATTACCTGCCGGAAATGGTATTGAACGAGTGGGAAAAGAAATATGATCTGCATACACAGCATGTCAATGTTTCAAATAATGAAGATGCTTTGAAGAAAATTGCAGATGGAGAAATTGACGTTTTTGTATCGTTAGAGGATTCCCGTCTGGGTGGGTACGGAATGGTGGCCTTAACGAATATCGGCAGTTCAAAAATATATTTTGCGATTGGACAGAGTCATTCTGATTTAAAGACAAAACTGGATAATGCTATGAGAAGGATCACAGATGATGATCCTTATTATGCAGATGAACTGCATAAGCAGTTTCTGTCAGTGGACAGTGTATATTTTCTGACGGGAGAAGAACAGAAATGGCTGTCAGAGCATGGAGCAATCAAAATAGGTTGTTTGATAAACGATGGCGGGGTCAGTACTCTTGATACAGAAACCGGAAAAGTGAGTGGCCTGATCACGGATTACATCCAGCTTGCACAAAACTGCCTGAAAGGGCAGACTTTGAAATTTAATATCAAGGGGTATGATTCACAAGAGGATATGCAAAAAGCGTTGCATGATGGAGAAATTGATATGATTTTTCATGTGATGCAAAATACCAATGCTGCCGAAGAACTGGGCTATGATTTAACAGATACTGTCTGGAGGTACAATATGGCGGCTGCAACGGTTAAAAAGAGTTTTGATGAAAATGCTGAAAATACGGTTGCGATACCAAGAGAAGACAGTGATTTGAAGTCTTATGTTTCCTACAATTATCCACAGTGGCATGTGAAGGAATATGCTACATGGAAGGATGCAAAGAAGGCTGTTTATAATGGAAAAGCAGACTGCATGATTATGGACTCAGGCAAGTTGGAACAATATTCTGATGATAATAAACTGCATAGTGTTTTTCTGGAAAAGTACGGTATGGTGTCATTTGCAGTCAGACGTGGAAATAGCATGCTACTGTCTGTCCTGAATAAGACTATAAAAACAATGTCTGCTTCAAAATTCTCCAATGCTGTGTATATGTATGACAGTAATCTGAAGAAAGTTACGGTAAAGGAGTTTATAAGGGACAATTTCTGGAGCTTTACGGTGCTTGTTGTATCTGTTTTTTTGATCGTGCTGATACTGATACTTGGATTACTCCGAAAAGCCAGAATTGCAGAGAAAAAGGCAAAAGAGGCACAGAAGCAGGCAGAAAATGCGAACAGTGCAAAGACAGATTTTTTGAGACATATGAGCCACGATATCCGGACACCATTAAATGGAATTATTGGGATGATCAATATATCAGAGCGTTATTATGGCGATAAAGAAAGATTATATGAATGTAAAGCAAAGGTAATGGAATCCATGGACTATCTGCAGTCCCTTCTGAATAATGTCCTGGATATCGGAAAAGTAGAATCTGGAACATTACAGTTGGTAAACAAACCATTTGATCTGGTTGCAATGCTCGTAAAACAGATTTCGATTGTTGAGACAAATGCAAAGGAGTATGGTATCCGCTTTGAAGGCGGAGCTTCCATGAGTACTTTTCATCACAGATATGTTATTGGCAGTGAGGAATATCTAAACCGCCTTCTTATGAATCTTGCTGGAAATGCCGTTAAATATAACCGAAGCGGTGGTAAAGTAAGCCTGTATTTCAATGAGATTTCAAGTGATGACAAGACGGCGGTTTTTGAATTTGTATGTTCTGATACGGGACTTGGTATGAGCGAAAAATTTCAGAAACATGCATTTGAATCCTATGCCAGAGAAGGAAAAGAAACAACGAATGGATATAGTGGTGCCGGACTTGGACTTTCTATTGTAAAAGATATTGTGGACAGGATGAATGGAACAATCAAACTGGAAAGTAAAGAAAATGTAGGTACAACGTTTACTGTCACGATACCACTTAAGATTGATCATAATGCTGAGAAGGAACAGCAAAAAAAAAG
>ENA-OQIO01000655-OQIO01000655.1-human-gut-metagenome-genome-assembly--contig:-NODE-655-length-17955-cov-3.166816_pt1 | contig 17955 bp, 17 predicted proteins | sample MGYA00242573_ERZ504737 | MGnify/ENA primary metagenome ERZ504737 (study PRJEB26092, sample SAMD00036203) | human gut metagenome | host: Homo sapiens | study: EMG produced TPA metagenomics assembly of...
GGAACGGATTCCCGCAAAAACATTTTACACACATGGAGGTAAACAAATATGGTAGTAGTACAGCACAATATTACAGCGATGAACGCAAACAGAATGTTAGGCGTTACAACAAACGGACAGTCTAAGTCAACAGAAAAGTTATCAAGCGGTTACAGAATCAACCGTGCCGCAGATGATGCCGCAGGTCTTTCAATTTCTGAAAAGATGAGAAAGCAGATCCGTGGTCTTTCACAGGCTTCTACCAATGCACAGGACGGTATTTCCTGCGTGCAGACAGCAGAAGGTGCTTTAACAGAAGTACATTCTATGTTACAGCGTATGAATGAACTGACTGTACAGAGTGCAAACGGTACAAACTCATCCGTTGACCGTGATGCAATTCAGGCAGAAATTGACCAGCTTACAACAGAAATTGACAGAGTATCCGAAACAACAAAGTTCAACGATACTTATCTGTTAAAGGGTGATGATACAAAGAATACATCATCAACAACTTCTTCTGCTACATTTGCAATTAAAACAGGAAAGGAATTTAAAGAATCCTATACATTAGGTACAGGTAAGACATACTGGGCGGTAGATGCACAGGGAACTGTAAATCCTTTAACAGATGCTACAACAGCAGAGGAATTAGCAAAGTATGTAGATAAAGATGGTAAAGCAAAAGACGGATATAAAATCTATAATGTTCAGCCGGATGCAACAAATGAATATGGTAAGTTAAATACAGCTACTGATATTTTGACAGCTGATTTAGTACAGAGTTCAACAGGTCTTATGGATTCAGCAGGAAAAGAAGTAAAGGCAGAGGATTTAGCAAACTATTTTGATGCTAAAACAGGTGTATATAAGGGTGGTTTATATTCAAGACTTACCGCAGATAATGCAGATGGTGCTAATGGAACAAAAGGCACTATAACACAGATTGGTGCCGAACAGATTAATAAATTTGTTGATGTTACTGTTACAGAAAAGACAACAACAACAACAGGTGCATTAAGTTTAAATCTTCATGTAGGTGCAGATTCTACAGATAATAATAAGATTAAGCTTGAAATTGAATCTATGAGTTCAAAGTCTTTAGGTGTAGATGGATTAAAGGTAGATACAGAAGATGGTGCAACAAATGCGATTAATACAATTGAAGCAGCTATCCAGAAGGTTTCTGACCAGCGTTCTAAGTTAGGTGCAGTCCAGAATCGTCTGGAGCATACAGTAGCAAACCTTGACAACGTTGTTGAAAATACGACATCTGCTGAATCACGTATCCGTGATACAGATATGGCTGAAGAAATGGTTAGCTACTCAAAGAACAACATTCTTATGCAGGCAGGTCAGTCTATGCTTGCACAGGCTAATCAGCAGAATCAGGGTGTTCTTTCACTTCTTCAGTAATTTAAGTTATCTTAATGATTTAAATTATTTTAGAGATTTTAGACCTTTTGGCAGGCGGTTAAAGCCTGCTAAAAGGTCTTTTTTGCAGTTATAAACAGTAATTATAAAAATATATAATAAAAAGTATATTATTGATGCAATTTACTATTGCAATATAAATAATATTATGTTATTATTCAATAGAATATATCTAAGAACGAATTTGAGCACGGTTTTTTATAAAGATTATGTGTTTAAAGTCTGATTTATATTTGAAATCTAAATATTTAGATTTCGTCTGTATTTTCTATCACGTTTTTTGGAATTTACTGCGGATTTAGACCCTTTTATAATCCGTTTTCATTCCAAAAGATTTGAAAATTTTAGAAAATTCGTCAAAACGCTTGTCGACAATCCCACAAGTCCAGTATAATAAAAGAAAGGAATCAATGCATGGATAATACACCTTACGATGATGTATTCCGTACACTTTTAACCGACTGTACGGAGTTAATGATTCCGGTTGTCAATGAAATTTTTCATACGCACTATACCGGAAAAGAAACCATCTGCCTGCTGCAAAACGAGCATTTTATTAAAATGCCGGACGGCAGTGAGCAGGAACGGATTACAGATTCCAGCTTTGAAATTATCAGCGAAGAAACAGCACCGATAGCACAGGGACAGAAAAAACGATATCACATTGAATGTCAAAGTACGGAAGACGGCAGTATGATTGTGCGAATGTTTGAGTATGATACACAGCTTGCATTAGAAAACAGAGAGTTTATATCAAATATTTTGACAGTACAATTCCCTGATTCAGCGATTGTGTCGCTTAGACATACTAAAAATACGCCCGAAGAAATGACAGTTAAAGTCTTAACTCCGGGCGGAAGGGTATCCTATACCGTGCCGGTATTAAAGGTAAAACGTTATACGATTCATGAATTGTTTGAAAGGAAACTGTTTTTTCTGATACCGTTTCATATTTTTGCATATGAGAAGGATTTTAAAGAACTGGAAGAAAACAAGAAAAAGTTAAAGCAGCTGGAAGCAGAATATGCTTCAATCAGGGAACGGCTTGAAATCGCCTGCCAGATGGGTGACTTGAACAGATATGCTAAAGCTGCTATTCTTGATATGTCACGTAAAGTCATAGAACATCTTGCTGTTAAATATAAAAATGTTGCGAAAGGGGTGAGCCGGACAATGGGCGGAAAAGTATTAAACTATGAAGCAAAAGATATTTTAAACCGCGGACGTGCGGAGGGACGCATGGAAGGACGCCGCGAAGGCGAAGAATATACTAAAATTCAGATTGCCACAAAACTTCTTAATATGGGGAATGACATAAAATCTGTCGCAGAATTAGCTGAATTGCCACAGAAAACCGTAGAAAAACTGGCGCAAAGTATATCAAAAGAAGAAAAATAAGATTGCAAAGCAGCGTGAAATCAGATTTATTATCAGCATGGACAAAAAAGGCTACACGTTTTAAGAAATACCCCGCAGGGTATAAACAGAAATGTAATACGCTGCGGGGTATTGTAGTTGATAAAATACGATATTAAACAACAGATTTCCATGCATCAAGGATTTTCGTGCATTGTTCCACGTCAATATCGGAAACAGCCGTCTTTAGCTGATTTAAAAATTCCTGCTGGTTGTCAGGATAGATAAAGTGTGTCATTTCCTCCAGCGTAGATTCCATGGTATCGCTGTCCAGATTATCAATTGCATCATACATGGCATAAAAAAGCTTCTCCAGAACCGGTGCAGTAATCGTTTCCTGTGCGGAGATTTTTTCTTCCTTTTGAAAATATGGCTGCAAAATAGACTGGTATTGTAAATAATCATGAAGGAGGGAAGCAGTCTGTTCATGAATGAGTGCCGCATCTTGTCTGGAACCGGCAAGTTCCAGACGGGCAGCGGATTCGGCAAGGTCAGTGGCACCAATCTGTCTGGAAGCGCTTTTTAATGCGTGGGTTTCAATGGTATAGGCGTGCCAGTCTTCCTGCTGCTCATATTTCTTAATCAGTTCTGCCTTCTGTTTAATGACACGGTAGTAATCTTTTAGAACGGTCATATATAACTGCGGGCTGCCAAGAAGCTGTATGGCAGCTTTTGTATCAAGTCCCTCAATTGCCGGAAGTGCTTGCGTATTGTCCGCAGCGGCATTCGTGGCAGTTACAGTGTTGTCAGTGCCTGTGGTATTTCTGCCTGCAGACATACCGTGCTGTCGGTCAATCTTTTCCGCAGGAAGCCATTGCTTGATTTTTGCAGTTAAAAACTGCAGTTCAATCGGCTTTGGTACAAAATCGTTCATGCCTTCCTTTAAAAACAGCTCTTTTGTACCGTCAATGGCATTAGCAGTCAGGGCGATAATCGGAACATCGTCATATTCAGGATGAAAACGCCGGATAATGTGCGTTGTTTCCACACCGTCCAGTTCCGGCATCATATGATCCATAAAAATAATGTCATACATCTGTGACGAAATTTTTTCAATGGCTTCTTTTCCGCTGAGGCAGGTGTCAATCTGCATACCAAGCGGCTTCAAAAGTCCTTCCGTAACGGTCAGGTTAATAGCATTGTCATCGACAATTAAAATCTGTGCATCCGGTGCCGTAAATTCAAAGTGGTCGGCATCATCTTCTTCATCAAAATGCAGATCTTCATTTTTTAAAATCGAAATCAGATTTAAAGAGTACAGCGGCTTTTTTACAATGTGCAGATTCTTTAAATTGCAGCTGACCGAAGTATAAAAGTCTGTAATCAATACAGCGGTCAGTTCAGGGTGTGCCTGAATATAATCCTGCATGGCAGAGGAAAATACCGCATAATCGATAAAAAGATAATCAGGTGTATTGTCCGGCTCAGTCCCGGTCACGGTACAATTGTCATAAGCAATATGCAGACGGTCCAGATCCTTTTGCAACTGTTCCTGTACAAGGCTGTTTTTAATAAAAAGTGCAGCATGAACCGGCGGATCATTGTTAAATACACCGCTTGGACGGTCATCCAGAACCTTTTGCGGCAGTGTAAAAGAAAAGGTACTGCCAATACCGTATTCGCTTTCAACGGAAATAGTGCCGTGCATCAACGTCAGCAGCAGCTTGGAAATGGCAAGCCCCAGTCCCGTGCCTTCGATATTGCGGTTACGTTTGCTGTCTAACTGTTCAAAGGAGCGGAAAAGTCTTCCAATCTGTTCTTTTTTAATGCCGATGCCGGTATCTTCAATAGAAGCGTGCAAAACAGTTTCACCGTTTTCTACAGGGTCCGCATAAATTTTTAAAAGCACGCGTCCGTGTTTGGTGAATTTTACGGCATTATTGGCAAGATTTAACAAAATCTGTTTAAAACGGATACTGTCACCAAACAGTTTGTAAGGGATATCCGGTGCAATATCTAAAATCAGTTCAACATTTTTGCTGCCAATCCGTGTGGTAATAATATTTGCAACATCGTGGATTGTAGACATCGGTTCATATTCCACCGGAATAATATTCATCTTGCCGGATTCAATTTTTGAGAAATCCAGTATATCATTGATGATGGTTAAAAGTGTCTTTCCGGAGGCTTTAATCTGAGTAATATAATCCCTTGCGGCAGGCGGCAGGTCTTCACGCAGCGCCATTTCTGCCATGCCGATTACAGCATTCATCGGGGTACGGATTTCATGGCTCATATTGGCGAGAAAATCTGATTTCATGCGGTTCGCCTTTTCAATCTCAATATTTGCCTGAAACAGCTGGTATTTGTGGTAGGCAATATTGGAAAGACCGTTTGCAATGGTATATAAAAAGCTTGCTGCTTTGTCAATCTGGCTTTTTTCCACGATATTGACTTTCATAACCGCCTGAATGTAGCTGGCAGGGTCAACCCCCAGTTCATCGGCGACCTGCATGATTTTTGAAATATCCGGCGGCTCGGTCAGCACCTGACCGCCGATAAAACAGCCCACCATTCTGCCGTCCGCAATAATCGGCGCGGCAAAATCCACGAGTCCTGCGTGACAGAAATAGGTTGAAGAAGCCCCTTTTTGAAGTGCCAGCTCCGCCCCGTTTTTATCGCATAATTCACACCGCTGGCAGCCCAGTGGTGAAGAACGTGTATATTTCATGCAGAAGTCTGAAAAATGAGAGCCTTTTGTTACGGCAACTCCGTCAGCATCGGTTGTGACGGAAGCAATGCCGGTCATGTCAGAAAAAGCATCCTGAATTTTTTGCAGCATTTCTACATCGATTAAATCCGTTAAATGTAATTCGTTTTCCATAGGCATCTTCCTTCCGCAGGTAGTTTTATTCTTATAGCTGCGACTACGCTTCAAGTGTATTCTGGATGGCAGCAAGCAGGCGTTTTCTGTTAATTGGTTTTAAAAGGTAACCCTGCGGTTTCATCACCAGTGCCTCCTGTATCTTTTTGCGGTCGGTAATGCCGGTTAAAAAGATGACAGGAATGTCTTTGGTCAATGGATTGGCACGCAGCTTTTCAAGTACGACAAGACCGTTTTCATCCGGCATGGCATAGTCGAGTAAAATTAAATCGGTGTGCTTGGTTTCTAAGAATTTTAAAGCAATTTTTCCGCTGATGGCAGTTGCTACATCGTATTTTTCATGCAGATGAAGCTTAATGACTTTTAACATGCGGACATCATCGTCAATAACCAGAATATGCTTCTTGCCGGAAGTCATTCCCGGTATATTTGCAATATCACGCATATCCGGCATACCCGTCACGTCCGGCACATCTGTTTTTGGCGGAAATGTTTCGTTAAAGCAAGGTCGGCTTTTTTTAATTCTTCAGCAATCGGTTCGTACATCCGCTTTTGCTGTTTTAAAAAGACATTTATGCGCTGTTCAATCACTGCGGCGGTTAAAGGGCGCTGCAGTATCAAATCTGCAACCTTAACAGCGGCTTTTGTAAATTTGTCACAGTCGGCAGCATCTCCGATGATAATCAGCGGAAGCTGTACGGCATCCCTGCTTTTCATAGATATAATCTTTGTAATGTCATCGACCGGTTCGTCCTGTAAGCAGTAGACAAAAGCATCTGGATTGAAAGCGTGCATATGGCTTATCATATCTTCATAGCGCTTGGACGTTGTCTGACACTCAAAGCTGTTATACATTTTTGTGAAAAATTCATCAATTGCAGCATTGTTCTTTCCGGTTAGTAAGACCTTATATTTCATAAGTACCCCTCCTTGCGTTGTTATTTAGTTGTTCACGTTGTTTTGTTATCTCTATTATATAAAATTTTTATGGATAATGCACTCTTTTTTTATAGGAAATTGAATATACATTTGAAGAATCGTCTGTTATAATATTAACAGGTTTTTTATGCGGCAGGTAAAAGCCAGCCGCGGGCTATATTGTTTCCGGGCGAAAACAGATAGTCATTATGGCAGGGGAAATACCTTTGCGATTGAATCGTCCGGAAATGAGGTATAACATGGCGGGACAGATTAGCTGCGATTACTGCAACAATTTAGTTTACGATGAAGAAATGGAAGAATATGTATGTGATGTGAATATGGATGAAGATGATTATGCACGTTTTTTGTGCATCGGAATATAAGAATTGTCCATACTATCAGAGCAACGATGAATATAAGATTGTAAGACATCAGATGTAGGACAGGGAAGGCAGAAGGGAATGGAAGATAAGCACTATGCAGTGTTAATTGACGCCGATAACATTTCCTCAAAATATATTGCGTATATTTTGGACGAAATGACAAAGTACGGTGTGATTACATATAAAAGAATTTACGGGGACTGGACGAGTCCGCAGGCGGGCAGATGGAAGGATGCACTTATGGAAAATTCAATTGTGCCGATTCAGCAGTTCCGCAATACGGTCGGGAAAAATGCAACCGATTCCACATTAATTATAGATGCCATGGATATTTTGTATACGGGGAATGTGGACGGGTTCTGCATTGTATCGAGTGACGGTGATTTTACAAGGCTGGCGAGCCGCTTAAAAGAATCCGGTATGGACGTTATCGGCATGGGAGAAAATAAAACCCCGCGGTCATTCAGGGCAGCCTGTTCCGTTTTTACGGATCTGGAACTGCTGTTAGAGGCGGCGGAGGAAGAAGAAGAAACACCGGTCAGGAAGCAGAATAAGATTCCTGAAAATATCATCAGTCAGGCGTCATTGAAAATGCCATCATTGAAATTGTCATTGAAAATGACGATAAGGGCAGACCGACCGGGCTTGGCGAGATTGGAAGCCGTCTGCAGAAGAAATATTCAGATTTTGATGTCAGAAACTACGGATACAGTTCGCTGTCTACATTTATCGAAGAAATTGATAATTTCGACTTACAGAAAGTCAACAATACCGTGATTGTCCGTTTAAAAGAAGACAACGGCAATAAAAAGCAGGTAACGGACTTTGCAATCGCCTGCGTGCGGGAAGCTGGCAGCAGAGGAGTTGAACTTGCCGCACTGGGACAGAAAATCCATGTAAAGTATCCGGGATTTAAAGCTAAGGAATACGGTTATTCCACATTGTCGAAGTTTATCAGTTCCATTAAGGTGTTAAAGATTGAATCCGTTCATGAAACCGCAAAATGGTATATATAAAAGGAAACGAAAGGTGAGCGCATGGAGTATTTAGATATTCGTACAGAAAATGGTGAGCTGACAGGCGAAATCAAAGAGCGTACACAGGTGCATACGGACGGGGATATTCACGGAACATCGCACGTATGGCTTGTGCGTTATACAGACAAAAATAAAAAGAAATTTGATATTTTACTGCAAAAAAGAGCCGCAACAAAAGATGCGTATGCCGGCTGTTATGATATATCCTCGGCAGGCATATTCCCGCAGGACAGGATTATCTGGAATCGGCGGTGCGGGAGCTGGAAGAAGAACTGGGAATTAAGGCAGACCCGGAGAAGCTTAAATTTATCGGAATGCATGACGGGACAATGGAAGCGGTTTTTGACGGAAAGCCGTTTAAAAACCATGAATTAAGCGCCGTTTACATTTATGATGAACCGGTGAAAGATTCGGACTTTAAGCTTCAGGAAGAAGAAGTGGAGTCTGTACGCTGGATTGATTTTGACGAATGTAAGAACAAGCTGTGGACAGGTGAAATCCGAAACTGTATCTTTGAAAGTGAATTTAAGATGTTGGAAAAAGCAATCCGCGGATAATGTACAGCAATTCCGGTTGAATTGCAGGAATAGAAGGAAAGGACAGAAAAAATGAATAAAATTGCAAGTTTTACGGTAAATCATCTTGATTTACTCACTGGTGTTTATGTTTCAAGAAAAGATTATTTAGGAGATCAGGTGCTGACAACCTTTGATCTGCGTTTTACAAGACCAAACGAAGAACCGCCGATGGACAATCCGGGGATTCATTCTATTGAACATTTAGTTGCGACATTTTAAGAAATCACGAGGGAATGCTGATAAGACGGTTTATTTCGGACCAATGGGCTGCCGCACCGGGTTTTATGTGATTTTTGCAGGAGATTTAAAGTCAGAAGATATTTTGCCGGTACTGCGTGAGGCCGCAGATTTCGTACTGTCTTATGAGGGCGAGATTCCGGGATATTCTCCGAGGGACTGCGGAAATTATCTGGACAATAACTTAAAATCTTGCTAAGATTTATATGAGAAAGTTCAAACGGGAAGTCTTAGATAATCCGGTGCCGGAGCGTCTTGTGTATCCGCAGTAGACAACAGCACAAGACAGAACGGGTATCTGATACGGAGTGATTAAGCGCTGTTTTAGCCTTGCGCTTAAAGAGCTGCGGATAAAGTAATAAAGCAATAAAGACCAAAATAAGGGTTGTTCCGACAATGAAATATCGAAACAACCCTTATTTTATATAGTTATCATACGATTTTTAAGTAAAATTCTTTATAAATTAAACCTCGAATAATAAGTCACCGTAAGAAGGGAATGGCCAGAAGTCTTTGTCAACAATCATTTCAAGCTTGTCGGCAGGTGCTCTTAAAGCATCCATTGTAGTTTTTACGGTATCTCTGAAGAACTTCGCCTGTTCTTCTACATTGCTGATTTCAGCACCGTCAGCAACAGCCTTTTCCAGTGCAGCAAGCTGTGTCTTCATTTCCTTTAAGTAACCGGTTACGGTAGTTAATAAATCAGCCTGTGTAGAAGCATCGGCACCGGCTTCCTTTACTGCAAGAACAGAGTTTGCGAGTTCTGTTGAGTAAGCGATTACAGCAGGGATTAACTGCTTGCCTGTAATATCAAGCATAGCCTTTGCCTCGATATTGATAGCCTTCGCATAAGCTTCGTACTTGATTTCAGCTCTTGACTTTAATTCTGCTTCTGTAAATACGCCAAAGCTTTCAAACAGCTTAACAGCCTTTGGTGTTGTAAGAGCAGGAATTGCATCAACCATAGAAGGAATGTTTGGAAGACCGCGTCTTTCAGCTTCTGCAATCCATTCATCTGTATAGCCGTTTCCGTTGAATACAATCTTGTGGTGGTCTGTGAAAAGCTTTTTAATCATATCATGGCATGCCATGTCGAAGTTATCAGCCTTTTCCAGTTCATCAGCGATTTCTTTAAAGCTTTCTGCAACGATAGTATTTAATACCACATTTGCAGGAGCGATAGAGTCGGCAGAACCAACCATACGGAATTCAAATTTATTACCTGTGAAAGCAAACGGTGATGTTCTGTTTCTGTCGGTAGCATCCTTATTTAAGTCAGGAAGTGTAGAAGCACCGGTCTTTAACTTACCCTTCTGGATTGAGCTTGTAGCATCACCCTTGTCGATTAACTGCATAACAACATCTTCAAGCTGTTCTCCAAGGAACATAGAGATGATAGCAGGAGGTGCTTCGTTCGCACCGAGTCTGTGGTCGTTGCCGACATCAGAAGCAGATTCACGAAGTAAATCAGCATGGGTATCAACAGCCTTCATGACAGCACCGAGTACCAGTAAGAACTGGATATTTTCATGAGGTGTCTTACCAGGCTCTAATAAATTGATACCGTCATCTGTTGTGATAGACCAGTTATTGTGCTTACCGGAACCGTTTACACCTGCAAATGGTTTTTCATGAAGCAGACATACAAGACCGTGTCTGTAAGCAACCTTCTTTAAAACTTCCATTGTCAGCTGGTTGTTATCTGTAGCTGTGTTGCACTGTGCATAAATTGGAGCAAGTTCGTGCTGTGCAGGAGCAACTTCGTTGTGCTGTGTCTTTGCGGAAACACCAAGCTTCCAGAGTTCCTTGTTGACATCCTTCATGAATGCACCGATTCTTTCACGGATAGCACCGAAGTAATGGTCATCAAGTTCCTGACCCTTAGGAGGCATGGCACCGAATAATGTACGGCCTGCGAAGATTAAATCTTTTCTCTGTAAATATTTTTCTCTGTCTACGATGAAGTATTCCTGTTCAGCACCGACAGAAGGTGTAACCTTCTTAGAATGTGTGTTGCCGAATAATTTTAAAATACGTAATGACTGCTCATTAATAGCATCCATTGAACGAAGAAGCGGAGTCTTCTGGTCAAGTGCCTCGCCTGTATAAGAACAAAAAGCGGTAGGAATACAAAGTGTAGCACCTGTAGCATCTTCACGGACGAAAGCCGGTGAAGTGCAGTCCCATGCTGTATATCCTCTTGCTTCAAATGTTGCACGAAGTCCGCCTGAAGGGAATGAAGAGGCATCCGGTTCACCTTTGATTAATTCCTTGCCGGAAAATTCCATCAGAACTTTTCCGTTTTCCTTTGGTACTGAAATGAAAGAGTCGTGCTTTTCAGCAGTTGTTCCTGTCAATGGCTGGAACCAGTGTGTATAATGTGTAGCACCCTTTTCAATCGCCCAGTCCTTCATTGCATTTGCAATCACATCGGCATCTGTTAAAGATAATTCCTGAACGCCTGTCATAGCTAATTTGAGGTTTTTGTAGACATTCTTTGGTAAACGCTCCTTCATGACAGTATCGTTAAATACATTTTCACCAAAGATGTCAGCTACGTTAAATTTTTCACTCATAACTTTGTCTTCCTTCCTTTTATTATGTTAATATATTAATAGTAAAATCAAAAAAGGCATTCCAATTTATATGCAGATAAATATGGAACACCTTTGTTCTACTATTTAATTATCGACAGCACTTTGTTTGTTTGCTCTCTGTCTTTAAATAAAATAACGCAAAATGTCTAAGAATGCAAGTTCTTTTTTGTATTTTATTTAAAAATTAAATTAAAAGCACAAAGAATGTCAAAAATCAGTAGGTTAATAAGGCTTCTCCCACATAAGCACCCTGAACGATAAAACGCTTCGAACCGTCAGAGGTACAGGTAGAAAGTGTTACAACCTGCGAAACATCATCAACAGAAACACCGGTATTATAAATTGAAAGTGCTTTCATGGATCTGGCATAATCCTGTAATCCGGAAAGCGTTGAAAAATTAAAGGTGTACGTATCACTGACAGGTTCACTGATATATGCACTGAAAATGCGGTACTGCATGATTTTATTTTCAGTGTAAATATAAAACATGTCGTGGCCTTCCGTATAATAGAAGCTTTCATCATCATAGCGGGAAAGCTTTCCAAACATACTGCCGTTGTGCATATTGTGTCCGTAAATAATGACGTTGGTAGCGGAAAGTCCGCCGGTAATCCGGTAATCCTCAAAAAGACAGCCGTTTTTATTAGCGGTCTTATTAAAGGTGTGGGTTAAATAAAAATCATTATCTGTAGACTGGACCATCGGAAGCCGTACATCAATTGAAGGAATGTAAAGATAGCCAAGTCCTTCGGAATTGATGGAGAGCAGCTGCTTATGGTCATATACAAACGGAATTTCGACTTCTTCATCGTCAAGCGTGACAGAAGTTGGTGTGTCTGTATCTAATACCTGATTTTGAATGGTATCATAAATATCATTGCCTTTTTTGTATTCCCAGAAAATCTGAAACAACATAAAAGCAGAATAGCAAAAGACACATATTGCCGCAATCAAAATAATGCGCCGTAAAATAGACGGCTTTGCGGCAACGTCCGCATTTACAGAATTTGAACCGTCAGTGTCCGTAAATGTCTTTTTACCGGAAGATTCCGGAGAAGATGTCTCCTCTCCGGAATGCTCATCTTTTGATAAATCTGCTAAAACGTCTTCGGATTTTTCATTGGAAGTTATCTGTTCTTTATCGTTGTTCATGCTGTATTACCGGAATCAGGCCTTATTTGCAGAACCGAATAATTCGATTTTTTCACGGACAGTTTCTTTGATTGCATCACAGCCAGGTGCAAGAAGCTTTCTCGGGTCAAATCCCTTGCCTTCAAGGTCTTTTCCTGCTTCGATGTACTTTCTTACGGCAGCAGCGAAAGCAAGCTGGCATTCTGTATTGACATTAATCTTTGCAACGCCTAAAGAAATGGCTTTCTTAATCATATCTTCAGGAATTCCTGTACCACCGTGGAGAACGAGCGGCATATCACCGACCTTTTCCTTTACGGCAGCCAGTGTTTCAAAGCTAAGACCCGGCCAATTGGCAGGATATTTGCCGTGGATGTTACCGATTCCGGCAGCAAGCATTGTAACACCAAGGTCTGCAATTGACTTGCATTCATTCGGGTCAGCACACTCACCCATGCCGATAACACCGTCTTCTTCACCGCCGATTGCACCGACTTCCGCTTCAAGGGAAAGCCCCTTTTCATTACAGATTTTTACAAGCTCTGTTGTTTTTTCAACATTTTCTGCGATTGGGTAGTGGGAACCGTCAAACATAATAGAAGAAAAACCGGCTTCAATACACTTGTAGCAGCCTTCATATGTACCGTGGTCTAAGTGCAGAGCCACAGGAACGGTAATATTTAATCCTTCAAGCAGTCCGTTTACCATACCGGAAACAGTTTTAAAACCACCCATGTATTTACCCGCACCCTCTGATACGCCGAGGATAACAGGGGAATTTAATTCCTGCGCTGTAAGAAGAATGGTCTTTGTCCATTCCAGGTTATTAATATTAAACTGACCTACAGCATACTTATCACGGGCTTTTGTTAACATTTCTTTTGCAGAAACCAACATAAATCGTACCTCCTGATATTTTTTAATTTAATATAGGTTGATTATACCGCAAATTGACTAAAAATAAAAGCGGCAATCTTAAATTATAATAACCGTTCAGAGCCAGCCTCCAAAATGCAGGCATTTTGTCGGTGAGGCGTATCCGCCAGATAACTTTTCAGACATAACTGTTCGTTCATGCAAGCATGACTCACAATTATGTCTGGAAAGTTGCCTGGCTCTGAACGGTTGCAATTTATAAAGGTTTTATGATGTTTTCAAAATAACAGACTGTTAGTATTGTGAAAAATGTTGTATAATAAATACAAAATCCGCCGGTGAGGCAGAAGGGAGTGCAGGCAATGGGATTATTACAGAGTGTATTATGTGATATTGATTTTAATGACAGTGAGAGTTATCGTGGAACTTCATATCTGCCGTTTTTGGGGTTTATGGTGTTTTTTGCAGGAATGATGATTGCATTTATCGGAATTGTAAAAATATCCAATTCCAGACACCAGTGGAATATTTTTTATGATGAAAGAGACCGTAAAGATTTAAAGTCACCGGCAGTCAACAAAGACCGCAAAACCGGAATTATCATGCTGGTTGTGGGAATTGTGATGATGATTGTTTCCTTCTTGATCCGATAAAAAAACATCGCCCTGGCTAGGGGCGATGAAAAGAGGGAGGAGTTGTTTATTCACTAAACAACTGGGATTATGAAAAAAATCTTTATTAAAAAAATATTGGCTAATTTCTTAATACAAATGTATTATATGCAGGAAAAGTGAAGAAAACGTGTGCATATTGTTAAGATTAATTAAAGGAAATATGAACAAAATATGAATGTGCGAAAGCTATGAGCGTGCCGGACGAAAGGTCGAAGCAGAACTGCGCTTGCACAAAGTTCTGCTTCAGGCTTGAGAACGATAACGTGCATGGCGAAGCAGCGAAAGGCATTAAAGAAAAGATGATATAATGATGCGGATTCTTGCTTACACGGATAACGTATCATATAATAAGTATCATAATATACTAAAGTGTACCTGATGAAGTATCAAGGGGAATGGAGGGAATATGCCAATAACGTACAAATGCCCGAATTGCGGGGCGGCAATGGAATTTGACAGCACGGCACAAAAACTCAAGTGCCCATCCTGCCAGATGGAAATGGATGTACAGGACTACGAAAAGCAGTACGGACATCTCTACAGCGATGCAGAAGCCGGGGGAAACACGCAGACAGACACACAGTCTGCACAGTCAGAGGAACAAAAAGGAAAAGGCAGCATGAATATGAAGGTGTATCACTGCCAGAGCTGCGGTGCAGAACTGCTGGCAGATGAGTATACATCTGCAACAATCTGTTCATTCTGTGGCAATCCGTCACTGGTGGAAGACCGCTTAAGCGGAGAATTTTCACCGTCATCGGTCATTCCGTTTCAGATTGACCGGGAAGCAGCAAAGAAAATGTATAAAAGCTGGGTAAAAAAAGGGCTGCTTACGCCAAAGACACTGTCAACAGAAAGCACCATTGAAAAAATTTCCGGTGTTTATGTGCCGTTCTGGCTATATGATTTCGATGCCGAAACCGAGATGACGCAAAAGCCGAAAAAATCAGAACCGAGCGCCACGGCGATACAGAGTATACATATACCGACCATTTTCACGTATACCGTGATGTAGAGGCACAGTTTGAAAAAGTGCCGGCAGATGCTTCGGAAAAAATGGACGATGACACGATGGATAAGTTAGAGCCGTTTGACTATACGGCGTTAAAACCGTTTGCAATGCCGTATCTGTAGGATATCTTTCAGAACGGTATAATTTCACCGATGAGCAGATGCAGAGCCGTGTCAGAAAAAGGGTAGACCGTTATATTACGGAAATTGCAAGAAGCACAATGCTTGGATATTCGACTGTCAGCGTGTTGGATAATCACATTTCCATGAATAATAAGCACAACGAATATGCACTGCTTCCGGTATGGATGTTAAACTGCCGTTATCACGGAAAAGATTTTAACTTCGTTTTAAACGGACAGACGGGTAAAATCGTAGCAGACCGTCCAATCAGCAAAGGAAAAGCAGCTGCTTACTTTGTAGGAATTTTTGTAATCATGATGATTGTGCTGACATTAGGAGGGCTTGCGCTATGAAAATGAAAAAGAAAATGATTTTACTCGTGAGCCTGCTCCTTTTAGTGGCAGCAGTTTTAGGCGGTATGCCGCAGGACGCATGCAGATACGCAGTCCAAAGAGTATGTGGTCGATGATGAGGGTTTATTTACCGATAAGGAAAAGGAACAGCTTACTAAAATGTGCCGGAAAGCATCTGATGCCTGCAAGACGGATGTCGTGATTCTGACACAGAGCAAAGGACTGGACGATAAAGAACTGGAAAATGATGTACGCGGCATTATTAATGAAAGCTACGGCTATGATGAAAGCAGTTCGGAGCCGGATGCAATTGTCTATGTCATTGATATGAAGTCACGGGCGGATATGCTGGTTACATCAGGTATTGCAAGAACGACGAAAAGCTTTACGCAGAGTAAATTAGATGCTATCCGTGAAAAAGCGGAAGATAAGCTTTCAGATGGCAATTATTATGCAGGCTGTAAAAAATATATTGCAGGTGTACGCAAACAGCTCGATACCAGCTTTTCTTACAGACTGTCACTGTATCTGCCACAGAAGCTTTTAATTTCACTGGGAGTTGCTGCGGCTGCGGTCATTGCCATGATGTTTCAGGCAAAGTCTAAGATGACAGTGGACAGCAGAACGTATACCAGGAATCATAACTTCAACGTCAGAAGACGTGAAGACCGTTTTATCAATACAACGGTTGTTACACGTCATATTGAATCCAGCAGCAGTTCGGGAAGTTCCGGCGGCGGTGGCGGCGGAGGAAACTCCGGCAGCTCAGGCGGACATTTTTAATTTGAACAGGTATTTTGTGAAATACTGAAAGAATAATTGAAAGAATAGCAGAAGCGGAAATCATATTGCGATTTCGTGACAGGGTCACGGAAAGGAGTATGGTTTCCGCTTTTTTGAATACTTTGCCGGGGGGATAATGTATAGACAACTCTAGTCGGAAAATATATAATGAAGTTAATTAAATCGGGATTTGTGGAGAGATTTCTTGAACTTTCCTTATTTTACGGGCTTTCCAGCCCCTTAAATAGTGAAATGATATGTATTTTCCCTTATTTTTGACCTTATGCGGAATCAGCAAGGGAAATAAGGGAATTTTTTATTTAGTCGTTGCCTGCCACTTTATCAAGAAGTCTGGCGGAGTTCCGCTTTGCCTTTCTTGTAGAGTGGGCGTAGACATTCATTGTGGTACTGACATCAGAGTGCCCTAACAGTTCCTGCACATCTTTTGGGGCAGCTCCGTTTGAGAGGAGGTTGCTTGTGTAGGTGTGTCGCAACTGGTGGAAATGGAAATTCTCAAATCCGTCCAGCCTTTTTGCAACTGATCGGCAGGCAATGCTGAGTGTGCTTGGCAGTTCCAGACATCCGTCCGGTCTCAGGCAGACAAAGGAGATTTCCTTGTAATCTACCGGGATTTCTTCGGTTCCGTCCAGATGATAATATTCATAATACACTCTGTTTTTGTCCTGTGCTTCCTTGTAGAAATTGCGGTGGTAAAGTTCACCATACTGCATCCGGCTTTTAAGCTGTTTTTTCCTGGCGGTTTTCAGTATTTCAGTCAGAGTATCGCCAAAATCAACAATCCTTACTTTCTTTCGCTTGGTCGGTCCGATGATGTTTTTATGTTTTGTGCCATCATAGCGGATACTTCTTTTAATGGTCAGGCATTGTTCTTCAAGATTGATGTCCTGCCATGTCAATCCGCAAACTTCACCGATACGAAGTCCCGCATAGTATGCGATCTGGATTGGCAGGATTGCAGGTGGATTCTTTACTTTGAGGTATTCTATCAGTCTCTCATAATCTTCATGGGAAATAGGCTGTATGCCTTCTTCTACCTCATCATCTGAGAATAAATCCACATCCTCTGCCTGTTTTTTCAGCTTAATATACTGCATAGGATTAAAAGTAATCAACTGTTTTGGAAATACTGCAAACCGGAAAGCCTGTTGTAATACTGCTGAAAAGGAATGGATGTAATCTTTACTGTATCCTTTTCTCACTTTTCCATCTGGAAATTCCCCACCGAATGTAAGCAGATCGAGAAATGCCTGTAAATGTTCAGCAGTAACGGTTTTTAATTTGCGTTCTGCAATCGGATGTTTCTTGATACAACGGATTGCACCAAGATAATTTTCCACTGTACCATTGCTGAGTGTTCCGACTTTCAGTTCTTCTTCCGCCCACATATCAAGAAGTTCTCCTACAGTAAGATTATCTGTCTTTGCGACAAATTTCTTGCTTTCGTAATCATCCATTGCCTGACGGAGCAGTTTTTCCGTTTCACTTTTACTTTCTGTTCCAGCGTATTCTTTCTGAACCAGATTGCCGCTTGCATCTTCTACATAGAAGCGGTAGTACCATTCTTTCCTTTTTTTCT
>ENA-OQIO01000656-OQIO01000656.1-human-gut-metagenome-genome-assembly--contig:-NODE-656-length-17932-cov-3.380792_pt1 | contig 17932 bp, 17 predicted proteins | sample MGYA00242573_ERZ504737 | MGnify/ENA primary metagenome ERZ504737 (study PRJEB26092, sample SAMD00036203) | human gut metagenome | host: Homo sapiens | study: EMG produced TPA metagenomics assembly of...
GTAGTTTTTCATAAAATAAAAATAATCGGTTGCTTATCTTTTTTTGTAGTGTACAATAATAAAGACACAGTACATATTTAATAAGGAGAAAAGCCGTGGATATTATAGTAAAGTATATTGATGAATTGTTGGAAAAAAGCACGCCGGAAGCGCCGATGTGGAATATTGAAAAGCTCAAGCAGGGCTTAAAGTCTAAGTGGAATTACATTGACGGTTGTATGATTAAAGCCGTACTTGAGATGTATGCCATTTCAAAGGACGAGAAATATTTAAAGTTTGCAGACGATTTCATTGATTATCGTGTAGCAGAAGACGGAACAATTGACGGATACAGCATTGGTGAAAAGAATATTGACAATGTCAATGCCGGCAAGACTTTATTTGAATTATATGATATCACCGGAAAAGAAAAATATAGAAAGGCAATCGACCTTGTATATTCTCAGATTGCTATTATGCCTCGCTGTGAATCCGGCAACTTCTGGCACAAGGATATTTATCCGAATCAGGTATGGCTGGACGGAATGTATATGGGACAGCCGTTTTACATGGAGTATGAAACAAGATTTAACGACCGAAAGAATTATGATGATATTTTCTCACAGTTTAAATTCGTTATTGAAAACATGAAAAATCCGCTCAACGGTCTGTACTATCATGCAATCGACACATCAAAGCAGATGTTCTGGTGTGACAAGGTCACAGGTCTTTCACAGAATATCTGGCTGAGAGCAATCGGCTGGTACTCTATGGCACTGTTAGATACACTTGATAAGGTGGACAACTCTGACCACAAGTATGACAAAGAGTGCAGGATGTTACAGGATGCATATGTAGATTTAATGAATGCGATGATCCGTTATCAGGACGAAAGCGGTATGTGGTATCAGGTTGTCAACTTCGGCGGCATGGAACGCAACTATCTTGAAACAAGCGGAAGTTCTATCATGGCATATTCCCTGTTAAAGGGCGTACGTCTTGGCTTCCTGCCTGAAAGCTACCGTGCATACGGTGAGAAAGCCATTGACGGTATCTGCAAGCGCTATTTAAAAGAAAAGAACGGAGAAATGTCACTTGGTGGTATTTGTCTGGTTGCCGGACTTGGCGGTAAAGACAATCGTCCGGGTACATATGATTATTATATGTCAGAACCGGTTGTAGAAGATGATGCAAAGGGTGTCGGACCATTTTTACTTGCCTATACAGAATTATTACGTTACAAGAAAAATTAGTAAAAAGATACGAGGGAGTCTGACAAAAGCAGGCTTCCTTATTTTTTCATGCCGCAGAGCCAAATCTGACATTTGGCTCGCGATTCCTCCGGCATTAAAATGCCTGCGGAATGGAGAATAGTGCGAGAAATCACACTGATGTGCTGATTTTTCACATAGATGTTTGCTTTGGAGCGAAAGCAAACACCTATGATAGCGGATGAGAAATCGCCTGCGCGAATTTCTCATCGCCGCTTCGCAACAAAGTCGCTCAGAAACGAGGATTAAGATGAAACCGTATATTACGAAAAAAGAAGTAGAAGAAACACAAGGGAAGGATGCACGGACACAGCGCTTTTTGACGGCAGAAAACGGCTGCCTTGGCGGTTGTACTTCCGGGACAACGGTTTATGCCGGCTATGAGTTTAGTGCGCATCCGGGCGTGCATGAAGACCAGGAGGGCTTTTATGTGCTTGAGGGTGAGGGCTATGCCAGACTTGGTGATCTGGAGTTTCCAATTGAAGCAGGTGATTCATTTATTGCACTTCCGGGTGTGCCGCATACGATTAAGACAAAACCGGGCTGTCAGCCTGTCAAGGTATTTTGGTTTCACAGTGCAGTCTGATGCGGACTGCTGCTGATAAAGGAGTGTGTTTGTTTGAACAATGAGGAATTGGAAGAAAAAAAGAAATGGTTTTTTAAAGAAAATATCCGACTGGAAGAACTACGGAAAAATCTGGAGCAGCAGCAGGGAAAGCTAGAGGAAGAAGAGCAGGTTGTGGAGATTCAGAAGCAGATGCTGGAAAAGCAGAAACGCAGTCTGGATTTGCTAAGAAAGCAGTTAGATAATCAGAAGCATCTGTTTGACCAGCAGTGGCAGATTCTGGAACGGGAAACCAGACAGCTTGCTATTGACCGCGAAAAATTTAAGCGCGACAAGCTGATATACCGCGATGAGGTGTACCGTGAGGCCAGAAGAAAGTTTGCCATGGTACAGAATATCAGTCATAGCGGTGTAAATCTCTTCTTTAAAGGTGTTGACAGCAGTGCAGCATTAAAAAAGCGCTATAAGGCATTGTTAAAAATTTATCACCCGGACAATGCGGGCGGTGATAAAGAAGTGTTACAGGCAATCAGCGCAGAATATGAAACATTAAGCAGGAATATTGAATAAGATAAGAAAATAAAGCAAATTATGCAAAAAAGCCGGATATATTGATAAAAATACTCATATTTATAAGTTGTTGTCTGTACGAATATGGTGTATAATTCAGACATAACGGCTTGTCGGACGAACAGGCAGCTACGTTTAGAAGTACACGAAATGAAGGAGAATGAGATGTTTAAGATTAATGACAATTATTTAAAGCTTCCGGGAAGTTATCTGTTTTCCACGATAGCCAAAAAGGTTCAAGCCTTTCAGGCTGCTAATCCGGACAAGGAAATTATAAGACTGGGTATCGGTGATGTAACGCTGCCGCTTGCGCCGGTTGTAATTGATACATTACACGGTGCAGTTGATGAAATGAGCAAGGCAGAAACATTTCACGGTTATGCACCGGATTTAGGGTATGATTTTTTAAGAAATGCAATTGTAGATTTTGATTATAAAAGACGTGGTGCCGACATTAGTGCCGATGAAATTTTCGTCAGTGACGGTGCAAAGTCTGATTCAGGAAACATCGGCGACATTTTTTCAGTAGACAATAAAATTGCAGTATGTGACCCTGTATACCCGGTATATGTAGATACCAATGCAATGGCAGGAAGAACCGGGGATTATTTACCGGATCAGCAGAAGTGGAGCAATGTAATCTACATGCCGTGTACGGCAGAAACGAATTTTGCGCCGGAGCTGCCAAAGGAAACACCGGATATTATCTATCTTTGCTTCCCAAACAACCCAACCGGTTCTACGATTACAAAGGACGAATTACAGAAGTGGGTTGATTATGCAAATAAGTAGGTGCGGTTATCATCTATGATGCAGCTTATGAAGCATACATTTCAGAGGAAAATGTACCGCATACGATTTTTGAATGTGAAGGTGCAAGAACCTGTGCCATCGAACTGCGCAGCTTCTCAAAGAATGCCGGATTTACGGGAACAAGACTTGGATTTACCGTTATTCCAAAAGATTTAAAGAGTGGTGATGTGACATTACACAGTCTCTGGGCAAGACGTCACGGCACAAAGTTTAACGGTGCGCCATATATTATCCAGAAGGCGGGTGCAGCTGTTTACACAGAAGAAGGACAGAAGCAGACCGGTGAGCAGATTGCATACTACATGAACAATGCAAAGACAATTCTGGAAGGCTTAAAGTCCGCAGGCTATACCGTATCAGGCGGTGTCAATGCACCGTACATCTGGTTAAAGACACCGGATAACATGACATCTTGGGAATTCTTTGATTTCCTGCTTGAAAAGGCAAATGTTGTCGGTACACCGGGTTCAGGTTTTGGTCCAAGTGGTGAAGGCTACTTCAGACTGACCGCTTTCGGTTCTTATGAAAATACCGTAAAGGCACTTGAAAGAATTAAGGCAATCTAATTGTTATCATAATATTAAATACACACACCCGCGGGAACAGGCTGAAAAGCCGGAGATTTCCGCGGGTATTTTTATAAATTTTTATAATCCTGATTTGTGGATTTTTATGTATGAAGCGGGATACAGTACGGCATAAAACATTAAAAACAAAATAGTGAAAAAACTTTTATAAAAGAATTTTGCAAAATAAATAGCAATTTCCGGGAAAATAGTGTATGATAAGGACAGTGCAGAAATGCAGAACATAAAATAAAGCATGTAATAATGAAAAGCAGTAAATCAAACAGTAAAAATGGAGGTTTCAATATGTGGCAGGCAGATTTAGGAAATGGAAAGTACCGCAACCCGATTCTATACGCAGATTATTCAGACCCGGATGCAATCCGTGTCGGCGAAGATTATTTTATGATTGCATCAAGCTTTTGCAATGTACCGGGGCTGCCGATTTTACATTCAAAAGATTTAGTCAACTGGAAAGTAGTCAATTATGCATTGGACGAGTTACCGGAATTCCGTTACCGCAATCCGATTCATGGCTGCGGGGTATGGGCACCGGCAATCCGGTATCATGAAGGAACCTATTATATATGTTTTCCGATGCCGGATGAGGGCATTTACATGACAACAACAAAAGACCCGTTTGGCAAATGGAGCAAGCCGGTGAATATCCGTCCGGGAGCAGGCTGGATTGATCCGTGTCCGTTCTGGGATGATGACGGAAAGGCGTATCTGGTAGCAGGTGTTGCAAAGAGCCGTATCGGATACAAGAGTGTACTGCATATGGTAGAAATGCAGCCGGACGGTATGGGATTAATCGGCGAAGAAGTCAAGATTTTTGACGGCAATGAAAATGATCAGGTAACAATTGAAGGTCCGAAAATGTACAAGCGCAACGGCTGGTATTATGTATTTGCTCCGGCAGGCGGTGTAAAGACCGGCTGGCAGACAGTACTCCGTTCTAAAAATCCTTTTGGACCGTATGAATATAAGGTCGTAATGCGTCAGGGTGATTCACCGGTCAACGGTCCTCATCAGGGTGCATGGGTGGACACGGTGACAGGTCAGGACTGGTTCTTACATTTTCAGGATGTCTACGCAGGCGGAAGAATTGTTCATTTACAGCCAATGCACTGGGAAAATGACTGGCCAATAATCGGTATCAATAAGCCGGGCAATGATTACGGCGAACCGGTTATGGAGTACACAAAGCCGGATATCGGAAAGAGTAATTCATATCCGGTTTGCGAGCCGGATACGAGTGATGACTTTACATCGGATAAACTCGGTATGCAGTGGCAGTGGAATGCCAATCCTCAGAAGGACTGGTATGAGCTTACCGGATCAAAGTTAAAGTTAAATGCACTGGATACTGTGCCGCTCCGCCCGGTTAGTGATTACCGCAATCTGCTGTTACAGAAATGGCCGGCACCGGAATTTACCTGTGTGACAAAAATGCAGCTTTCCGGCATGGAAAACGGCGATGTGGCAGGCGTTGTATCATTGGGAACGGAATACGGCGCGCTGGCGGTTGAAAAGCGGGATAACAAATATACGGTCAGACAGATTTTGGGAACACAGTATTTTGACTGTGATATGCCGTATACAACACAAAACAGCAATGATTTTAAACTGTCCGAAAGTGATTTTAAGGATACCGGGAAAACAGTGACATTCCGTTACACGGTAAAATGCACCGGTCATATTGACCAAATGGAGTTAAATCTTCCTGTAAAAGCAGCACCGGTCGAGGAATTAACACTGGAATTAAGTTTTGACGGCAAAAACTATGAAAAAGCCTTTTCATTTGCTTCCAAAGCAGGCAGATGGGTCGGTGTGAAAAACGGCATTTTCTGTGTCCATGACAACACCGTAAAAAATGACAAGACAGGATATGTACTTGTAGATTCTGTGGAATATATGCCAAAAGAAGATTAGTAGAACGATATTTTATAAAGCGGTCCTTTGCAAAAGAATGAGCCAAAGTCAGATGATAATGGAGCATTTCTTTTACAAAGGACTTTTTTTATTCAATCAGTAGAAAATATGGTCGCCAATCACCGTGCCATAGGTGTCGATACCGCTGCGGTATACGTGGAAATACAGCGCATTAATCGTAACATTTCCGTTTAAAACCTCCTGCGCCGCCTGAACGCACGAAGCGGAAGCACCGCGGGAGAGCACAATCGTAAAACGGCCGCTGGCAACCGGTGTAAATTGTCCGGAAGCATAGATGACACCGGAAATGGAGTTGGCAAAACGTGGGCTGTTGACACGGTTTACAACAACACTTCCGACAGCTAACTTACCCTCGTAAGACTGGTTGCCCGCTTCACATTCGATAATTGCGGCAAGCATGGCAAGGTCAGAGGTGTCATATGAAATCGGTGTTTTATTAATATTAGAAGTAATGTCACCGCTGCCGGAATTATTATTCCCTGCGGCGGCAGCCGCGCGGCTTGCGGCCTCGGCTTCTGCGCGTTCCTGTGCCAGCTTTTCTTCTTCAAGCTTTTTTTCATAGGCAAGTGCGGCAGCTTCGGCCTCGGATACGTTGTTGGAAGACGTATCAAAATCCTGCTGGGTTTTTGCGAGCAGTGTCTTTAAATTTTCCTGTTCATTTAAAGCAGCTTCCCGTAAGGACGACAGTTCGGAAACCTCGGTATCCAGCTGTTCTTTTGCTGCCTGCTGGCGTTCATAATTGGCTTCCATCTCATCTAACATATCACGGTCATACTGTGATAACTGGTAAATGTATTCGCTTTTTAATAAAAGTTCACTCATACTTTGGGAAGTTAACAGCAGTTCAATCACATCCGAGCTGCTGCGTTCATACATATACCGGATACGCAGTTTCATGGAATCGTACTGTTCGTCCATTGTCTGGGACAGCGACAGCAGTTCTTCATTTAAGGCATCAACATCTGCCTGTTTGTCATCAATCTGTTCTTCTAAGGAAGATAAACGGCTTCCGGCGCTCTGGAGCTGACTGTCAATTTCGGATAAATCCGCAGACAGACTCTGCTGTTGTGCCTTTAAGCTTTCCAGTTCCCGGTTGGCATTGTCTAAATCGTCCTGCGTGGTTGCATAGGACAGATAAGGAATGGTCAATGCGGTACTGCAAAATACACAGCACAGACAAATCATGAATTGTTTTAACTTTTTCTTATTATTCAATGCAAATCTCCTGTTACAATCTAATCGTTATTCCAATCATTTATGCTGGTATCAGTATAAAATGCAGACCGCAAAAATGCAAGCGTCAAACCACTTTTATGCTTTATGGGGCGGGGTTCGATTTTTTTTTCACCGGCGGACAGGCACATGTGGGTTTGGAACTTTTAAACATGGTATTATTTATATCACGATACATAATAAAATATTACAGTAAAATATCTCCTGTTTTAAGAGGAAATTCATAAAAAATAATAAAATTAAGCATTATTCAGGCAGAAGCATAGACATTTCAGCAGAAACGTGAAATAATGAAAAAGTAAGTTGTTAGAAAATCAAAATAAACCGAAAAAACGTAAAGAGAGGAAAAAAGATGCTTGAATTAAACAACATCGTAAAGGATTATATTTCCGGAGATACCAGGGTAACGGCATTGAAGGGAATTAATCTGCGTTTCCGCGACAGCGAATTTGTATCAATTCTGGGACAGTCCGGCTGCGGAAAAACAACTATGTTAAATATCATCGGGGGCTTGACCAGTATACAAGCGGTGATTTAAAGATTAACGGACGTCTACGAAGAAATTCAAGGACCGTGACTGGGATGCATACCGCAATAATTCGATTGGATTTGTCTTCCAGAGTTATAACCTGATACCGCACCAGACCGTGCTTGCCAATGTCGAACTGGCACTGACTTTATCCGGTGTATCCAAGTCAGAGCGCAGAAAGCGCGCAATAGAAGCACTGGAAAAAGTAGGCTTAAAGGAACAGATTCACAAGAAACCCAATCAGATGTCCGGTGGACAGATGCAGCGTGTTGCGATTGCAAGAGCATTGGTAAATGACCCGGATATTTTACTGGCAGACGAGCCGACAGGCGCATTGGATACAGAAACCAGCGTACAGATTATGGAGATTTTAAAAGAAATTGCCAAAGACCGTCTGATTATTATGGTTACGCATAATCCTGAACTGGCAGAGCAGTATTCAACAAGAATTATCCGCCTTTTAGACGGACAGATTACAGACGATACCGATGCTTACAGTGAAGAACAGATGAAAGCGGATATACAGGAAAAGGAGCAAAAGCTTTCAGATGCACAGACAGGAAAGAAGAAAAAGAAAGCAAAGACATCGATGTCCTTTTTTACAGCGCTTTCTCTTAGTATGAATAACCTGATGACCAAAAAGACCCGTACCCTGCTTACCGCATTTGCCGGAAGTATCGGTATTATCGGCATTGCGTTGATTCTTTCCATTTCAAATGGTATTCAGGACTATATTGACAGGGTACAGCGCGATACACTGTCGAGTTATCCGGTCCAGTTACAGTCCCAGACCATGGATATCAGCAGCATGATTGAAATGATGACCGGGTCTGATAAGGATTCTGTTGAACATGACAAGGATAAAGTGTACAGTAATATGATTATGTCGAAATGATGAATACCATGATTTCCGATGTGAAAAATAATAATTTAAAATCCTTTAAAAAGTATATAGATGATAATAAAGATGAGATTTCAACATATGCAAGTGATATCCGGTACAGCTACAATGTTGATATCAATATTTACGATACAGACACAAGCGACGGTGTGACACAGCTAAATCCAAGCACTATTATGAATACGATTTACGGTACGAACACTTCACAGGGCAGCATGAGTGCGATGTATACCAATGCAGATGTATGGAACCAGCTGCCGGGCAATCAGGATTTACTGGATTCCCAGTATGATATGGTAGCGGGAAGATGGCCGCAGCAGTACAACGAAGTGGTGTTAGTTGTTGATGAGAACAACGAAATTGATGATTATACTGTATTCACTGGGCTTTAAAGACCCTGACGAGGTAACGGCGATGTATAAGCGCATGATGACAGGTGAAACCTATGACACCGAGGAAACAGAGTATACTTATGATGAAATTTTAGATAAGAAATTCCAGATGATTCTGCCAACCGATTATTACCGGTACAACGCAGAAAAAGACATCTGGGAAGATATGCGTGAAGATGAAACGTATATGAAAAATGTAGTAGACAACGGCACACAGATTCAGGTGTGCGGTATTATCCGTCAGAAAGAAGATGCGGTCAACACGGCAATCCGGAGCGGTGTAGGTTATACAAAGGAACTGATGCAGTATCTGATGCAGGGTGTCAACGACAGTGAAGTGGCAAAAGCTCAGCTTGCCGATGAAACAACCGATATTTTTACGGGAATCCCGTTTGACAATGACAAGGATACACCGATTACAATGGATGATGTCAATGCATATGTTGCAACGCTTTCAGAGCAGGAACAGGCACAGATGCAGGCTTACATGAGCCAGATGACAGAAGAACAGATTTTGCAGCAGTTTTCGCAGTCTTTAAAGGCACAGACAACAGAAGCCACATTTGAGGGCAACAAAGAAAAGTTAGGCATTACAAACGAAGACAATCCGTCAGAAATTGATTATATGCTGCAAGCTTGAGGCCAAGGAAAAACTGGAAGATATTATCAGCGATTATAATAAGAAAGCAACTGATGAGGGCAGAGATGAAGATGTGATTAATTATACCGATTATGTTGGCATTATGATGTCTTCCGTCAGCACGATTATTACGGCGATTTCAGCGGTACTGATTGCATTTGTTGCGATTTCACTCGTTGTTTCTTCTATTATGATAGGTATTATTACGTATATTTCCGTACTTGAAAGAACAAAGGAAATCGGTATTTTAAGAAGTATCGGTGCGTCAAAGAAAGATGTTTCCCGCGTATTTAACGCCGAAACACTGATTGAAGGCTTTGTATCCGGTGCACTGGGTATTGTGATTACACTGATTTTGTGCATTCCGGCGAACCGGATTATTGAAAATGTGACAACAATTGCAGGAGTTGCAAAACTTCCTGTTGCAGGTGCCGTAATCCTTGTTATAATAAGTATGGTGCTGACACTGATTGCCGGATTTGTTCCGGCGAAGATGGCAGCGAAAAAAGATCCGGTAGTAGCACTGCGTACAGAATAATAAAGCATTTGCGATACGCACGGAATTATTAGGAATAAAGGAAGCAGTCATGAGGAACGTTTACAAATTTTTAAGAGCCTCAATACTCATTTTAATACTGGTTGGCGGGACATATTTTATTGCGCAGGAATATTCAGCCGGTATTGAAAATGCAGTCAATACATCAGCAGGCGGTCAGAGTCTTACAAAGGAAACCATAACCAATCTCGGAGATGTCTTAGCGACGGTAGAAGCGGAGATCGCCGGCGGAGCCGGAAGTGAAAAAACGAATGATACGGTAAAGTCTGATTATCAGCCGGTACAGGGAACCGGACAGCTTGTGGAAGACAGCAAATCCCAGCAGACGGATACGACACCGGCGGCATCTTATGATTTTCCGGAAAATATGTATCCGTACAGAGCCATGCTTTCGGATACACAGAAGGAAGTTTATGACCAGGTGTACGGGGCAGCACTGGAATTAAAGGAAAGTGTGACCCTGTGCCGTCAGCTTGACCAGAGCAGTATTAAAAATGTCATGAATGCGGTCTTTAACGATCACCCCGAGCTGTTCTGGCTGGATACCGGCTACAGCTACGGGTACACCAGCAAGGGAGCGGTCATTTCCGTGATGTTAAAATACAATGAAACGGCACAGACACTGCAGTCTGCCAGACAGAAGTTTTTAAATGCGGCGGCGAAGGTGATTAACGGCGCCAGTTCGCTTACGACCGACCTTGACAAGGAACAGTATGTTTATAAAGCCCTTCAGAATATGTGTGTCTATGATGAAAATTCAGACATGAACCAGAGTGCATACAGCGTATTCATTAACGGAAGCTCGGTGTGTGCCGGATATTCGAGGGCATTTCAGTATATTATGCAGCAGTTAAATATTCCGTGTTATTTCTGCACCGGATATGCTAACGGCGGTTATCACGCATGGAATATTGTCTATATTGACGGAAAGTATTATAATGTAGATTTGTCGTGGGACGACTCTCTTGGAGATGTATCCAATACATATTCCTTTGCGTACTTTAATCTTTCAGATAAAGCAATTTCTGTAGACCATACGCGCAGGAACTATCGGTGAATCTGCCGGAGTGCAAATAAAATGTCTGTGGAACGGAGATTAGTGTAAAAAATGACACTGATGTGCTGATTTTTTACACAGCACTTTGTGCCGCAGGCGTCACAAAGTTGCTATTTATCGCAGAGCCAAATAAGATTTGGCTCGCGATTCCTCCGGCATTAAAATGCCTGCGGAATGGGGATTAAAATGAAATATTTAATTGATACACATACACATACGATTGCAAGCGGACACGCTTATAACACAATAGATGAAATGACAAGAAAGGCAGCACAAATCGGCTGCCAGCTATTGCGATTACGGAGCATACGCCGAAAATGCCGGGCAGCTGCGGCAAACTGTATTTCAGCAACTTTAAAGTCCTGCCGCGGGAAAAATTCGGCGTACGCCGTCTGTTTGGCTGTGAAGCCAATATTATGGACTATGACGGAACACTGGATATGCCGGACACACTGCTTGAAAAAATGGACATTGTTATTGCAAGCTTTCATATTCCATGTATCTGCCCCGGTACAAAGGAGCAGAATACGCAGGCACTGGTGCAGGTTCTTGAAAATCCGCTGGTTGACATCATAGGGCACCCGGATGACAGCCGGTATCCGGTGGACTTTGAAACAGTGGTGCGTGCGGCAAAGCAAAACAACAAGTTTCTCGAATTAAACAATACATCATTAAAACCTGACGGACCGCGCAGCGGCGCACGGGAAAATGACCTCTGTATGTTAAAGCTGTGTATGGAACACGGTGTCATGATAACACTTGGCAGTGATGCCCATGTCGAAGAGGATATCTGCAATTTTTCGTATGCGGAAGAGCTGTTAAAAGAAGTGCATTTTCCGGATCAACTGATTGCAAATTTGGATTTGGACAGATTTACTGCTTTACTATAACGTGCTAATGTGTTAAAATATCGGTATTGTTTAGAACTTTTGAAAAAATGCTGATGCGAGTTTATCAGCACAGAAAAGGGGCAGTTATGAATAGTAAATTAAAAACACCTGCGGTAGAGCAGTTATTTGATGCAATTTTAAGTCTTGAGAATAAAGAGGAGTGTGCTGCATTTTTTGAAGACCTCTGTACAATTAATGAATTGCTGTCACTTTCACAGCGTTTTGAGGTGGCAAAGATGCTGCGTGAAAAAAAGACTTATCTGGACATTGCGGAAAAGACAGGCGCTTCTACAGCAACCATCAGCCGTGTAAACCGCTCGTTAAATTACGGCAGCGACGGTTATGAAAAGGTATTTGAGCGGTTACAGATTCCGGAAGGCGGAGAAGGACAGCAGGAATAAAAACATTACGGAACAGATACATATTCTGCCCGGAGAGGGGCTTGAACGTCAATCTCCGGCAAGGCTATAAAAACGAATGTGAAGAAGCACAAAGCTTATCACATTCCGTTTTTGGTTGTTCTGTAAAAATTCTGCATGATTAAAAGCGGCTTTCTTTCCATGCTTTATATTTTTAAATTTTAATTTTTCATTTCTGCGGCTTTTCTGCTCGGCTTTTTCGGCTTTGCGTTCTGCCTTTTCCGCCTTGCGCTCAGATTTCGTGTGCGGCGCTTCCTGCTGGCTGCGCGAAGCAAAGTCGTCAATCAGACTTCAATAATATTTTTCTTCATATAAACATCAAAACTCAGTAAAGATACCAAAGAAAAGAACTGTAAAAATTCGCGGCTGTCCGTATCTTCAACGGTAGAAAAGGCTTCCTCCGAAAGATGCGCTTTTTCAAGGACATCTTTTGAAATGCCGGAAATCTCTCCCTTGCACAGATTATAAATCTGTTTGTAGATGTCGTCTAAGCTGCCGGTATCGTTTCCTTCAAAAAACTGTTCGGTCAGCGGATTTAACAGGGTCTGTATATCACTGATAGAGAGCAGATTTTTAAAGTAATAAATAAATGTCAGGACATATAAATGCTCCTTGGAATATTTCTTTTTTACCGGCGGCGGCAAAAGATTGTTTTTGGTGTAATTATTAATCATGGTTTTAGTCAGAATCTTATCGTCTTCGCGGCGTTTGCAGTCGCTTAAATGTTCGTCCATAAAGGTCGTGACCTGATCCATATAAAGGTCGATATTGGGGACTTCCCCCGGTTTGATATAATTTAACTTTGCCAGCCGCTTTAACAGCGTAGCAACAAATTGTGTATATTCAGTATTCATAACTTGTCATCTCCATTCACATAACAGTAACTATATGACATTATATAGTATTTAAAACTAGATAGCAAGGGGCGGATATAAAACACCTGTAATTGTTTGAAAAATTGTTATAAAATTAATGAAATTTATGCAATATTGCGTGACAAAATAGGGGAAATATAATATACTGTAATTCATGGGGCAGATAGATAAGTGCCCGGTAATAATTGTGTACCAATGGGTAGAATGGAGGATATTTACTATGGGAATTTTAACAAGATTTAAGGATATTATGTCTGCGAACATCAATGCTTTACTGGACAAATGCGAAGATCCGGAAAAGATGATTGACCAGTACATGCGTAACCTTGAAAGTGATCTGGGTAAGGTAAAGGCAGAAACAGCTTCTGTTATGGCAGAGGAAACAAGAGCCAAGAGAGAACTTGACGAATGTACAGAGCAGGTTAATAAAATGCAGTCATATGCTGAAAAGGCACTGACAGCAGGGAATGAAGCAGATGCACGTAAGTTTCTTGAAAAGAAGCAGCAGCTGGTATCTACACAGACAGCATTACAGCAGTCTTATGAAGCGGCAGCAGCCAATGCGGCAAAGATGCGCCAGATGCATGATAAGCTTGTAAAGGATATTGAATCCTTAGAATCAAGAAAGGCAGCAATCAAGGCAAAAGTTGCGACAGCTAAGGCACAGGAACGTTTAAACAGCATCGGTTCAAGTGTGACAGGTGCAAACAACAGTATGGCAGCTTTTAGCAAGATGGAGCAAAAGCCAATAAGATGTTAGATGAAGCCAATGCAATGGCAGAGTTAAACCAGTCACAGGAAGATTCTGATATTGACAATCTTGCAGCAAAGTATGATTCAGCACCACAGGATGCAGCAGTAGATGATGAACTGGCAGCATTAAAGGCAAAGATGGGCTTATAATATAAATAACAGCAGAATGGAGAAAAGTCATGGGGTTATTTGGAAAACAGCTTGCAAATGTTGTAGAATGGGAAGAATACAGAGATGACTGTATTTTCTGGAAATGGACGAACCGTGAAATTAAAAAAGGAAGCCGCCTGATTATCCGTGCAGGACAGGATGCCATTTTTATGTACAATGGTAAGATCGAAGGTATTTTTAAGGATGAAGGAAGCTTTGATATTGAATCCGATATCATTCCGTTTCTGTCAACTTTAAAAGGCTTTAAGTTCGGATTTAACAGCGGTGTGCGTGCAGAAGTTCTTTTGTGAATACAAAGGAATTTACCGTAAAATGGGGCACAAAAAATCCGATAGCCATTCCGGCACCGTCACTTCCGGGCGGTATGCCAATCCGTGCGTTTGGTACATTTAACATTAAGGTCGATGACTATCTTGCATTAATTGATAAAGTGGCGGGTGTGAAGCAGATGTACACGGTTGACGATGTCAGGGAACGTGTCGTTGCTGTTTTAGACCAGCTTCTGATGAAGTGGATTTCTAAAGAAGGCAAGGATATGTTTAATCTTCAAGCTAATGCGTATGATATTTCAGCAGGGATTAAAGAAGACCTTGATATGCAGATGATTAAGATTGGACTGACCATTACCGACTTTAACATTTCAAGCTTTTCGTATCCGGAAGAAGTACAGAAGATGCAGAACAAAGCCGCTTCCCAGTCTATGGTGGGCGACATGAATAAGTATGCACAGATGGCAATGGCGGACAACATGAGCAATGGTAAGTCCTCTAACATCGGTGTGGATATGATGAATATGCAGATGGGATTACAGATGGGCAGACAGATGATGGACAGCATGAACAGCATGAGCAGCGCGCCACAGAGTACAGGTACGGCACAAAGCAGTACGTCAGGCAGTGCACCGAAGTTCTGTCCGGAGTGTGGTTCACCGACAAACGGTGCGAAATTCTGTTCCAACTGCGGACATAAATTAGTATAAAAATCCGGCGGCGGCTGTTTTATTTTCGCGAAAGCGGACAAATGTGCAGTCAAGCGGGGAAAGCTCTTGATAAGGGTGATATAAAAAGAGTTGTTATGCATAAAAGTATTTTTGGAATACTTGCATGACAGCTCTTTTTTGTTTATAATGACACATACTTGAAACAGTGCGTATGCAGTGTGTACATCTTTGGGCAGGATAGTCATAAAGAAACTGTATACACGCAGGAATGGAGGAACGGTTTGAATTTAGATGGATTAAATGACTGCCAGAAAAGGGCGGTAAAACAGACAGAGGGGCCGGTGTTAATTATTGCCGGGGCAGGTTCGGGAAAAACACGTGTTTTGACAAACCGCATTGCATATCTGATTGATGAATGTGGAATCAGCCCATATAATATTTTAGCAATTACATTTACCAACAAAGCCGCTGCAGAAATGCGTGAACGTGTGGAAAAGGTAACGGACTGCGGCAGTCAGGTGTGGGTAAGTACCTTCCATTCGACCTGTGTGCGGATTCTTCGCCGTTACATAGACAGAATCGGGTATCAGACCAATTTTACGATTTATGATACGGACGACCAGAAAAGCGTAATCCGGGATGCCTGTAAAAAATTAAACATCGATACAAAAATGCTGAAAGAGCGCACAATTATGAGTGCGATTTCATCTGCCAAAGATGAAATGATTTCGCCGGATGAAATGGAAGCAAATGCCGGGGGCGATTACAATGCCAAAAGAATTGCCGGTGTATACAGAGAGTATCAGAAGACACTTAAAGCAAATAATGCGCTGGATTTTGACGATTTGATATTTAAGACGGTTGAACTGTTAAACCGTGATGAGGAAGTGTTGGAAGCGTATCAGGAGCGTTTCCGTATATCATGGTCGATGAGTATCAGGATACGAATACATCACAGTTCCGTCTGATTAGCAAGCTGGCACAAAAATACGGCAATTTGTGTGTGGTCGGTGATGATGACCAGTCCATTTACAAATTCAGAGGGGCGAATATCGGCAATATTTTAAATTTTGAAAATACATTTCCAGGTGCAAAGGTGATTAAACTGGAACAGAACTACCGTTCGACACAGACCATTCTTTCTGCGGCAAATGAGGTGATTGCGCATAATATCGGAAGAAAGTCTAAAAAGCTGTGGACGGAAAACGGCAAAGGGGACAAGATTCATTTCCGCATTTATGAAGATGCTTATAAAGAAGCGGAAGGTGTGGTGGAAAATATTTGTGCCTGTGTGCGGGACGGCTGGAATTATAATGATATTGCGGTTCTTTACCGTACCAATGCACAGTCCCGACTGCTGGAAGAAAAACTGATAGTCAGAAATGTGCCATACCGCATTTACGGCGGCATTAATTTCTATCAGCGAAAAGAAATCAAAGATATTCTTGCGTATTTAAAGACGATAGATAACGGTATGGACGGACAGGCGGTTAAAAGAATTATCAATGTGCCGCGGCGCGGAATCGGTGCAACGACACTGGAGCGTGTACAGGAGTTTGCCGATGCCAACGATATGACGTTCTGGGATGCTTTGTGCAATGCTGCGGAAATTCCGAATATCGGCAGGGGACTTTCAAAGATTGAAGCTTTTGTGACACTGATTCTCGGATTTCAGGCAAAGAAGCAATTTTTGTCTATCCGCGAACTGACAGAAACAATCCTTGAAGATACGCGGTATATGGAAGCGCTTGCGGAAAATGAAACCAAAGAAGAAGTTGAAGCACGCCAGGAAAATATTGATGAATTTATGAATAAAATCATCAGCTATGAGGAACAGACGGAAGGCGATTTTTCAGAAATGCAGACGGACGGAGAAAATCCGCAGGCAGCTCCGACACTCAGTGGATTCCTTGAGGAGGTGGCACTGATTGCAGATATTGATAATCTGGATCAGGACGGCAATCAGGTCATGTTAATGACACTGCACAGCGCAAAGGGTCTGGAATTTCCGATTGTATACATGACAGGACTGGAAGACGGACTGTTCCCAAGCTACATGACGATTATGTCCGATGACCCGACAGAAGTGAGGAAGAACGCCGTTTGTGTTATGTCGGCATTACAAGAGCACAGAAGGAATTAAATATCAGTGCGGCAAAGACACGTATGATTCACGGCGAAACACAGATGAATAAGGTGTCGCGTTTTGTAAAGGAGATTCCTGAAAATCTTTTAGAGGTTGAAAATCACAGTTACGGCAGTAAGAAAAGTGCCCTTTCCTTTGGCGGAGAAGACAGCGGGGAATCACAGGGACGGTTTGACTTCCGTGCCAATGCCAAAGCGGCACTGTCCCGCTACGGAAGCGGAACAACCACTTATGGTCAGGGCAATAAAAAGGTTGCAATCAGTGGACAGAAAGGCATCGGCAGTGCCTATGCCACAAATTACGGCAGGACACCGACTAATTACGGTACAGGAAACTTTGCACAGCCGAATAAAAAAGTCGGTTTTGGGAAAGAATTTCCGATGGACATATTTGATTTAAAAAAGCCGGCAAAAACCACAACGTCCTATAGCATGCCATCAAAGAAAGCAGCCGGGGCAATTAAGTCGTCAGGACAGGCAGCAGGCGGGACAGGGCTTGGCTACCGGGTCGGCGATACCGTTTCCCATGTCAAATTCGGAACCGGACAGGTGCTTGCTATCGAAGACGGTATGCGTGATTATATGGTGACAGTCCAGTTTGAAGAATTTGGCACAAAAAAAATGCTTGCAGGGTTTGCAAAAATTAAAAAAACAGTAGTAAATCGGGCAGGCATATGCTATAATGACAATAGAATATACGTGAAAAGAAAG
>ENA-OQIO01000657-OQIO01000657.1-human-gut-metagenome-genome-assembly--contig:-NODE-657-length-17915-cov-1.793456_pt1 | contig 17915 bp, 23 predicted proteins | sample MGYA00242573_ERZ504737 | MGnify/ENA primary metagenome ERZ504737 (study PRJEB26092, sample SAMD00036203) | human gut metagenome | host: Homo sapiens | study: EMG produced TPA metagenomics assembly of...
CGCAGCAGTACATGCCTGACGAATTGCAGGGGCGCGAGTATTACCATCGAACGACCGCGGTTACGAGCATGAGTCAAGCCGAGATTGGAGCGGATTCGGAAGATTCTGCACGAAGAGGACGATAACGGTGACGGCCGTTCCGGCCAGCGCAACGCCTGATGTTCGTTTCCTGCCGGCATTGGGTCAGGGGTTCCGCTAAAATTCTTCGCTGGGGTTGACGCCTGCTTGCTTTGCAAGGCCCATGCGTCAATCGCGGCGTCGCACATGGCCGCAGGAAAAAGTGCGCGGAAAGTGATTATGAAAGAACGGAATACAACGCTCGAAACCACCGACCATAACAATAGGAACAATAGCGAAAACATCAAGGAAACGCCGGACGAACGCATTCCCGGCAAACTCATCGGCGCCATCGTGGCGGTCGCTCGCTCGCCTTCATCGGCATCCTCACCGAAACCGTGATGACGGTGCTGTTCCCACAGCTCATGCGGGAATTCAACGTGAACACTGCTACTGTGCAGTGGATCACCACCATCTACCTGCTGACGGTCGCAGCCACCATGCCGCTTTCGTCGTATCTTAACCGCAAATTCAAGCATCGCGTCCTGTTCCTCGCCGCGGTGGCGCTTGCGGTGCTTGGCTCGCTGACCATGATCTTCGGCCATGCGTTCCCGGTGATTCTAGTAGCCCGCATCATCCAGGCATCGGCTCCGGCGTGGCCACACCGCTGATGATGAACATCATTCTCGAACAGTCCCCACGCAGCAAGGTCGGACGACTGATGGGCGTCGGTTCGCTCGTCATCACCGTGGCGCCCGCCATCGGCCCGACCGTGGGTGGCGCGGTGTCGAGCATTCTGCCATGGCGTGCGATTTTCGTCATTGTCATTCCCGTGATTCTGCTGATTTCGCTGCCTGTCGGCCTCAAATGCATCGAACAGCACCGTCCGACGGAAGAGGCGCATCTGAATCCGCTGCAGTTCGCGGCGATTGTGCTGGCGTTGTGCGGTCTAGTGATGTTCCTGAACCAGGCGGGCGTGGCTGTTGCCGCCGCCGTTTCGGGTGGTGTGGCTACAGCGCCGGCGATTTTCGCAGTGATCAGCCTGATCGTCGGCTTGGGATCGCTTTTCTTCTTCGGATGGTCGTCCCGTCGTTCCTTCTCGCCGCTGATTCGCTTGGGATGGCTGCGTGATCCGATGGTGCTGCTGCATCTGATCGCCTACATGCTGCTGCCAATCGTCGGCATCGGCTTCGGCTATGTGATCACCAATCTTGCCCAGCTTTCCCTGGGAACGAACGCGTTCCTGGCAGGCGCGCTGGTGCTGCCGGGCGCGTTGATCGGCGCTTTCTTCGCACCGATCGGCGGCACGCTGTACGACCGTTTCGGCCCTGTCCGCCCGATTCTGGGCGCGTTCTTCCTGGCGATCTGCGGCCCGATCCTGCTGCTGGTCTTCTCCATGCGGCTGACGCCGGCCACGCTTGCCGGTTTCTACTTCATCTTCGGACTTGGCTATGCGCTTGGCTTCTCCAACATCATGACCAATGCGTTGCGCAGCATTGCGCCGCAATTCATGCCGGATGGCAACGCCGTGTTCAACACCTGCCTGCAGTTCGGCGGTGCGGCAGGCACCGCGCTGTTCTCCACGATTCTGTCGGTGGCTCAGGCTGGCGCAGGCGAAGAGGGGGTGCCACGTTCCGTCACGCTACGCTGTCGGTGGCAGCTGGACGTTCGCTACCATGATTGGTATCGTGGCCATTGCCATCTGTTGCTTGATTGCGGCGTTCCGTATTGGTGCGAAACGTAATAGCAGGCTATAGAAAAAGCCTGTAGCGTAAAGTGAGGAAAGCGTTCCGTCAAGGAATATCGGCTTGCTATGCTGTCTCTACCGTGTTATTGAGAGGACAGCAATGAGACTACAGCACCCGTATAGCGGCATCACTACCGGTCTGCTCAAGCCGATTACGGCGGCGCTTTCCATAGTTGCGCTGCTTGCGGGCTGTGGATCCGTGGAGGCGAAGGATTCCCAGCAGGAAGTCACCAGTGCCGATAAGGTGGTCAGCGTCAATATCACGGAACCATCGAATGGCTTGTTGCCAAGTGACACCAGCGATATGCCGGTTGGAAAATCGTCAGCCAGCTGTATGACGGCCTGGTCACTTTCGATGCGGAAGGTAATGAGACGTTGGTCGAGGCCGAATCGATCACGCCGAATGACGACGCTTCCGAATACACCATCGCACTTAAACCGAATCTGGCGTTCTCCAATGGTGAGAAGATCACCGCCGACACGTACGCGAAAAGCTGGTCATTCGCGGCCAATGCTGCCAATGGACAGGTCGGAGCCTCCATTTTCGAAGATATTCAGGGCTATGATGAGCTGCAGGATGCAAGTGGTTCCAAAACCGCGCAATTGTCAGGCCTTACCGTGGTCGACGACACTACGCTGAAGGTCAAGCTCAAAGCGTCGAATTCGGCGTTCCTGTACAAAATCGGAGATATCGCGTTTCTGCCGATGCCATCCGAAGTCATCAAGAATCCCAAGGAATACGGGCAAAAGCCGATTGGCAACGGTCCGTACAAGCTGAAGGCGTACAAAAGCGGCGAAGAAATCATTCTTGAAAAAGACGACTCCTACAAGGGGCCGCGCGAAGTCAAGAACGCAGGCATCGATTTCAAGGTGTATCAAAGTCTTGACGCGGCCTATTCGGATCTGCTGGCAGACAATCTTGACGTGCTTGATGCCATTCCGACTTCCGCGTTGAAAACCTATCAGAACGAAAAGAACATCACCGCCGTCAGCAAGCCCGGTCCGTCGTTCTCAGCATTTACGATTTCGCAGAATCTCAAGCATTTCCAAGGTGAGGAAGGCAAGTATCGCCGTCAGGCCATCGCGCATGCCATTGACCGTGAGAATATCGCCAATGCGATTTTCGGTGGCACGGTAACGCCCGCCACCGATTTCCTTGCGCCGGTGATCAAGGGATATGACACCGATCTCGACACGGATGGCGTGCTCGCATATGATGAGACGAAAGCCGAGGAATTGTGGGCGAAGGCGGATGCGATTTCGCATGGAGCGGCACGTTCCGCATCGCATACAGCGCCGATGGCACCGATAAGGAGTGGGTGGAGGCTGCGGCCAATTCCATTCGCAACGCGCTTGGCATCGATGCGGAAAGCTATCCGTTCGCCACGTCCAAGGAACTGCGTAGCGCCATTCAGGAGCGCACCATCGACGCGGCATTCAAATCGGGCACGCAATCCGATTATCCGCATCCGGAAGGCTATCTGGTGCAGGCATACGACTCATCGGCAGCGGACGGCAAGGGTTTGAACAACGGTGATTACAAGAGCGACGAATTTGATGCGCTGATTGACCAGGCTGCTGCGGAGACCGATTTGGACAAGGCCGTGAGCCTGTATCGGCAGAGCGAACGTGTGTTGCTGAAGGATTTGCCGGTGATTCCTTTGTGGTATACCAACGTGACCGCGGCATCGGCCAAAAACGTGGAAGTGAGCTACAACTATATGGGCGTCCCGAATACAACACCATCGTCAAGTAAGGTTTGTTCTAGCGTGAAGACTCCACTGTGAGCGCAATTCACCACCCGTCGCTTCGAAGCGGTAGGCTGTGAAACTATAGAGAACACTGGAAAAGGAGACAAGGTGAGCAACCTTAGTGCACCCCTGCCCGTCATGGCTGGCGAAGACATGCCGGCAGGACCACCGATCCGATTTTCAACCGCCTGCTCAAGGACCGCATCATCTGGATGGGTGAGGAAGTCAAGGACGAGATGGCCAACCGCATTTGCGCGCAGATGCTGATGCTGGCCGCCGAGGATCCGAAAAAGGATATCTGGCTGTACATCAATTCCCCGGGCGGCTCCATCACCGCGGGCATGGCCATCTACGATACCATGCAGCTCATCGAGCCGGACGTGGCCACCGTGGGCTTGGGCATGTGCGCCTCCATGGGCCAGTTCCTGCTGAGCTCCGGCACCAAGGGCAAGCGTTTCCTGACCTCGCACGCCCGTGTGCTGATGCACCAGCCGTCCGGCGGCATCGGCGGCACCGCCACCGATGTTCGCATCAACGCCGAACTGATCATGGACATGAAGAAGACCATGAGCGAGCTGACCGCCGAGCAGACCGGACACACCGTCGAGGAGATCTACCGCGACAACGAGTATGACCACTGGTTCACCGCCCAGGAGGCGTTGGAGTACGGCTTCGTGGACAAGCTCGTTTCCACCCATGACACGATGAGCGCCACCAAGGGAGAGTGACCATGGCAAGCGAAGAAGCACAGTTTGTAGCCCGCGCCGAACGTCTGGCCGGACCGACCGGTGTGGTCGGCTTCCAGAGGGCTGCGGCGCGTGAGGCCGCGTTCGCACCGCAGAACCGTTACGTTCTGCCGCAGTTCGAGGAAAAGACCCCGTACGGATACAAGAGGCAGGATCCGTACACCCGCCTGTTCGAGGATCGCATCATCTTCATGGGCGTGCAGGTGGACGACACCTCCGCCGATGACATCATGGCCCAGCTGCTGGTTTTGGAAAGCCAGGATCCGAACCGTGACGTGATGATGTACATCAATTCGCCGGGCGGTTCCATGACGGCCATGACCGCCATCTACGACACCATGCAGTACATCAAGCCGGACGTGCAGACCGTATGCCTCGGCCAGGCCGCCTCGGCCGCGGCCATCCTGCTGGCCGCCGGCGCCAAAGGCAAACGTCTGATGCTGCCGACGCCCGCGTGCTCATCCACCAGCCGGCCATCGACCAGGGCTTCGGCAAGGCCACGGAGATTGAAATCCAGGCCAAGGAGATGCTGCGTATGCGTGAATGGCTGGAGAACACGCTGGCCAAGCATACCGGTCGTGACATCGAGAAGATCCGCAAGGACATCGAAGTGGACACGTTCCTGACGGCCCAGGAGGCCAAGGAATACGGCATCGTTGACGAGGTGCTGGAACATCGCAGCTGAGCCTGCGGTGGAATGATATCTTCACAAATGCAATACCCCTGCCGGGTCGCGGCAGGGGTATTGTGTTTTCTAAACGGCAGATATGTGAAACGAAGAGGTTGCGAATGGGACGCGTGGTCAGCTACAACGATGCGGTGCCGAGATGCACGTTCTGCGGCAAGTCCGAGAGCCAGGTGCGCAAACTGGTCACCGGTTCGGGCGCGGCCATCTGCGACGAATGCATCGAATTGTGCGTGGACATCATTTCCGAGGAACGGGACAAGGACGCCCAGCTCAATATCCTGCAACTGCCCAAGCCGGCACAGATCAGCGCCTACCTCACAATCACGTCATAGGCCAGGAGTCCGCCAAAAAGACACTTCAGTGGCGGTGTACAACCATTACAAGCGCGTCAACATGGAAATGCGCGAGTCGTCGCGAATCGGCAAGGAACGGATGCATGGACATGACGATTCGTTCGAGGGCGTGCAAGTGGCGAAATCGAACATCCTGCTACTCGGGCCGACCGGCGTGGGCAAAACATATCTCGCGCAGACGCTGGCCCATGTGATGAACGTGCCGTTCGTCATAGCGGACGCCACCACGCTCACCGAGGCAGGATATGTGGGCGATGACGTCGAAACCGTGCTGCAGCGCCTCATCCAGGCTGCTGACGGGGATGTGGCGCGTGCGCAGCAGGGCATCGTATATATCGACGAAATCGACAAGATCGCCCGTAAAAGCGGCGAAAACACCTCCATCACGCGTGACGTGTCCGGCGAGGGCGTGCAGCAGGCGCTGCTCAAGATCCTTGAAGGCACCGTCGCCTCCGTGCCGGTGGAAGGGACCCGCAAGCATCGTGAAATGGAAACCGTGCAGATCGACACCCGCGACATACTGTTCATCTGCGGTGGCGCGTTCGTGGGACTCGCCGACATCGTGGCGCAACGGTTGGGCGCCAGGGAAAGCGGTTTCGGTGCGGCCTGGCATGACCATGAGGTTCCCAAGCGTGAGCTGCTTGCGCAGGTCTCCGCCGATGATCTGGCTGATTTCGGATTATTGCCGGAGTTCATCGGACGTCTGCCGGTAGTCAGCGTGCTTGAGGAACTTACCGAAGACGATTTGGCCCGAATCCTCGTCGAACCGGAAAACGCGCTGGTCAAGCAGTACCAGAAGCTATTCGCCGTCGATGGGGTGACGTTGACCTTTACCGAAGGGGCGATACGGCAGATTGCGGCGACGTCGATTCGGCGGGGTACGGGCGCACGTGGATTGCGTTCGATTATTGAGAAGACGCTGGAGGACACCATGTTCCGTCTTCCCAGCATGGAAGGCGTCGAAGAGGTGGTCGTCGACGAAGCCGCCGTCACCGGATCGGGCACTCCGAAACTATTCAAGGTGTCGACGCAGAAAATTCCTCGTCTACGTGAGGCGTAAGGCCGAAAACTCCTGCGACACGCCGAGATTTTGCCTGGAGTTCATTTGGGTGTATCTTATTCGAGTTGCCGAAAACAAGACAACGTTGCGCGAGTAGCCCAGCGGATTAGAGCAGCTGACTACGGATCAGCAGGTCGCAGGTTCGAATCCTGTCTCGCGCACATGAACCTCCTTCGCGAATGCGGAGGAGGCTTTCTTTATTTTCCGTGGATTTTTGTGAAGCCTGCAATTGATTGCGCGCACAGCGGAGCGCAATATGCGGCAGGGATGAACGCCAAGACCCTCCGATACACTTGATACTACGTTTACGGATACTGCGGTCGAACGGGGACCGCAAGACAAGGAGCATGATGGCCACATCGAAGAGGGGAACCTGGGCAACAATCCGACGCATAGCCGCGTCCGACCGCATATCCGGTCTGATTATGCTCGGTTTCGCTCTTGCCGGCCTATTGCTCGCCAATCTGCCGTTCACCGCGCATGCGTTCGAACAGCTTGAGAACTTCCGTATAGCCATTCCACACACCAATATCGACATGGGATTGGGCCATTGGGTGCAGGATGGCCTGCTGACGGTGTTCTTCCTGACCGTAGGCCTGGAATTGAAGCAGGAACTCACCACGGGATCACTGTCCAATCCCAAAGCCGCGGCCGTGCCGATGCTGTGCGCGGTTGGCGGTATGCTTGCTCCGCCGGTACTGTTCATCGGCGTGATCTCATTGTTTGCGGCGGCAGGATCAGGGCAACTCGTCATCGCTTCAGGAACGTCGTTCTCCTTCGCACAGATGTCCAATGGCTGGGCGGTGCCCACAGCCACGGATATCGCGTTCTCATTGGCCGTATTGGCCCTGTTCGCCAAAGCGTTGCCGGGATCCATCCGCGCTTTTCTGATGACATTGGCCACAGTGGACGACCTGCTGGCCATCATCCTGATCGCGGTGTTCTTCTCATCGGTGAACGCATGGTACTGGTTCCTTGGCATAGCCGTATGCGCGGTCGTCTGGTACTTTCTGGTCCGCATGCGCAAGGTACCGTGGTTGGCCGTGGCCATCGTGGGCGTGCTGGCATGGGTCATGATGTTCGAAGCCGGCGTGCACCCCACTTTGGCCGGCGTGCTCGTGGGACTGCTCACGCCGGCCCATGAGCGTTTCGGTGAGAAGACGCCGCGTGCGGAACGTTACGCCGACAAGCTGCAGCCGTTCTCCGCACTGCTGGCGTTGCCGATCTTCGCACTGTTCGCCACTGGTGTGCACTTCGAGTCGTTGACCTTGGCGCTGTTCGTCTCGCCGGTGGTCGTTGCCGTGATGGTGGCGCTCGTGGTCGGCAAACCTCTGGGCATCATGACCACCGCATGGCTGTCCACGCACGTGGGCGGTCTGAAGATGGCCAAAGGGCTGCGCGTGCGCGACATGTTCCCCGCCGCCTGCGCCTGCGGCATTGGTTTCACGGTGTCGTTTCTCATCGCGTCGCTGGCATATCAGGATGCCGAACTATCGGCTGAAGCCCGTTTCGGCGTCCTGGTGGGGTCCATGGTCGCAGCCGTGATCTCAGGTATTCTGCTGAGCCATCAATCCAAACGATTCGAACTGGAGGACGGTACGAAGCATAAGCACCATACCGGCGACGAAGATGCCATGAACGAAGTTGAGACGGTGCTGGAAGACGGTACCGTGGTGGTCAGCCAGATAATCGGCACCCACCAGGAACAGTAAAAGGGATTTCCATATGTTGAAAGGGCCACGCATTCCCATGCGTGGCCCTTTCAACATATCGTGCCATTGCGGCACGGCTGATTAATCTGATTGGTCTATTTCTTGACGGCAACCAGCAGACCAGTGCCGGTCGGCGTCAACGCAGTGACGAACCGTTCATCCGACTCCACTGTTTCCAGCAATTCGCGCATCGCGATGGATTTGGCATCACGATTGGCGGGATTCAGCACGCCGCCGGCCGATGTGGCCGAATCAAAGGCAAGTACATCGGTGAAGACAATCGCGGCATGCGGTTTCAGCAGGCGTGGAGCCTGCGCGAAAGCCGCCGCATAATTCTCCGGATCGCCGGCCAACGACGATCAAATCGTAATTCTCGGCGTTCAGACGGGGCAGAAACACACCTGCGGACGCGTTCACGGCACGCAATGTGGTTTCGGTGTCATCGGACAGACGATTGAACAGTTTGCGAATCAGCGCGATGCCCTGCGTGGACGAATCGACGGCCGTAAGCTGGCCTGCATTGTCAAGACCGTTGATCAGCTGCATCGTCTCCACCACGGAACCGGTGCCGATGGCGATCACCGACGAGGCGTCCAACATTCGCACCAGCATGCGCAGCATTCGGCCTGCGCCGCGGATCCTTGGGGAATGCCGGCTTCCTCGGCCGCGGTCCTGATCGCATTGAGTTCGGCAGACTGGCGTGAGAACGCATGATCCTCGACGTACTCCCACGATTTCGCGAGATTGGTATATGACGTCCTATCCATTTCAGCGCTCCTTGATTTGGGCGATCAGCTGCCAGATCTCCTCACCGACATCGATGCCACGCGGGCATTCACGCGTGCAGGCGCGCACCGACTGACACGCGGCGATGCCATCGGCGGAATCGATGGCATCCATACGTGCATCCGTCTGGCCGTCGCGTGAATCATTGATGAAACGGGAGGCGGCGATAAGAGCCGCAGGCCGATGAACGCCTCGCCGCCTGCATATACCGGACAGCTTCCCTCACAGGTGCCGCAGGCTATGCAGTTGCTCAGCAGCTCATACTTGGCGAGCTGCTGGGGATTCTGCAGATATTCGAATGCGTTGATCTTGCCGTCCGCGGTGGTGGCGAGTTCGCCACTGGCCTGCAGATACGGCTTGAGTTTCCTGATTTGGTCAAGCATCTGGTCGATATCGGCGATCAGATCACGCTGCACGGGGAAACCGGGCAGCGGTGCGAGCTCGATGACACCCAAATCGTCGGCATCCTGCGTTTGCGCGGGTTGAACGTCTTCGCCCGTATGACGGAAGCCGTCCTCATCCACCTGTGCGTCGGACGGCTGCTTTGCCCAAGCCTTCACCGTGGCGGTGCACAGAAGCGTAGGCGTGCCGTTGATGGACACGGCATCGGAACCGCACATGCCATGACCGCACGAATAACGGAAGCAAGCGTCGGATCGATGGTGCGCTTGACTTTGAGCAGGCAGTCAAGCACGGTGTCCTCCGGACGCGCCGGCACCACGTAATCCTGCACCCACTGCTTGCCTCGCGGACGCCTGCGCGCGGATCCGGAATCGCCGAAGGGAGAGCTCTTCCTAGCGAACGGCGAGCCGCCTCGTTCACGGCCGCGTTCGGGACGCGGCGTGAACCTGTTCACCCGCAACGTCACCGTTTCCATGCCGTTCTCCATGCCGCTCATATACCTGCCTTTCGATAAAAAACCGTCAACCAGTCTGCCATACGCCGTGCCCAGGGTGTCAGTATTCACGGGCCTTTGGCGGCATGTCCACGATGTGCACCGGCTGCCAGGAGACCTGGCAGGAAACATCCGTCATGGAATGGGCCAGGAAATGCTCGTCGTCACGCTCCGGGAAATCAAGACGCTTCAACGATCCACGGGATTCGTGACGCGCATCGGAGGCGGCGAGCACGGCCTTGCCGAGCTCCAACAGATGGCGCACCTCCCAGATGGCGGTGATTTCCTGATTGAACGTGGGGGAGTCGGAATGCGCATGCAGCGCCTCGGCACGCGGCGTGAGCGTATCGTCCAGCGTAGCCAACGCCTGTTCGATGCTGTTCCGGTCGCAACGCACCGCGACCGCCTGCTCCATGACGGATCCCAAATCGGCCATCAGCTGGTACGGATTGTCCGACGACGCATCGTCGTCATCGGACGGCCGCGTCAACAGTTCCTTGACCTGCGCGGAACGCTTGTCGCAGCCTGCGACACCGCGTCGATAGATGCTTCGTCGCAGCTCGGCCATCGGATCGTTCACTGGATTATCGACGACACGTTCAGCCATCGCCTTGCCCGAACGGGTGCCGAAGAGGCAGGCGTCCAACAGCGAGTTGCCGCCCAGACGATTCGCGCCATGCACCGACACGCAGGAGCATTCGCCAGCGGCGAACAGACCGTCCACGACGGCGCGTTCGCCATCGACCCAACGGTAGACTTCGCCGTCGGTGGTGATGGGGATGCCGCCCATGGTGTAATGCGCGGTGGGTTTGACCGGCACATAGTCGCGGGTCGGATCGAGATCGGCATACTGTTCGATGGTCTCCACCACCTGCGGCAGCACCTCATGCATATGATCCGCATCGATGCCGGTCATATCCAGCCAGACACAATCCTTCGGCCCATCCGGATCCTTCGGATCGGCGATTCCTCGTCCGGCGTCGATTTCAGCCATGATGGAACGGCTCACCACATCACGCGCGGCAAGGTCGGCATGCCCCGGCGCGTAATGTTCCATGAACGCCTCGCCATCGGAGTCGCGCAGCACGCCGCCTTCCGCACGTGCCGCCTCAGACAGCAGAATGCCGGTATGGGCGAGACCGGTCGGATGGAACTGCACGAACTCGCTATCCTCAAGCTGAAGGCCGGCGGACAATGTCAACGCCATGCCGTCACCGGTCAGATCCCACGAATTCGACGTGGTATGGAACAGACGGCCGGCACCGCCAGTGGCCATCAGCACATTGCGTGCGTGGATGGCATGCGTCTCGCCCTTGTGCGTGTCGAACGCCACCACGCCCTCGACCTTGCCGTGGTCTTCGGAAACCACCAGATCGGTCACATACCATTCCTCGGCGAACTCAACGCCCTCGGCCACGCACTGCTGCCATAGCGAGAACAGAATCTGATGCCCGATGCGGTCGCCGCATAAGCGGCGCGGCGGACCGGTTCCTTGCCGAAATCCTTGGTATGGCCTCCGAAACGGCGCTGCGCGATATGGCCGTCATCGGTACGCGAGAACGCGACGCCGGCATGCTCCAGCGCGATCACAGTGGCAGGAGCCTGTTCGGCAAGCAGCTTCGCCGCATCCTGGTCGACAAGCCAGTCGCCGCCTTTGACTGTGTCATAGTAATGCCAATGCCAATCGTCTTTCTCCACGTTGCCAAGGCTGGCCGCAATGCCGCCTTCCGCGGAGCCGGTGTGCGAACGCAGCGGCTGCAGTTTGGATATCACCAGGACGTTCGGTTCGATGCCGTCCGCCCGCATCTGGCGCATCCGCTCGCTACGGAGCATTCCCAACGCTGCGGACAGGCCGGCCGCGCCTGCGCCGACGATCACTGCATCATACATATCTTCAACATGCTTCGGACTCATACCACCGATTCTCGCACAAGGTGTGACCTCGCACGTTCGACGCGGCTGAGGTGGAGGTGCCGGGCCTGCTATCGCTGCTCGGCGATGATCCATCCGGACCGCATGCTGATGCGGCCTTCAAGCTCCAAGAAGCCAGTTCGCGCATGATTCGCGAGATGGGATATTCTCCCGGATGCGTCTTGTCCATTAGATCGAGCAGATCGTCGGCGGAGACGTGGCCGTTTGCTTCGGCGCAAGTTTTAATGGCGGCGAGTATGGCATCGTCGGATTCGTCTGTCGATTCCTGCGGATGTTCGGTGTCATCCGGCAGGTCGACATGTTGCGGGCGATGCGCGCTATGGCATAGTTCGTCGATCTCCGCCAGTGAGCAGATGATGGTGCTCTGCCGTCTTGGATAAGGCGATTGCAGCCGGTGTTATGCGGCATGGTGATGTCTCCCGCACGGCGAACAGATTGCGGTTGAGTTCGTTCGCCCAGCCTGCGGTGTTGAGCGCGCCGGAACGCGCACGTGCCTGCGCCACGATCAGAGTGGATGACAATGCCGCGATCAGACGGTTGCGCAGCAGGAACCGTCTTGCCTCCGGCACGGTTCCGGGGCACAGTTCGGAAATCAAAGCGCCCGAATGGCTTTCGATCTGCTCGAACAGGTTCTGGTTGCTTTTCGGACCGATATGGTTCAGTCCGCCAGCGAATACGGCGACGGTGCGTCCCGCCAGAGCGGCGCTCATTTCGTCCATGGCTTTGACCGCGCCCCAATGCGCCGCGGCGTCGGTGCCCAGCGCGCCGCCGGATACCACCAGATGTCCGGCACGCGCCATCCGAAGGGCCAATTCGTGGGCGCTTTGCCTACCGTAGTCGCTTACGCCCCGTGAGCCGACGATACCCACCGGCTCGGGGCATGACACCAGCGCCTTCGGATCGCCTTTGCCCCATAGGCAGAGCGGGGAGGCCCAGTCGGTGCGCAGTGAAAGGTCGTTCAGTTGGCTGGGCCAACAGGGGTGATGCGGGGCGATGATCACTGCGTGCCGTCTGCTGTGAACCAGTCTCGCAATGCGTCCGGATCCTTGCTGGGCAACGATGCCAGACGTTGCTGCCATGACACCAGCGAGCCATGGAACGAAGCCATTCCGCGGGCGTTGATGGTGCGTCCCCAACGAGTGACGCCGTTGATGAACGCCGCATCCAATGACGTGCAGGCCGCGGCCGTCACGTTTTCGTGATTGTCAGGGCCGCTGTCAGCGATCAGCTGTAGCGCGCTTGCCGCGGAGCCGGTGCCTTTGACCAGCGCGTACATCATCGCGTCGGCGCTGTCCAGGCAGAAGGTGAGCACCGCGCGGGCCAGGGTCTCGTCGTCGATCGTCACCATCATGCCAGCCTCGTTCTCATGGATATTCCCTGCATCATTTCCTCAGGTCCTGGGGAAGTCTTTCCCGCCAGATCGGATAATGTCCACGCAAGCCGCATGGCACGGTCGGCGCCACGCAGGCTCAGCCGCTCGCTCGCCAAGCGCGGTTGACCAATTCGATGGCCTTGGGGGAGGTGTTGGCTCTCAGCCAGGTGCCGGTAGCCTGCGCGTTGCAGCACCAGCCGAATTCGCGGAACCGTTCCTGCGCCATCTGCCGGGCAACGATGACACGCAGACGTATGGCATGGCTCGAATCGCCGGAGGGAGCGTTCCCCGGACTTATCCGCTCCACCGGAGGCACCTCGATCTGGATGTCGATACGGTCGAGGATCGGTCCGGAAAGCCGGCTGAAATACTTGACGCGGTCCTTTTCTCGGCAGGTGCAGCGCTCGCCGTTGCCGTACGCGTAGCCGCACGGGCAGGGATTCGCCGCCATAATCAGTTGGAAGCGAGCCGGATAGTATGTGGTGCCTTTCGCTCTGGAAATCGCGACATATCCGGATTCCAAAGGTTCGCGCAGCGTCTGCAGCGTACGCGCCGAGAATTCCGGAGCCTCGTCCATGAACAGGATGCCGCGATGCGCGCGGGTGATGGCTCCGGGCTGGGCCAATCCCGCGCCTCCACCCACCAGCGCGGCGGTCGACGCGGTATGGTGGGGCGCCTCGAACGGTGGAACGTCGCTGATTCCGTATCCGGGAAGCGTGCCGCATAACGAACGAATCGAGGCACTTCAAGCTGTTCCGTCTCGTTCAAAGGCTCATGATGCCGGGAATGCGCGAAGCAGCATGGTCTTGCCTGTGCCGGGCGGACCGGTCATCATCAGATGATGGCCTCCGGCGGCAGCCACCTCCAACGCCCATTTGGCCGCATGCTGGCCCATCACTTCGCTCATGTCGCCGGGCGGAGGGCACATGCCTGTGGCGCCGACATCGGCGTTCACGGCATGCGTGGCTTCGGGAATCCGGTAGTCCGCATCGCCTCCCATCAGTCGATGAGCTCTCCGACATGCCTCACGCCGATCGCCTTGACATCCGGAACGAGACGGGCCTCATCAAGGTTGGCGTAAGGCACGATGATTGTTGCGATTCCCTGCTCCCGCGCATGCAGCATGATGGGCAGCAGTCCGTTGATGGGCAATACGGTGCCGTCAAGATTCACCTCGCCAAGCACGATGGTGCCGGCCAGACAGTCATGGGCGATTGCGCCGGCCGCGCTGAGCACGCTGGCCGCGATGGCCAGATCATGCGAAGAGCCTTTCTTCGGCATGGACGCTGGGGAGAGATTGACCGTGACACGGGTTTCCGGCCATTTGAAACCACTTGCCTGGCATGCCGACTTGACCGTTCGCGCGCCTCGGACAATGAGGTGTCGGGCAGGCCGATGATGGAGAAATAGGGAAGTCCAGGGGATACGAACGCTTGAATCTGGACGATGAAGGCTTCAACCGATCAGTCCTACGGAAAGGGCGCTGCCGATGGCCATCAGAACGCTCCCTCGATATGATGCAGCAAAGGTCTGTCTCCCTGCACCACGACGGTGACGACGTCAAAACGCACGCCACTGTTCGGCATGCGGTGCTCCGGCGCCGTCAGCCATTGCACGGCGGCATGGCGCAGATTGATTTGCTTGGAAGCGGTCACCGCCTCCTGAGGGGTGCCGTAGCGCATCGTACGTCTGGTTTTGACCTCGACGAAAACGATCTGGCCCATCGGATTGCGCGACACGACGTCGAGTTCGCCGTATCGGCAATGCCAGTTGCGGTCGAGCGTCCGCCACCCTTGGCTTTCCAACCATGCGGCGGCGTACTGTTCTCCCAGCTCGCCGATCTGTCGGGAACGCAGCGTGCCGTCATGCAGACGCCGCGCTAGGGAATCGAGAATCTGCTCCGGCGGCTGCGTTGGGGCCGGAACATCATGTGATGATGAATGGTTCATGGCCCTAGTCCAACAGACAGAAGCCACGCATGACAAGCCGATAGGCTAATGTGGATAACTTACGTATCTCGGGCGTGTCGTGGATAGTCGGTGGATGAGTCGACGCTATCCACACCTATCCACAACACGATCCAAGGCCTCTGTGCGAAAAGAGTGACCGATGAACCGTCAACGACGGGTCAAAGCGGTCAATTCGTCGAGATTGAGTTCGAAGCTCACGCCTCGTTCCTCATGATTCGGCTGATACTGGGTGCTTTCCATCGCATGGCGGACGAACTCGCCGGCGATGTTCGCGGCCTCGGCCAGAGGACGGCCAGCCATCACCGCGCCGCACAGCGCCGACGCGAACGCGTCGCCGGTGCCGTGGGTCATGAACGGCAGCTTGGCATGCGCCAGCTCCTGTTTTCCGGCGACGCCCGTCGAAGCTGACGCCAACATAGTTGCGAATCATGCCATCCCCTCGATCGATGCCCTTAAGCACCACGTTCTTCGCGCCGGCGGCAAGCAACGCCCCAAGAATCTCATCCACCTGCGCGTCGTCGATATCCTGCCTGGATAGTCACGGCCCGTCAAAATGGATGCCTCGGTAAGATTCGGCATCAGCGCATCCGCGCCATCACCAGCGTGCCCATCGCCCGACACAGCTCAGGAGTGTACGTGGCGTAGATTTCTCCGCCGTCGCCCATCACCGGATCCACCAACCGCAAGGCATGCGGATACTCCGCGTATAGGCGTTTGATGATTGCGACCTGGTCCGCGGAACCAAGAAAACCGGAATAGACGCCATCCAAATCGACGTTCTCCTGACGCCATGCGTCCAGATAGCCGTCCAGAATCTCGGTCGTATCGTGGAACGTGAATACCTCGTAGCGCGTGTGCGCGGAAAACAGCGCCGTCGGCACCGGACAAACGTCGCAGCCGGCCGCCGACAGAATCGGAATGGCCGCCGTCAGCGAACACTTGCCATAACCGCACATGTCATGCACCGCGGCGACGCGCGGAATATACCGCGGATCACGGTCGTACAGAATCTCATCGCTCATATCGGAACCTCTCTTGCGATTTGCCTGCCCATGACTTTAGCCGTTCCCCTGACCTGACGCGCATCCGTTCCTCACGGTGGGTCACCGGCATGCGGGACTTCGGCGTGTCGAATGGTTCCGAATGGTTTTTTCAACGGTTGGGGGAGTGGGGAAAGCCAATGATTCCAACGGTTTATAAGGGGATATAGGCAAGTGCGATAACGTTCGGCTTGCGTTGCGCTCGCCGGCCGGTTTATTGTCGCTACCAACACCTGGCCAAGCGCCCTACACGGCAGGGCGGGTGGCAACCAAGACGAGAACAACGAACCCTTATCCAAGGAGAGCGCATCATGGCAAACAAGAACTATCGTTTCGAAACCCTGCAGCTGCACGTCGGCCAGGAGCAGGCCGACCCGGCCACCGACTCCCGCGCGGTGCCGATCTACCAGACCACCAGCTACGTCTTCCACAACTTCGACCACGCCGAGGCCCGCTTCGGACTGGCGGACCCGGGCAACATCTACGGCCGTCTGACCAACTCCACCCAGGGCGTGTTCGAAGACCGCATCGCGGCCCTCGAAGGCGGCACCGCGGGCCTGGCCGTCGCGTCCGGCGCGGCCGCCGTGGAATACGCGGTGCGCAACATCACCCAGTCCGGCGACCACATCGTCGCAGCCAAGAACGTGTACGGCGGCACCTTCAACCTGCTGCGCCACACCCTGCCGCGCGACGGCATCACCACCACCTTCGTCTCCGCCGAGAACCCGCAGGAGTTCGAGGACGCCATCCAGGAGAACACCAAGCTCGTCTACTTCGAGACCTTCGGCAACCCGACGCCGACCTTCCGGACTTCGAAGCCATCACCGCCATCGCCCACAAGCACCACCTGCCGGTGATCGTGGACAACACCTTCGCCTCCCCGTACCTGTTCCGCCCGCTGGAGCACGCGCCGACGTCGTTGTGGAATCCGCCACCAAGTTCATCGGCGGCCACGGCACCACCCTCGGCGGCGTGATCGTGGAAGGCGGCAAGTTCAACTGGGCCGAAGTGCCGGGCAAGTTCCCGACCCTGACCGAGCCGGATCCGTCGTACCACGGTCTGAACTTCTACGAGGCTCTGGGCGGTTCCGCGTTCGTGACCCGCATCCGCGCCATCCTGCTGCGCGACACCGGCGCAACCCTGTCTCCGTTCTCGGCCTTCCTGCTGCTGCAGGGCACCGAAACCCTGTCCCTGCGCGTCGAACGCCACGTCCAGAACGCGCTGAAGGTCATCGACTACCTGAAGACCGTGCCGGAGGTCGAGTCCATCTCCCACCCGTCCATCGAAGGCCGCAAGGACAACGACCTGTACAAGAAGTACTTCCCGAACGGCGGCGGTTCCATCTTCACCTTCGACATCAAGGGCGGCAAGGACGCGGCACGCGTGTTCATCGACAACCTGCACCTGTTCAGCCTGTTGGCCAACGTGGCCGACGCCAAGAGCCTCGTGATTCACCCCGGCCTCCACCACGCACTCCCAGGAGACAGTGGAGGAGCTCGAGGATCAGGGCATCCACCAAGGCACCATCCGCCTGTCCATCGGCACCGAGAACATCGAGGACATCCTCGATGACCTGAAGGGCGGCTTCGAAGCCCTTCGCGCTTCCGGCTTGGCCAAGTGAGGTCGACAGGAAGGTTGACGGCCCGATGAGAAGGGGCGCGATGCTAATGGGGTGCATCACGAATCATCGAGCCGCATGGGGTGCCTTCCGTCCGATAACTTGACTCAAGGAGTAGAAAGCTCGCACTGACGTCATGCAGTGCGGGCTTTCTTGCGTCTGTATGCCTCACACTGTTTGCGCAGAGG
>ENA-OQIO01000658-OQIO01000658.1-human-gut-metagenome-genome-assembly--contig:-NODE-658-length-17907-cov-2.831046_pt1 | contig 17907 bp, 18 predicted proteins | sample MGYA00242573_ERZ504737 | MGnify/ENA primary metagenome ERZ504737 (study PRJEB26092, sample SAMD00036203) | human gut metagenome | host: Homo sapiens | study: EMG produced TPA metagenomics assembly of...
CGTATATCTTAGAATTTCGTTGTATGTATTCTTCTTTTGTCAGATAAACTTTTTCATCTGAATCTATCATAGTATACATTACTTCATATTCCTTTTTTTCAATATGGTTCATATATTCCATAAGTGTATCTTCTGGTGATTCCGTTATAGTCCTTTTTAATAAAATACCTCCTGAAACAGCAATTACTGTTATAGCTACTATCAGCCCAAAGATCTTACAAATGTAAGATTTTTGGATATTTTGCTTTTTTCGTCTTCTTTTCATAGATATTCCTTTCTTCTAATTTTTTTGTTTCTTAAATCTTACACTTGTAATATTTAAAAGTCAAGTCTATTTCAGGAATTGTATACTCCAGATTCACCATTAGACTATCACACTTTTTCTGTTGCCTTCTATAGTATTGACGGTTCCACCGCTGACACTCTCTACAATTCCAACGTGGTCAATCGTTCCATTGTCTCCCCAGTCAAAGAAAATAATATCTCCTGCCACCGGGGTATAACTTCCGTCCCGGAACCTGCCCTTACTTTCAAACCATCTGACACCGTCCGAACAACGGGAAAATTTCGGAATGACTCCACCACATCCATTTCCCATTTGATATTTTCAAACTATCGTGTGTTCTGGTAGTGTAGGTGTTACCGGAAAAGTGAACTAATTCGTATGGTTCATAATTTTCCAGGTATGTGAGCAAGTCCATCCGCTTGACCTTCTGCACGACCGATGGTGGTATATATGGCATAATTTTCATCTCCTTTCCTGCCTTGGATTGATATTATTCGGGATAATACCCAGGCATGAAAATAGCCAGATGATTCCTTGAGTTGGAACCATCTGGCTATGTAATATTTTGTTTATAAGAATTTATTCAAATTCAATGTTACGAATTTCAACAAATTCATTGGAATTTTTTGTAAGTTCCATCCACTCAAGTACATTATTATTCCTCTCTCCCTTTTTATAATACTCACTGACAATCACACAAATTTCCCTTCTACAATTCAACTTATGTCGAGCTTCTTTTTCAAAATCTTCAACCCCAATTGTAGTATCCTTCATTAATCTTGGTAAATTTATAAATAACAGCTTAGTTTCCCTTTCTACAATAATGTTATTCACTACAAGCGCATATAATAACCGTAACACTGGCATTACATTACTGATTTCGGTATTAATTATTCTATATATAGCCATTTGATAAACCATATTTGAAAAAGTACCAAATCTTTTCATTTGTTTTATGTCAATTTTTATTCTGCTTGTTTCTAAGTAGAAAATCTGTAATAAATTAATATCTTCTTCAGAATGGAGCCATAGTTTTTCTTCCATATTTGTATATATATCTTCCGAAATATTTAATTTTTCAAGCAATAGTTTCTCTATAAATTCTAGAACATTTGAAGCATTATAATACTCTTGTAATGTCTTAAAATATTCTTCTATCACCTCTTTTTCTTCTATAGAAATTATTTCTTTCTTCTTTATTTTTAAAAGTAATAATCCTACTGCAATTCTATAACTTTGTTTGCTACGTTCTTCTATTTGAAACGCAGTTTGTTGATCATTCTTCCGATCTATATTGGTTTTAATCAACTTAGTCATTACTGAAAAAATCTTCTTATAATCTATCGCATCTGATTGAACATCTGGAAGTATATCAATTAGCTCTCTATACGATCCGGTATGGCTAGAAAAATATTGTTTATTGCTATCTTGCTCCATTAATTGTAATGTACTTTTCAAAATCAGGTCATCATTTAATTTATACCGTTCTTTATTTAAATGATATAAAATATTTTGATGTTCACAAGTCTGTTTTTTCTCTAAGCATTGATACAAATATTCTTCATCATTCTGCTTCAAATAAATTAATTGTGCTAAAATAATCAACCGTTGCAATGCATCCGCTTTTTCTTGCGCCGTCCCAATCTCCATCAACTGTCGAATTTGAATTATAATATTATTATACAAATCATCATTAATTTTGTATTTTTCTTTTGGCCGTTTTAAATAATTTACTGGATCATAATATGTTCGTCTCTCATTCGTCTTCATTGGAAATCTCAAAATCTTTTCGATACGTTCACCCTGTTCTTTTTCTGTATACGCATTGCATACCCCTTCCAAAATTTTATTTATTCCTTTAAAATTATCACGCACATTACTGCTGCAGAGAATTAACATATAATCTAAAATCTGATCCAATATTTCAATTGAACATTTGTAACATAATCTTGATATAATTTGTGGAAGAATTTTTGCTGAATTATCATATACCGATGTAGACCAATTAGCATTTTCAGGTTTTATATTTTTACTCACTAAATCAAGTGCTTTTATATACTCTTGTATACAATTATCAACCTCCTCTTGTGTCATTCCGGAAAGCTTATTTCTTCCAAATAACATATCTAATTCTTTTTCATTCTGTGCAATCAATATCTGTATTAAACACCACTGTGGATAATATAAATATAATGTTTCTATTACCCTTTGAAAGCCTTTCGTATTCGTTACCATTTGTATTCTAAATGGATGCCCTGTTTGCTCTAAAAATCTCAAATAATCTAAAGCATAATAAATTTTACTATTACATCTACCCATATGAGATGTATAGGTTATACTCAAATCATAATTTGTCTGCACTGATGTCTCAGGTTTTTTGTCTTCCTTTTCATTTAAATGGGAACAATATTCTTCATTTTCTCCCCACCAGTTTACGTCCCCAGTTTGAATACAAGCTTCCATCTCCGCATCTAAATTTACCTGCCAGTCACCTTGCCGCATGAAATTGAGCAATGAAACAATACACTCTTCAATCGAGCACAAATATTCATCTTTGCTATTTTTCACTAGTTGTTGCCGGATTTTAGGAAGAATTTCACCAAGAATTTGTTCTCCTTTAACTTTTTCACCAGCTATTGCATACATACTACTTTTAATTATTGGCCAATACAAATCTCCCTGTGCTAAATCCCATTTATTTAATAAATCTATCAAATTTACATCTTTAAACCGATACATCTTCATCCACCAATCATTTGAATACAGAAATTGTTTTTCCTCGTATTTTAATGTTGATTCCAAAATCTTCGCTCTACATAAATCATATTTTTCCCAATCAGCCAATTCACGATATGCTCTCAGCAATTGTAAATATATATATTGTATTTTATATTCTGTTTTTTCTTCTTTTTCTTTACTGTTCTCCAATATATCCCAAAATTTTTCTGCTGTTTCTAATATAATCGGACGTCCCACAATATTTAAAAATTTTACATACTCATACATATATTCTATCTGCATACTAAATGAAATATCCACAAGTTTTTCTTTTTTTGCGAAAAAGTCCCATTCATCATCCAATTCTTCCAAAACACGATTTACCTTATATTTCATTTTCCATGGTAAAAAAATCCAGCCAGGGTAAGAGTTATTTAAAACTTTTAATTTTTTTGTTTTTTTCTTCAAAACTATTTTCTGCTGATATCGCTATTTCACTTAAATCAAACCACTGATCTTTTTTGTCCTTCTCTTCAATCAATTTTCTTAAATTCTCAAAGAAACTCTTAAGTCTTTCCGGAATTTCTTTTTCTGGATATAATTCCTGTAAATCCACCACAATTATATTTTTATCAAATAACAATTTTTGTTTCGCTTCAGATATATGTTCTATAGAAATCATATATATTTTCTGAGAACTGCTTTTTCCCAAATTATCATGAATCCAGCCAATCCAGCTAAGAAAATTGGGATCTTCACAGGAAAACCCTATCATGCAAAACACATTTTCCAACAAAGCCTGTTGAACAGTATTTACCATTGCTGCAAATTTTATTGGATAAGTTCTATAATCTTCTTCTGTAATTATGAATGGCCGTTGAGACGGAAATGATCCATGAAGTTTTAAAATTCTAGGTGCATCATTACTGTTAACCAAATCCTCTTGATTCACCACTACATTATATCTTCTCTTAGAAACTTTATCGGCAGCTCGCTCTAAAAGAGTGTCATAATTTGTTGTAAATACGTCCCTCCATGCAATTCCATTAATTTTGTATACACTTCTGAAGGGCCATAATCTTCATCTGGAACAGCCTCTTTTAAAATATTTTCCAATTTAGGACGTCCTACTGTAATTTCAACCTCTTGTGCTAATCGAAGTGAACTATTATATTCTTTTCCAGGTCCAGCATTCCCATATACCGTTTCATAAAACATATCAGACAATTCATTCCAGTTTTTAAACCATTTATCTGTTGAAGAAATTTTATCTGCGTTTTTAGAAAATCCAGCTCCAATCATCACGGCCGCATGATTGGCTGACATCGCTTCCGCTATTTCTTTTATGTAATCCACAAGTCTCTACCTCCATTAATTTCAACATGTATATTTATTCCTATACAATTAATTCGCAATCCTTCAATATCTTCTCGATAGCCTCCCATGCAGTCAATGAAGGATTCTCTTTATAATACTGATACCCTTTATATTGATACAACGTATATCCATTGTCTTGATTTCTCTGCATGATTTTTCTTGCCCGATCAACAGCCGCAATTACATTGGACAAGTCCATTTTCTTAAGACATCTCTTGAAATTATTCTCTTCTTTGAATTCGTCCATATTTTGAAATTTTTCTCCAAACGCCCGGTTAATCGGTGTAATATACTGTTTTCGATGTGAAAATGACGCATTACAGTTCGTCATATGAAGAATGATCCATAAATCAAAAGTAAAATTACTATATCCCGATTTTATATTTTTATTCTGTTTTCCTATTTTTTCTGCCTTCTTCATATTGTCCAGAGCTTCTTGAAAGCCTTTGACATGAAGCGGTTCATCACTTTCATAATCAAAAAATGATAGATTTCAATCTTTCTGGTAACGGTCAATGATTTCGCATGCTTTAATGGATTTTTTCTTACCGGACAATCAATAGACACCTTGCATGCAACTTTTTCAGTATTATTTATCGTATCCTGCAGCCATTTTAAGTACTACTGCTCCGTTTCTCCCTCAACACTGAAATAATATTTATTTGTTGGTTTTCTCTTTGCCATCCCTATCCCTCTTTTTCATCACATAAGATTTCTTCAAAGATTGGAGTAAAATCAATATCCTTTATTGCTCCATACTGGCTGATGAAATACTTGCTCATATAATCTTCGTGCTTACGAACACCCTTATCACCTGTTGTACCAAAATCAGATAATGCGTATAATACACTGTCATGGGTATCATCGCCACGCTCAACAAACTTAATCTCGTCTCTCCTAAAAAGGTTTGAATTCAAAAATATCGGATTATGAGTATTAAATATAAGCTGTGCATGATGGATGTTTACATCATCATTGTGAAATACATTGATAATACTCATCAATGCCATCGGATGAATGGATGCATCAAATTCATCCACCACCAATATTCCACCCGTTTGCATCGCTTTAATTACAAGAGGAAACATATTTATAAATCGAATCGTTCCATATGACTCAAAAATATCTGCTGCAACCGCTGTAGTCTTTTTGTTTTTCATATTTTTAAATACAGAATATAATTTTGCATCCGGCTCGTCATCGCTCACAACGTATCCTACTGCATTAGAATTGATTCCAAATAATTTTGCAGCTTCATCTGTTGTTTTTTCAACATAGATTGCTTTCTTTTTTGGATCTGCAAATCTTTTAATCAGTTGCATCGAATCCGCACGATAAATCACCATAAACTTATTCGTAAACCAATCAACAATCAGCTTTGTGAATTTAGGCGAAAAAATCAACTTAAAACCATTGGTTAAAAATAATTCTTCTTGATTCAAACTGTTTTTCGCAATTTCATTTACACTGTCTGCGTTCTGTTCTGTTATATCCGACAAATAATCTTTAATAACCTTTAAGTCTCTATTTTCAGATCTTGCGTACGTTCAAATACTCTTTCTCCATTGACCTCCAGCACTTCTGCAAGGATTTTTCTTTGATGTTCCTCCTCAAGAAAGGTTCCAAGATCAACCTCTAATTCATAGTGTATTTTAAATTTATGATCTTCTCCATCTTCCTCATAAAATTCTATTTCAAAACATACCGGTTTTGATTCCATTTCATTATTATTTGGAATCAATTCTAATGCTGCTGCAGCTGGGTTTGGTGATGATTTTTCTTCAGAATTTCTGATATTTCCTCTCAAAACAATTGCCCGCAATACATCCATCGCACCAATAATATTAGTTTTTCCTGCCGCATTCGGTCCATAAATAACCGAAGAACTTAACCCTTTTATCTCTTTTCCTTTTATTTTTGTCTTCATAAGATATAATCTAATCCCTTTTGTTTTGGCGCAGCTACCATTGAAAAGCTTGCCTCTTCTACAAAAGATTTATAATTTTTTGTTTTAAATTCAAGAAGCATTTTATTACCTCCATTCTGCTTGTTTTTAACAAAATCATATTTATATTATAGTCTTATTGTATGATAGAGTCAATTTTTTATTCTTATTTTGCGCTTTTTCTTCAAAATCATTTTATTTTTGTTAAGTCAAGGAATCTTTATATCATAGATTCCCTGACTCTCCACCGCTTGCCCTATCTTTCCCAATCCATCCTTCCTGTCACATTCAACATCTTTTCTTCTCGGAAACTAAGCATCTTTCCATTAGTTCCGCCGACAATGATATGATCCAGCAATTCTATCCCCAATAGTTGTCCACACTTCTGCAGTTTTCCCGTAACGATTATATCCTCTTTTGATCAATGAACGGTTCAAGTGCTTCAAGACAATCCTCGATAATTTCTTGCTTATCTCCATACACATCAATCGTAATGATTTCCTTAGCATGTCCCATCATCTTCGATACTGCTTTTGGATTAAGTCATTCTTCAATAAAATGGTACAGTATGTAGCTCTCAGATCATGCCAACGAATGTCTGGCAAATCATTTTCCTGTAACAGTTGTTTAAAATACTTCCAATGAAAATCCTTACTTCGTGGCTTTCCATAAGTAGAACAACATATATAATTCCCATCAAAAAAACGGATTGTTCTTGTCATTGATTCTTCTCTTACGATTCTTCTCGTATTTCTGCCTTTCTTCTAAAATCGCTTCAAACAGAATATCTGGAATTGGAATCACTCTGTTACTGGATTCTGTCTTCACATCAATCTCCTGCTTTGTATAGGTCTTAGGCTTATAGTCCTCTTTCTTGCTCATAGGCACTTTCCCCAACTGACGCTCCACATGCAGTGTTCTGTTGATGTAATCTATATCAGAATATTTTACTCCGATTATCTCGCTTCGACGTAATCCCATAAGTACGGCAAACATTACCTGCAAATAAATCGGAGTTTTTTTCGCAGCTTCTATAAGAACCTCTACCTGCTTCTGATTCAATGTCTTTTGCTCATCTATATGGCGAGTTCTAAACTCAGTTTTCTTTTTTTGCTTTGGCAAATCACTCCCTTCTGCCGGATTGACAGAAATCATCTTCTTGTCCAGAGCATATACCATTGACGTATTCATTATTGTCTTTACCAATTTCGCAACAGATTCCGATATTTTAAATTCCTTATTATAAAGCTGTTGCACATTACCTCTACTTAGCTTTATCAGTTTCGTATTCCCCAAATGCGGATTGATGTGTTTCACAATCGCATTTCGATAAGCAACGTAAGATGGATCTGTCATTTCAGGACGCATAATATCTTCCAACCAAAATTCCAGAAAATCCTCCATTGCTACGTTATCATAGACAACGTAGATATTGGAATATAATTGACCTATAACCTCTGTACGAGCTTGTTCCGCTGTCTTTTTTGATGTAAAACCACCTTTCTGCTGTGTAACATCACTGCCGTCCTGAAAAATAAGTTTTACTCTAAAACCATATTTATTTTTAATAGTGGTAGTACCATTTTAATCTTTCCACTCTGAACATAAGAACACAAGTGTCCTAATGTACCATCATCTCTCAAGTCATACCCAGTGGAATCAAAAATATTAGTATCTATTGTTACATATAATGGATATCTTATCACCCGTATTATGCGTATTAAATCTATTAGGAAGTTCTTACAACTCCAAACTATTTTCCTTTAATAAAAAGTCATAGATACTCATCGTAGTAATTCCATCTTCATCCCTTGTAACATTTACAACATCTTTCACAACGATAATCTTTTTAAAAGAATCATTTACATTTACAAGCGGAGCTTTTTCCTGAATACACTTTTCTTCTGTCGGCATACTGAAAGCGGACTGGATATAATAACGTTTACTGCCAAGATTAGCTACAAAGTCAATTTCCAACTGATTCTTGTACTCTTTACCATTTTCATCAGTTCCACGCTTTTCTACAACACCAACATCTACTGTGTATCCCCTGCTTCGTAATTCGTTGTAAATAATATTCTCCATCAGATGTGTTTCTTCAACCTGTCTAAATCCTAATCTCGCATTTCTAAGTCCCACATCTTCAAAATAATATTTCAACGGTGTACCAATGTATTTTCTGCCTTTTACATTATAACGATTGGCTTTATTGATAATAAATGCATCTTCCAAATGTTCAATATACTGTCTGATTGTATTTAGGCTAATTGTTGACTGAATCGCACTTTTAAAGATAGCTTCAATTTTCGGGGGATTTGTAAACGAACCAATGGCAGAGGCTAAGATATTAACCAAATCTTCTAGCTCCTGCTTTTTTTCAATATGGTGTCTTTCAATAATATCCTTCAGATAAGTCTCTTTAAAAAGATTTGTCAGATAGCTAATTTTCTGTTCTTCCGTTTTCATTGTTACAGTAAGCGGAAGACCACCATACACAACATACTCTGCCCATCCACGGTACATATCACCATCGTAGGCTTCCATAAACTCTTTGAACGTTAATGGATAAATATGAATTTCGTCACCTCTGCCTCTAAACTCCGTAATCACATCCTTAGATAAGAATTTAGAGTTACTTCCTGTCACATATATATCCGCATTTCTGATATGAAGCAGCGAATTTAAAACTTCTTCAAACTCCTGTAACATCTGCACTTCATCAAGCATGATGTAATACTGCTCATCATCTTCTATCAAAGACTCGATGTAATCTAATATTGTATCCGGGTCACGATACTTTTTGTTTTTACGTTGATCCAGTTCAATCGTAATAATATGCGAAGCAGTCACACCATGCTCCAGCAAATAATTTTTAAAATATTAAATAACAGATAAGACTTCCACATCTTCTGATACCAGTTACAACTTTTATCATTCCATTGTGCATACGATTAATCAAATCATTCAAGTATTTATCTCTCTTGATATCCACAAGTCACTCTCCTTTATTGCACATTTTATACGATTCCGTAAAAAATATTCAATATAAATAGTCCTATATGTAAAAGAGGCAGCTTTCGCCACCTCTCAAACCTTATTTCTTATTCTGCTTTTTCTTTTCGACTATAGCATTTACCTTTTTTACGTAGGCTGTCTCTTTGCTTTATTCATAGTCTTATGCTCCAATCTTATAAACTAACATCTTCACGCCGAGGTGTTTTCTTAGTTCCGGCAAAAGTCTTGGATTCTTCTTTTTCTGTTCTCCTGTCCTCGTATCTGGAAGCCTTTTCAAACACCTTATCTGTTACATCGTAATGATACACCTGATCCGTAAACTTGTCTTGTGTGTCAACCTGCGTTGCATTTATCTCTGTAACCATATCCTCCTTTTACAACTTCCAATTTTTAATCATTAAACAAACTGTAATTTACATAAATCTACTTACCAAGTTATATACAGTGACTACATAGACAAAGATTGCTACACCTGCAAATATCATAGCATCTTTCTTTGCACCATTATCATAACACTCCCTTGCATTCGTCAAAAGGGTTAATCCCATAAAAACAAACATAATTGGCAGTGTTATATCAGTAGACACTATGTTCATCAGTCCAAGAGAACCGAAAATAATCGTTAAAACACTAAATATTACTTTCTTGGTACGCATAAGTACTTCTCCTCCCAACTTCTGTCCTTTTTAGATACACTCATTTATTCGAGATTTTTTATAACTAAGTTGTAATCGCTATCATAATGCAGTCCAAGTTCTCTACACATTCTATCGTTTACCTTATCTAAGGCTTTTTTGTATTCTGCGTACTGTGGAGATAGCACCATCAAATTAGGAATGAATATGTCGTTATATCCTTTATCTTGGAACTCTTTCTGCATTTTTCTCTGGGCAATAAATGACGGATGATATTTCATAATGCCAGTTTTCATTTTAGCACCTTTCTTTACCATTTCTTTTAATTTTTCATATTCGCTTTCACTCATATCACGATAATAAGCTATCATCTCATCTGCAGTTCTTGTTTCCGGTGCAATCCCACCTGCTATTTTTACACCTATTCCCATAATAAAAGGAACTTTCAATGTCGTTTCATCACAATACTCTAATATGTTCCGTAAGGCTTGCTTCTGCTCCAGAGTCTTTAATCTCACATTAAGAAATGGTTTGAAGTGACTTTTTAAGTAATCTCCCCATTCTTTCCCCGGTAATAAAGACTCAATCGCATTTTCGACAGTTTGGTAATCAAGTATCTCATTTGCCTTGTCTGCATTACCATCATCTATAAATTGCTTCAACGCTTCAAGTCTGAGTCCTGTAAAATTTTTTCCTGTAATTTTTCCTGATAAATACGTAAAAGAATACTTTTATCATCTTTTTCCAAAAGGGTTTGTATATCTTTAATACCAATCCCAAGCTTTCTATATACCGAAATTTTTTTTAAAGTTTTAACGTCTTGCATGGAGTAGTTTCGATAGCCGTTGCTATCTTTATCTACTAACAACAATCCTTTTTCTTCATAGTATTTAACTGCACGCTTTGTCATTCCGACTTCCTTAATAATTTCATTTAATAACATCGGACACACCTCCTTGTATGATAGTATAAGGGTGTACGTTACGTACAAGTCAATATATTTTTGAAGTTTTCATTTCAATCATACAAATTCTTATTTCTACGTCTTTTTGTGTCTACATTATATCATTTTCTAATGCTTGCAACAATAATTCAAAATCTTAAGATTACTATTTTTTTCTGCTTTTGAAAAACTACTTATCTGTCTATGATTTGTAAAGGGTGCTAAAGCATTGCTTACGCAACAAGCCCTTGACAAACCATATCCCGATAAGTTTAGGATAATCAAGCAGAAATGAAATAGTCTGTTGTTTCAAGCCAACGAAAAGAGATACCAGCACATTTATGCAGTATCTCTAACTTAATAGCATTATTCTTTTATTCACAAGCAGGTAAACACAGGCTATTTCTTAATATCCTTTTGTTTGGGAACCTCCTGTTTCGTATTTTGAAAGTGTCTGTCTACTTACACCAATCTTTTCAGCCAGTTCATCTGCGAAAAGCCATGCATTTTACGTGCGGATACAAGGTTGTCTTTAAACTCAAACCCTGAGGGGCATCTCCATTCAACTTAAAGACACTACTTTTATTTACATCGCCCTCTTCGTGATTCTTTTCGTTTTCCCGGAGATGATAGGGTTTGATTCCAAACAGGACATCGATATACGGAAGACACAGTGTACAGAAGTCTCCGTTTCGTCATCAATACTCCAGGTAAGCCCCCTTCATCGGACTTGCTGCATGCTGGCTGAAAAGTCTCAGCACACCTTTTTTGTATTTTGGTTCTACCGGTTTCCAGTTTTTCCGTCTTTCGGCAAGAATCTGGTCAATTTCCTCCATCGACTTACGCTCTCCTGCAACTCCGATGATATTCAGTTTTCTTTCCATAACATCAATTTCAATCAGATCACCTTCTTCTACAAGTGCGATCGGACCGCCGTCAACCGCCTCAGGACTGCAATGACCGATAACCGGACCTGTGGATGCGCCGGAAAAACGACCGTCTGTAATCAGCGCAATACTCTTTCCAAGCTCTTTATCACTGCTGATTGCCTCTGATGTATAGAACATCTCCGGCATTCCGCTTCCTTTTGGTCCCTCATAGCGGATGAAAACGGCGTCTCCCTTCTGCACCTTATGCTTCAGGACAGCATCCAGGCATTCTTCTTCGCTGTCGAACGGTCTGGCACGGAGCACAGCTTTAAACATCTCTTTCGGACATGCCGTATGCTTGATCACGGCTCCTTCCGGTGCAAGATTTCCACGGAGAATTGCAATACTTCCATCGGTTCCGATCGCCTTCTCATACGGACGGATAATATCTTCTTTTGTGAGGTTTACCTGATACCGTCTGTTGAATTCCTGAAGCCATTTTTCACATTTCTCATAGAATCCGTTCCGCTTCAGCTCTTCCAGATTTTCTCCTAATGTCTTTCCTGTAACAGTCATTACATCCAGATGGAGGTGTTCCTTGATTTCTTCCATGATAGCCGGTACACCGCCTGCATAGTAGAAGCACTCTGCCGGCCAGCGTCCTGCAGGACGTACATCCAGAAGATATCTGGCATTTCTGTGCAGTCTGTCAAAGGTATCTCCGGTAATCTCAATACCAAATTCATGTGCAATTGCCGGAAGATGAAGCAGGCAGTTGGTGCTTCCTGAAATTGCCGCATGTACGAGAATTGCATTTTCAAAGCTTTCCATCGTCACAATATCTGAAGGACGCATATGCTCCATCTTTGCCAGTCTTACCGCCTGTCTTCCAGCCTCTCTTGCCAATGCAAGGAGATCCGGGCTGGTTGCCGGCATCAGTGCTGTTCCCGGAAGTGCAAGACCAAGCGCCTCTGCCATGATCTGCATCGTAGAAGCTGTTCCGATAAAAGAACATGCACCGCAGCTCGGGCAGGCATTGCATTTCGCCCAGTCAAGTTTTTCTTCATCAATCTCGCCGCGCTCAAACTTGCACTGTACATTCCGAGCTGCTCCAGAGTCAGCATTTCCGGACCCGCATTCATGGTTCCACCCGGAACAAACACGGACGGAATATCGACTCTGGCAAGTCCGATCAGATTTCCCGGCACTCCTTTGTCGCAGCTGGAAAGATAGACACCGGCATCAAACGGAGTCGCATTTGCATGAATCTCGATCATATTTGCAATCATTTCACGGCTGGCCAGGCTGTAATTGATTCCGTCTGTTCCCTGACTTTCGCCGTCACAGATATCGGTGCAGTGATAGCGTGCACCAAATCCGCCTTCCTCTGCAATTCCTTTCCGTACCTCTTCCTCCAGGATATTCAGGTGGCCGCTGCCCGGATGACTGTCACCATACGTGCTTTCCACTATGACCTGAACCTTTCCCAGATCTTCTTTCGTCCATCCGGTTCCGATGCGCAGCGGATCCAGCTCCGGCGCAAGTTTTCTCATTTTCTGACTTTTTAACTGCATTATCTTTTCCTCCCTGTACCTTTTATGTACTTTCGGAATCTTCCTACACTTTCTTTTGCGGCTGATTTTCCGGCAGTTGCAATCATCAGCCGCATTGGATCCGCCGCAAACGTTGTTCCTTCCATTCTTCTGTCTTCTCCTAATTCATCTGATGTTTTTTCACATCATACACCAGCATTTCCTGCTATTTTCTTGTGTTACACGAATATCTTTTGTTGTTCAGCTTCGAATTCATCCGATGTATTTATCGTATAATTATCTTATTTAAAAATCAATATTGGAATTTTATCTAAAAAAACATTTTTGTTTTTGTGTGTTTTGATACTTTGACTTCGATCTATAAAGATATTATGATAAGAAGTAATAACGGAACAGCTAAGAAACGGAGCAAATCATATGATGACTTTATCACAGGAAGAAAAAGGTCTTCCGCAAAAAATATCAGATGACATCATCGCGCTTATTTTAGAGGAAAATTTGAAGCCGGGAGACAAACTCCCCAATGAAACCATTCTCTCGCAGCGCCTGGATGTGGGAAGAAGTTCTCTCCGGGAAGCCATGAAGCTTCTGGCCTCCCGAAACATTGTCACCGTCCGCCAGGGATCCGGAACCTATATCGCCGCGTCTCCTGGTATGGTAGAAGATCCCCTTGGATTTATTTTCATTGACAATAAACAGAAGCTGGTTCAGGATCTTCTGGAGGTTCGTTTTCTGCTCGAACCTTCGATTGCTGCCATGGCTGCCACACGCGCAGATGAAAAAGACATCAAAAAAATCACTGCACTCTGCGATGAAGTAGAAACGCTCTTAAAAAATCATGAAGATCACACACAAAAAGATATTGATTTTCACACAGCTATCGCTTTAAGCAGCAAAAACGTTGTTGTACCAAGGCTGATACCTGTGATCAACAGTTCCATTCCTCTGTTTGTGGAGACAACCGGGGGAATCCTTCGCAGGGAAACCATAGAAAGCCACCGTGAAATTGCCGATGCGATTGCCTGCCACGATCCGCTCCGCGCACAGGATGCCATGTATCTCCATCTTGTCTATAACCGCAAATGGATCTGCAGCCTCTCGCAGAAGCAATGAATTATACAAAAAGCCCGGGCACTTGGCTCCGGGCTTTTTTCGTTTAAACAAGCAAGCACAAAATACGGAAAGGTGTAAATATCATCACCATAACGAATTCCGAAGACAATAACTCCGAAATCAGTAATACCACTCCCGGGATAAAAAGAGGACACCCCCAAGTACCGGTTTTTGCGGCTGATATTCTGTGATATTTTGGGGATTGGACGGTTCATAATAGCCGGTACGCTGCATGCCGGGCTTTTGCACGGTGTCAGATCCATGACGGCTCGTATAGTGATAGACCTCTCCGTTTACTGTGTACTCATAGGTCGGCAGATAACAAATATCCGTGACCAGTTCCTGATTGCCGTCACCCTTGTCTTCCCATCGCTGGGTTTCTGATTTCGTCTGTTTGATCAGCGTCATAGTTGTGGTGGCTGTGTACTTTTGGCTGTCATCCTCATACTCGGCATAAACCTTTTTCCGATGCCGGGTTCCCAGCCAAAACAGAAGTATTGCTCCCAAAAGTAACCCAATTGCCAGACCCATACATTTCCCCCTTCCTGTCTGCTTTCTTTTGTAAGTATTGATTTATAGTAACTATTCAGTAGCCACTGTCCCGCGAGGTGTTTTGACATGAATATGTCAAAATCCCGAGACATACAAGCCAAAATGCCATCACCGATTTCTTCTGTTTTTATTATAACAGAACCCTTCTTTCCGCACTACTATATTATTCATCTGTGCAAAAAGATTGTTACTGGTTACTCTCCACTCCGTTCTCAGCAACCCGCCTTGCAGAATATCATCAGTGAACAGCAACAAAGGATTCCATAAAATAATTTCATGTAAACTATGAGAAACACACTGCGCATCCTCGCGGAGCGTTTTTTACTTTACAGGAAAGCAATTTCCTGTAGAGCAAAAAAGCTTCCCGGGAAAATCCCGGGAAGCTTTCTGAATTTATATTTTTTATTCTATTTCTTCCGGCTCCATGCTCAGCACGTGCTCTTCACTTTTGTCAGTGATATCATATTTCTTTTTGTACTCGCTGAAGTATGTGTAATATTCGAAACTGTCCGTCGGATAGATCTTACTGTCGCGGATATGCATATCCGGATCTTGTTCGCCACTCTTCATCAGGGCTACCATGGCACTTGCACAATGGGATGCAATTCGTCCAAAGCTATTCAGGATGTCGTTAAATACAGTTCCCTCTTCCAGCCCGCAATTGCCATTGCTCAGTCGTTCCACATGGTGCATCTTCAGCTCGTCACACAGATGTGTGATGACCACACCGAGAGGAGCCACCCTCTGTGCTGCCTCTTTATCATCATTCAGAAAAGCATTGCAGGTAATGTTGATTTCTTCGCGTACCGCTTCCATAACGATATTCAGCTCATTCCATGCTGCCGGTGAAAAGTCTGTGTGATTGTCATGCATCTCGTTGGACATATGCGCAATATAAGAAGCATGGTCTCCGATACGCTCAAAGTCACCGATCGTGTGCAGATACAGAGATACCTGACGGGTCTGTACCGTGTTCATCTCACGCTTTGTCAGCTGAATCAGATATTCTCCCAGACGGCTTTCATATTTGTCAATCAGATCTTCTTTTCTCTGTACTTTGTCAAACTTATCCTGCTGATATTCATTCAACAGATTCATGGCTCTGTTGACATTCTTGCGAAGTTTCTTTGCCATGCCGTTCATCGCACGGTGACACTGTGCAATTGCCAGTGCCGGATAGTTCAGCAGACGTTCCTCTAACAGATCAAAATCTGCTTCGTCTTCCAGTTCTTCCGCACTGTCTTTTACCAGGATACATACCAGCTTCTCGAGTTTCGGAATAAACGGGAACAGTACTACTACAGTTGCCACACGGAATACTGTATTTAACAGTGCGATAGATACCGGTGTCATCACCATATCTGTAAAGGTAAAGTGCACAAATGCATTGGCTGTATAAAAGATAACAGACCACATGATCAGTCCGAACAGGTCGTTCAGCAGATAGACCAGTGCGGTTCTCTTTCCATTTTTATTGGCGCCGATCGCAGAGATCAGAACCGGACAGGCCGCACCAACACCGATTCCCAGTACGATAGGGAAAGCACTTGCAAATGTTAAGAGACCAGTAACAGAAAGTGCCTGCAGCACACCAACGGTGGCAGATGCACTCTGTAAAACTGCTGTAAACAGGATACCTACCAGAATACCTGCCAGCGGGTTGGAAAACATCGTCAGCATCTTGATAAAGGTAGGATTTTCACGCAGCGGAGAAACCGCTCCACTCATCATCTGCATACCTGTCATCAAAATGGCAAAACCAAGCATGATATTTCCAATATTCTTATGTACGGAACGTTTGCAGAACATACGGAAAATAATGCCAACTACAGCTACAACGGCAGAAATCGTCGCAGTAGAAAAGATACTTGCGATTCCGCCACCGCTTCCTCCAATATAAGAAAGACACAGGATCCAGCCGGTAATACTGGTTCCGATGTTGGCACCCATGATGATACCGATCGCCTGCTTCAGTTTCATCATACCGGAGTTTACAAAACCGATGACCATGACCGTCGTGGCGGATGATGACTGAATCACACTGGTAACACCCGTACCAAGAGCTACTCCTTTCAACGGTGTATTTGTCATTCGATATAAGAAGGCTTCCAGTTTGTTACCTGCCACCATCTTCAGGCCATCGCCCATCAAAGACATTCCAAACAAAAATAATGCTACACCGCATAGCAAAGACAAAATCATTGAAAAAATTGCCATATTTTTCTCCTCTGTTGTCTGACATCCCGGATCTGTTTCCGGAATGGACACATTCTAAATTTGGTTTCTTTTTACTTTTGTTTTACTTCTTATTTTCTTTTTCTTAACATTTCCTTTCTTATTATGCCATGTTGCCGTCATGATTACAATGTTTGATTGTTTTCCTACGTGATTTTTATCATCCGTCAAAAATGCGCCGTTTTTTTGTGTTAAATTTCAGCAATTTTCCAACTATTTTCTCTATTGACATACTTGTGTGTACCTTTATGTCAATTTCGACTTTTCTGTTAAATTTTTAACGTCGCAGTATGGCTCTCCGTAGAATGTTTTTTCATTTACGGGAAGAAAATTGGCCGGAAACAAAAAAACGATGTCTCATCCCCTGTTCAGAAGTTATGAAACATCGTCTTACTTTTACAGATACGAACGAATATCCACCGTAAGTTTTTCTTCTATATTAATCAGCCGTTTGGCAATATCCTTTGCCTTTTCGTCAGCCTCTGCATACTGGTTCAGACAGCGGTGCAGCGACTTGATTCCCATATTGCATCCATCCGTCATCAGATCGCGATCGTTGCGTCAGACTCATCCAGCACCAGTTTTCCTTTCGTCTTCATCCAGAACATGCCTTTTGCCATCAGGTTCGGTTCTTTCCTCTCATCCGGTTAACTTCCAGTTTCTGCC
>ENA-OQIO01000659-OQIO01000659.1-human-gut-metagenome-genome-assembly--contig:-NODE-659-length-17901-cov-1.987397_pt1 | contig 17901 bp, 17 predicted proteins | sample MGYA00242573_ERZ504737 | MGnify/ENA primary metagenome ERZ504737 (study PRJEB26092, sample SAMD00036203) | human gut metagenome | host: Homo sapiens | study: EMG produced TPA metagenomics assembly of...
TGAGCAGGTTTCATACTATGCCAATGGTCAGAGAATGATCATGCTTATATCGGGTGTTATTAGTGGTGCTATAAGTGTCAGTGTTCCACGTTTGAGTTACTATATAGGTCTTGAAGATGAGAAATCTTACCAGGATCTTATAAATAAGAGCAGTAGTATTTTCAGTTTCTTTATGGCTCCTATTGGTATGGGACTTGTTGCTCTTGGTGTTCACGCAACTGTTATAATGTATGGAACACGTTATATGGCTGGTGGTATCGTAACACAGGTATTTGCTTTTAGAGCTATATCATGGGCTCTTGAAATTGTCATGGGTACACAGGTAATCCTTATAAGGGGATTTGAGAATAAGTTGTCTATATTCTATATTATTGGTGGTATATGTAATCTTATATTTGATAGTATATTATTTGCATTTGGCGTATCATCACCACAGTATTACATTATGACAACTTTACTATCTGAATATATATTATTATTTATTGAATACAGCTTCATTAAAAAGAATAATCTTGTTGATTTGAAAATAGTTATACATTCATTTAGAAAATATACTTTTATAACTGTAGGATTTTTACCTTTATCATTTTTGGTAAATCATTTAATACCTACAGATATGAATATGGGTATTCCATTTATACTTAATATTGCAGTTACTATTATTGTATGCTGTGTATATTACGGTATAGCTCTTATTGTTACTAAAGATGAAGTGTTCATGGAAATGTTTAATAAAGTAAAGGGTAGATTACATGGATAAGATAAGTGTTGTTGTTCCGGTATATAACGTTAAAAAATATTTGGAAAAATCATTTGAATCTATTGCAGATCAAACATATGATAATCTTGAAATTGTCTTAGTTGATGATGGAGCCACTGATGGAAGTGGTAGCTTTGTGATGAACTAGCTAAAAAAGATAACAGAGTGAAAGTCTGCCATAAAGTTAATGGAGGACTTTCATCAGCACGTAATCACGGCCTTTTTAAATGCCACTGGTGATTATATTATATTTATAGACAGCGATGATTATATTCATCCTGACATGATAAGTTCTCTTTACAGTGAGATAAAAAGAACTGATTCTGATGTTGCAGTATGCGGAATCATGAATGTTTACAATACAAAGGAAGTTCCACAGTGCAGTGACACAGAAATTGTTTTTGAGTGTGACAGAGAGAAGTTTTTAAAGGAACTTCTTATAGGTGAAAAGATTCCGGGATCTGTTTGTAATAAGCTTATTAAAAAGGAGATTGCAGATAAATTACAGTTTCCTGTCGGCAAGATATATGAGGATGCTTTTTATCACCTTGACCTTGTTAAGGCAGCTAAATCATATGTTGTTATTACAAAGCCTTATTACTATTATTTCCACAGAGGGGATAGTATAACAACTCAGAAATACAACCCTAGAAAACTTCATATGATAGAAGCTTATACAGGATATATTGATTATATCAATAATGAATTTCCATCTCTTAAGGATGAAGCTTTCTTCAGATTAGCATATGCTCATTTTGTAGTTCTTGACAGTATGCTTCTTGTAGATGATTATAAGAAACTTCCTGACTATAAAGATGTTGTTGGATTTTTAAAGAAGAATGCTTTTAAGATCGCAGATAACCATATTTTCAGAAAAGGCAGACGTATTGCGGCTCTTGCCTTAAAAGTAAAATGTTGGTATATACAGAGCTCTTATGTTACAGGATTTAAAGAAGAATAAAGGGATTAATTAAATGAAAAAACTTACTGATAAAGAAGTAAAACAGATTGAACTTGATATATTAGAGTATGTTCACAACTTTTGTGAAGAAAACGGCCTTAAATATATTATGAACTACGGCACACTTATTGGTGCTGTTCGTCATAAGGGATTTATTCCATGGGATGATGATATTGATATTTCAATGCCAAGAGCTGACTATGAAAAGCTTATTGCATCATTTCCAAAGAACGGACGTTACAAGATTCTTGATCACAGAACAAGTAAGGACTACTTTAACAACTTTGTAAAAGTTATTGATACTAATACTAAAATAGTTGATAACCGTAATGATAAGACTTACGAGTCAGGATTATTTATCGATATTTTCCCAATGGACAGGTTCGATGATATGAAGGCAGTAGATAAGACCTACAACCTTGAGAGCTTTAAGCTTTTATCTTTTAGCAAGCACTGCAATATCGTTTACGGTGACAGTGTTATTAAAGATATGATAAGAAGCGTATGCTGGTTCTTCTTAAAACCGGTATCACCTACATTCTTTGCCAAGAAGATAGATAAGGCTTCAGCTAAGTATACAAAGGACAATGGTAAATATATAGGTCTTCTTGCTTCTAAGTTTAAGGAAAAAGAAGTTCTTGATTTTGATCCTTTTAAGGAAATAATAGATATGCCGTTTGAGGGTGTTACTCTTAAAGGTCCAAAAGAGTATGACAAACTTTTAAGACAGTATTATGGTGATTATATGCAGACTTCCACCCAGTTGAAAAACAGGTAAACCCTCATGAGTTGATGCGTATATGAAGTAGTTTTAAGTAAATAATAATTATGTAAGGGAATTAGAGATGAAACAGTTAACAAAAGAAGAATTGCAGGGATCCCAGCTTGGAATCTTAAGTTATATAGATAAAATTTGTAAAGAAAATAATATTAAATATTTTATTCATTACGGAAGTATGTTAGGTGCAGTTCGTCATAAAGGATTTATTCCATGGGATGACGATATTGATATAGGAATGTACAGAGAAGACTATGAACGTTTAAAAGCGGCTGTTATAAATGACAGAAATGAACGCTACGGTATTTTTGATAAAGATACATGTGACTGGTACTTCCAGAACTTTATGGTTGTTGTTGATAAGGATACTGTTATCAAAAACCATGTTACAAGAAAACCACATGACACAAGTGTTTTCGTAGATGTTTTCCCAATTGACCGATTTAATGATACTAAGGTTATTAAGAAAGCTCATCTTATGGTTACACTTCGTCAGATCTGTTATATTCAGAAACAGTATATCCAGTATGGTGACAGCAAATTAAAAGATTTCTGCAGACTTATATTCTGGTATGCTTTAGGAGCAGTAAACCCTCGCTTCTTTACTAAGAAAATTGACAAGCTTATAAAAAAAATACAGCGTTAAAGATGGTAAATACGAAGCGGCAATTGGTGTTGGTAAAGACGGAATGAAGGAAGTATTTAAAAGAGGTACATTTGAGAAACTTATTGATGTACCTTTTGAGGATATGGTTGTTCCAATTCCGGAAAACTATGATCTTTTCCTCACTCAGTTTTATGGAAACTATATGCAAAAGCCAAGCGATGAAGAGATTGCTTATAAGAGTCACCTTTTAAAAGCTTACTGGAAAAAGTAAGAGTTTTATCTCAGTGGGAGTCCAATCTCCGACTGAAATAAACGTTCCGCGAGGATGCGCAGTGATTCTGATAGGAATATGTCAGCTTCGCTGACCAGAATCACGCGCCAATCTCACGGATGTTCGACTTGAAATAGGAAAGGAAAATAATATGGAACAGATACAGGCAAAAAGTCTTGAGATGGCTGAATATTTTGTAGAGTTTTGTAATGAACATAATCTTTTATGTTATTTATGCGGAGGAGGAGCTATAGGTTCACTTCGTCACGGCGGATTTATTCCATGGGACGATGATCTTGATTTCTTTATGCCAAGAAAAGATTATGAGAAACTTGCTAAGTTATGGCCACAGGAAGCTAAATATCAGTATTTTATGTCAAAGAGTAATTATAAATTTGTTGACCGTAACCTTTTTATTACTATAAGAGACAGAGAGACAACATGTGTTAAACCATATCAGGTAGACTTAGATCTTCCACACGGACTTGCCCTTGATGTTATTCCTCTTGATTACTATCCAAAGAAGAAAAGCGACAGAAAGAAACAGGTTATATGGGCACTTATATACTCTTTATTCTGTGCACAGACAGTGCCTGAAAAACATGGTGGAATAATGAGTCTTGGAAGTAAAGTTCTTCTTGGTGTAATAAGAGGAAAAAAACTTCGTTATAAGATATGGAAAAAGGCAGAGAAGGAAATGACTAAGTATACTAAGGAAGACAGCGATGGTATTACAGAACTCTGCTCAGGTCCGTTCTACATGAAGAAGAAGTATCCTATAGAGGCATTTGAAAGTAATATTATGGTACCTTTTGAGGATACTAAGATGCCTATTCCAGTAGGATATGATGCGTATTTAAAAACAGCTTTTGGAGATTATATGACACCACCTCCAATAGAGAAACAGGTTGCACACCACGACGCTTTATTACTTGATCTTGATAGAAGTTATCGTGAGTATCATGGAGATTACAATGCAAAATAAGAAAAAAGTTTTATTTTATCTATGGTCATTTTCGCTTGGCGGAGGAGCAGAAAAGATCCTTGCTACTATAGTTAATAATCTTGATCCGGATAAATATGATATTGATATACTTGAGATGGAACATTTTGATAAGCCTATGCCAAAACTTAGAGAAGGCATCAATATCTTAAAGCCATACAAGAGTAAGAAACATTCATCTATAGCCGAGGCAATTATATGGAGACTTCGATTCTGGTTCCCCGGACTTGTAAGAAGACATGTAGCTAAAGATAACTATGATATTGAAATATCTTTTACGATCATGAATCCACCTTTACAGTTTTCTAAGAGAAAAGATGTAAAGAAGATTGCATGGATACATGGAAGCATAGAAAATATGCCTGAAAATGAGAAGTATTTAAGTTGCCATAGAAAACATCTTGGAACAGCTGATACTATAGTCGCTATTTCAGAAAAGACAAGGGAGTCTATAGAAAATGTTTTTCCTGAATATAAAGACAAAATTACAACTATATATAACGGATACAATTTTGATGATATAAGGATACCCGCAAAGGAAGACTGTGGTATGCATATGGAAGAAGACAGCATGTGCTGCATCGGTCGTATTGAAAAGCTTAAAGGTACAGACAGAACTTTAGAGCTTCTTAATAAGATTCATCAAATGGGATATAAATATCATTTATACTTAATAGGTACAGGTGATATGGATAATGAACTTAAGGAGCGTACTTCTAAGTACGGACTTCAAAATTATGTTCACTTTCTTGGATATCAGACGAATCCTTATAAATTTTTAAGTCGTACAAAATTACTTGTATCTATGTCTTATCAGGAAGGGTTTTCAGGAGCGTTTGTAGAGGCGATAAGTCTTGGGAAACCATTTGTTTCAACAGATGTAGGTGGAGCAAAAGAGTTATCATGCAATGGAAAATTTGGAAAGATAATCACTTCTGATGAAGAAGCTGTAGAAGCCATAATATCCTACATATCAGGCAGGGAGTATCCTGATGCAGATGAAATGGCTGAGTTTATAGAGGAATTTACAGTAGAATCCCAGATTGATAAGATCGAAAGGCAGCTGTTTAGTAATCAAAAGGGGGATTAAATGGAAAAGTATTTTGAAAATATTAATTTTAAAAGAATTTATTCTTTAATCGTCTGGATCATGTTTGGTTTATTCGGGGCATTTTTTATAATATTTAGTGTTAATGGTAAGACTAAATTTATATTCTTTGCTCTTGTAACGTTGTGGATAGCCTGTATGATGTATTTTATAACGGAATTGAAAAGTTATTTAATACAGTTATTTTTCTTTATTACCTTATGGTTGTTCCTGTTTTCAAGACCAATGATTGATTATATACAGACAAAGAGTTTTGCTACATATAATGCAAATACATATCAGTTTTCGTTTTTTGTTATTATACTAAGTATGATAGGCCTTTTAATAGGCGGGGTAATAGGAAAGAATTTTAAACTTAGAAGTAAAACACCAAGGGTGGATGTTATAAAAGAACAAAAATATGAAGTTCATATAAAGTATATAAGATTTACATCACTTTGTTTTTTTGGAGCAAGTTTCCCGTTCTATCTTGCAAGAATAGTCGAAAGATATATGTATAGAAGAACTACAACTTACTATGACTATTATGCAACATTTACAAGTAAACTTCCTTATATAGTTTATCTTATATCAGTGTTTATGTTCTTCTCAATGTGTGTATATCTAGCGACTAAACCTAAGAAAAAGCATGCGTTTATAGTACTTGCAATGTATGTTATGTCAAATGGTATATACTTCTTATAGGAACTAGAAACCCATTTATACTAAGTCTTCTGTTTGCCTTAATATATTACTGTATGAGACAGTTTAGCGATAAGAAGGAAGTCTGGATAGGCAAAGTGGAAAAAACTCTTATTATAGCATCAGTACCCGTACTTATGCTTGGCATGGGTGCCATGAACTACCTAAGAGATGATGCGGAAGTTGCAACAAACGGAATTATGGCGCTTCTTATAGATTTTATTTACGAACAGGGAACAAGCTTTGGCGTTCTTGCAAAAGGATACTTATATGAATGCTATCTTCCGGTAAGAGCTTTTAAAAATTATACATTTGGACCAATCATTGATTATTTCTATAGAGGAAATATAGGGGGAATGTTGTTTGGAACAACTCCGCTTCCTGAAAATAACTCTATAGAACTTGCTTTTGAAAGTAATAGTTATGCCCATAACATTTCTTATATTGTAATGGGAGATGATTACCTTCAGGGTCATGGTATAGGAAGTAGTTATATTATGGAACTTTTTACTGATTACAGATATATAGGAGTATTTGTATTTAGTATAATACTTGGAATCATTCTTGTGGCTATGATGAAGTTAGCGTATGCAAAGAAGGTCCTTCCAATGGCCTTAAGTCTTGTAATGCTTCAGGACATACTGTTCACACCACGTGCCAGCTTTATGTCAAGCTTCATGCCATTATTTACAGTTCAGTTCTGGATAGTTATGTTTGTTATATTCTTCGGGGCGACCATGCTCGAGCGGTATACGAAAAGCGATTATGAGGACTTTGATTTAAAAAAGGAGAAATAAAATGTTTGAAAATTATTCATTAGCAGATTTATTAGCTAACACTTACAAAAACTTTAAGAAAAACATTATTGTTGCACTTGCGGCATTTTTAGTTGTGCTTGCTCCATTTGTTTTAAAAGCAGTTCAGCATAAGGATGCTGATACTTCACATGGAACAAACTATTCTACATATATTGTTTATAACGTAGAATCAGACAGAGTTTCTGTCGGTGAGAATGGTGAGAAATTAGAGCCATTTAGTGAATTTTTCGCTAATCTTATTTATGCAAATATGAATGGTGCATATATTTTTGAGGATGTAGACGAGAAAAGTTTTTAGATAAGATTTCTGATGATCTTTCAATTGATAAAGTACAGCTTAGAAATACAGACAGCAACTACTGGTCTGGTAAGATTGAAGTTAAAAGTACCGCGGAAAATGGTTCTGTAACTGTAAGACTTTTAACAGCAAGTGAAGAGTTTAATGAGCTTGTCGAGGAAAAGGTTGATGCTCTTGTAAAAGAAGCTGAAACTCATCTTGAAAATGTAACTATAAATAAAGTAAACTCATTTACAACAAGCTCACCAACAGATACTGAAAATGAAGATGAGATCGCAGTTAAAGGTGTTGCTATCAATAAGGGAACAATTATCAAAGGTGCAGTTATTGCATTTATATTTGCAGTATTCTTTGTATTATTTATGAATTTTGTTCTCTATGTATTTAACCCTTCAATGAATGGTGTTTCAGCATTTGAGAAATACGGCCTTAAATTTATTTACGAATACAGAGGAACAGCTGATCTTGCAGAAGTTCTTAAATACGTTGAAGAAAATGAAGGTAAAGTTACACTTATGACTACTTCAGATAAAGTTAAAACTTCTTTTGATAAAAAACTCGCAAAAGACGAAAGCAGCGTAAAATATGATATTGTCAATGCAAAAGATACACATGCAGTTCTTGCAGCAGATAAGATCATGTTTATTGAAGAGTGTGGTATAACACGTTACAGAGACTTTGAAAAAGCCTTAAGACAGGCTGAAAACTTTGGCAAAGAAGTTGCAGGAGTTATAAATATTCCATTATAAAGTTATTTAAGCGGGAGGAAACAAAAATGGTATTTGGTGCAATATTAGCAGGCGGAAAAGGAACAAGAATGGGAATTGACAAGCCAAAACAGTTCCTTATGTTAGGAAGCAGACCTATTATAATTCATACAATTGAAAAGTTTATTCTTTCTCCTGACATTGATGAGATTTATGTAGGCGTTCATCCAGACTGGATTGATTATACAGAAGATCTTATTAAGAAATACATTGATTCAGATAAAAATATAATCCTTGTTCCGGGAGGAACTGACAGAAACTCAACGATCTTTAATATTATTGATGAGATCGAGAAGAGAAACGGAGACGATGAGGATAATATTATCGTTACACATGATTCGGTAAGACCTTTTGTTACACTTAGAATTATAGGAGAAAATGTTGAGATGGCTAAAGAATGCGGAGCTGTTGATACAGTTATAAGCGCAGTTGATACTATTGTTGTTTCTGAAGATGGAGAAAAGATTACATCTATTCCAGACAGAAGACAGATGTTCCAGGGACAGACACCTCAGACATTTAAAATTTCAAAATTAAAAGAACTTTACAATGATCTTTCAGATGATGAAAAAGAGATCCTTACAGATGCATGCAAAATCTGTGTTGTTAGAAACGTTCCTGTAAGACTTGTTAAAGGTGAAGTTTCTAATATGAAGATCACTACAATCGATGATATGAAAGCGGCTACAGCACTTATTATGGAGGATATAAAATGTTAAACAGTGTTTATCAGTTGATCACACCTAAGACAATATCCGTAAAACATGAAGATGTTGATACTAAAGATCAGGTTATTATAAGACCTGAATATCTTGCTCTTTGTCATGCTGATCAGAGATATTATCAGGGTAAAAGAGATATAAAGATTTTAAGGAAAAAGCTTCCTATGGCTCTTATACATGAAGCATGCGGACGTGTTATCCATGATCCTACAGGAACTTTTAAAGTAGGACAGTCTGTTGTAATGATACCAAATATACCTGGAAACAGAGAAGAGAAGGTTATTTACGAGAATTATGGAAAAGGCGGTGGATTCTTAAGCAGCGGGCATGACGGATTTATGAGAGAGTTCGTAAATCTTCCTGCAGACAGAGTAGTAGCTTTTGACGATATAGATAAGAGAATTGCAGCAATTACAGAATTTATAAGTGTTGGAATGCATGCTTATTTAAGATTCAGTCTTATTTCTCATGAATATAAAAATTCAATCGGTATATGGGGAGACGGAAGTCTTGCATTTATTGTGAGCAGTATCCTTAAGAAGAAATATCCGGATACAAAGATAATCGTTATAGGTAAGAATACAAGTAAACTTTCACAGTTCTCATTTGTTGATGAGACAATACTTGCTGATGACCTTGAAGAAGGTTTTAATGTGGATCATGCTTTTGAGTGTGCAGGTGGAGAGGGAAGTTTCTACGCTATTGATAATATTATTAAATATATCAATCCACAGGGAACAGTTATGCTTATGGGTGTATCGGAAAACAAGGTACCTATAAATACAAGAGATATTCTTGAGAAAGGTCTTACATTTGTAGGAAGCAGCCGTTCAGGACGCGTTGACTTTGAAAATGCCATTAAGTTTATGGAGGATAAGAGTATCCAGAGAAGACTTAAATCAATAATCTATGAAACAGACGAAGTAAAAAACATTTCAGATATACATAAAGCATTCAGCGTTGACATAGATACAGACTTTAAGACTGTATTTAAATGGAGCGTATAATTGCATAAATGTTAACTGAATATTCTCGTGCGGCAGAGCCGCCCGTCCGGTGTGGCGTGAGCCACCTACCAGACGGAATGAGCCACTTTAATGAGAGTGTTACTTTCGTAGTGATTTATCTAGACCATACACCTCACGCATGGACCTATCATGATCAGCATCAATAAAAGAAAAAGTAGAGGAAAGGAAATCTCATGAGAGGAAAACAGGCATTAAAAAATATGGTGGCAAGTCTGCTTTTACAGGTAATTGTTCTTTTGTCTGGATTGATATTGCCACGTTTTATTCTTGAGGCATATGGATCAAGTGTGAATGGAATGATCACTTCAGTAAATCAGTTTTTAACATATCTGGGTCTGGCAGAAGCAGGAGTAGGAACAGCAACAGTTGTTGCTCTCTATACACCTCTTGCGTTGAAACAGACGGAAGAAGTGAATTCAATTCTTTCGGCGACAAGAAAATTTTATAATAAATCCGGAATGCTATTTCTGGCATTAACACTGGTACTTATAGGGGTCTATCCGTTTTTTATTTCAGGACAGCTTGAGAATAGTCTTGTGCGCTGGATGATACTTGTCTTGGCAGGAAGTACTTTAGTGGATTACTTTTTTCTAGGTAAATACAGAGTTTTATTGACTGCAAATCAGGAAGGGTATGTGGTTGCACTGATTCAGGCAGCAGGAACGATCGTTAATATGGTTGTTTCTATTTTTCTGATTTATATTGGAGCAGGTGTTCTTTTTGTAAAGGCAGTTGCAACCGGTGTATACATGCTTCGTCTTGTATTGGTTAAAATCTATGTAAAACGAAAATATCCTGCATTAGATTTTTATGCAGAACCGAATGAAGGTGCTTTGAAACAAAAAAATGCGGCATTGCTTCATCAGGTTGTTGGTATTATTGTAAATAATACTGATACGACAGTGCTGACAATCTGTCTGGGAGCAAAGTCTCTTCTTGAAGTCAGTGTATATGGAATCTATATGATGGTGGTTAATGCCGTGAATCAGCTGATGACATCTTTTTCGAATGGTCTGACTGCAGGATTTGGAGAAGTGATCGCCAAGAATGAGGAAGAGACACTAAAAAAGAGCTATTCAAGTTATGAGTATATGTATTTTGTAATCATGTTTATTGTGATAGCCTGCATGGGAGTCCTGATCCTGCCTTTTGTCGGGGTATATACCATTAACCTGACAGATGTACAGTATGTACGTCCGGTTCTTGGAATTTTGTTTACATTAATTGTTTTTATGCAAAATGTAAGGATTCCGGGATTGACGATTATTTGCGCAGCAGGGCATTATAAGGAAACGAGATATCAGGCGATTTTGGAAGCTGTGATAAATATTACGGTTTCTCTTGGACTGGTATGGAAGTTCGGCATGGCAGGAGTTCTTCTTGGTACAGTATGTTCTTATGGATATCGTTCTTTTGAAATTGTGTTCTATACAAGTCGACATCTGGTAAAAGGATGTGCAAAAAAATCCATGTTTCGAATTTTGAGAAATGTATTTACAGTGGCAATTCTTTGTACGGTTGGAACATATGTTATTCCGCAGGAAATAACATCTTTTACTACATGGTTTCTCTATGCAATAGGAATGGGGCTGACAAGTGTTTTTTTTGTTGTGGTGATAAATTATGTGGTTGAACCAGATGAATTTATGCAACTTAGACATCGGGTGAATGATATAATTAAAAAGGAATAGAAGAAAAATAGGGGAAGCTTTGAAATGATTCCAGTCTTTGTTGTACTCAATCGGAGTTCTTATATTACCAAGTGAGGAGTTCTCTTATAAAATCAACGTTTTCCGCACATTTTTCGGATAAAAAAGGGTCAGTCGTGAAAAACTGCCCCTTTTTATTTTTAGTTGGATTAATTTCGATTACAACATTATGGTATCCAAACCCCATCAGCACCGACATAATAACGAGAATTATCCACCCATTGAGAAACTGCCATGCGTCCATCGGATTTTACATAGTAGACTCCGGAGATCCATTGGTTTGTCAGCATTTGACCAGAAGAGTTCATGAAATACCAGTATCCATTATAATAAATCCAACCGGTTACCATAGCACCACTGGAGTTCAAATAGTACCAACAATCATTGATGTATGTCCAGCCGGTTACCATAGCACCACTGGAGTTCAAATAGTACCAGCAACCATTGATGTATGTCCAGCCGGTTACCATATAGCCATTGGAGTTAAACCAGTACCAGTTTCCTTTGATGTATTCCCATGAATTAGCAGGGTAAGTTCCATCAAAATGGCAGTACCACCAACCAGTATTATTTTTAACCCAGTATCCGTTATCCTTTGTATATCCTTCAGCAGAGTAAGTTCGCGGAGTGATATATTGAGTATAATCCTTGAAACCAAAATCAAGATCTACATTTTCTGAAATTCCATCTATCCTTCCTTTGCAGCTGCTCTGCCATATGTTCCGTTGAATAGATAAATCATATTTATAGTTATAACGTGCAATCCAAAGATCAATTCCGGACAGATAAGAAGTATCGATATGATTTTTATACCAGTCTTCATTACAATACAGCATTGGTTCATATCCAGCTCGACGAATTTCATCAAAGAATGTTTTCGCTATTCGTCCAAGCTGTGCCTTACTTAGATTTTTTTGTGAGGAATCTTCTAAGTCGAGAACAATTGGATATGAAATCTTATATCCCTGTAGTTGATCAATTACAAACTGTGCATCATTTAATGATTGATTTTCAGTTGTGGCCGTGCTGTAATAGTAAACACCTACGGGGATTCCGGCTGCAATTGCATTTGTCATATTTTGATTATAATAGGTATCTAGTTTATGCTCTGAACCATGAGCAACTCGTATGAATGCAAATTGAATACCATCCTTTTTAACAGCAGTCCAGTCGATACTTTCTTGCCACTGAGAGACATCAATCCCTTTTAAAGACCCGCTTTCATAGCTATTATTGTCAATCCAATAACCATTACTATTGAAATAATACCATTGCCCATTAATCTTAGTCCAGTCAGTTTGCATCACTCCGCAGGAATTAAAATAGTACCATTGTCCGTTGATTAGCTTCCAACCAGTTGTTCTAACACCATTCTCATCCATATAATACCATTTTTTATAGACCATCGTCCATCCGGTGACCATATAGCCATTGGAATCAAAACGATACCATTCACCATTAATGCATTCCCAGGCGTTTGTGGAATAACTACCATCGTAATGAGCATACCACCACCCCTTACTATCTCGAATCCATTTACCAGAAGAAGAATCACAGGTAGCAAGCTCATAGAAATTAAAAGAATCTATGACTTCTTTTCCAAGAGAAGAGCCAGCTGTATCTGTTTCTTCTTCGGCATGTGCTGTTAATGAGAAAGAACCAGTTAAAAATATCAAGGTGAATAATGCGAATCCTTTTTTAAATAAATATTTTTTGTGCAAATATGTTCTCCTTTCCATAGGGGTAGCATACAGTTTCCCCGTTATTAACGTAAAATCAATCAGTTATTCAAAATGATTATATCATTAAGTAAAATGAGAATCTAGTTAAGTAAGACAAATTTAAAATATTTAAAATATTGTCTTGCATTATAAAAATAAAGGTGCTATACTACCTGTAGTTCACGAAAAAGGAGAAGTAAAAGTACATGAACAAACAAGAACTTGATTTACTGAACATCATAAAAAAAGAAGCATATGTAAATCAAAGACAGTTATCAGAAGCTTCTGGTTATTCACTTGGTAAAGTGAATACTTCATTAGCAGAACTTGTGAAAGCCGGTTATCTGAATGCAGATTATAGATTGACCGAACAGGCAAAAGAGTTATTTACAGAGAATAGACCAAATCAGGCAGTGATTCTTGCAGCTGGAGCGGGAATGCGAATGATACCGATTAATACAGAAGTGTCCAAGGGAATGCTTGAAGTAAGAGGTGAAACCTTAGTAGAACGACTGATTAAACAGTTGAAAGAAAAAGGAATCCATAAGATCACTATCGTTGTTGGATTTATGAAAGAACAGTATGAATACCTGATCGATGAGTATGGAGTAGAGCTGGTTTATAATAAGGAATATGCAGTAAAGAACAATCTGTTTTCGTTGGCAAAGGTAAAAGATAGATTGGAAAATGCGTATATTGTACCGTGTGATCTTTGGTGCAGAACAAATCCTTTCTCAGAGACTGAACTGTATTCCTGGTACATGATTGATGAGATGCCGGATGAGGATAGTACGATTCGTATGAATCGAAAGATGGAATTAAAAGCAGTTGGTGATTCGGAAGCTGGTAATCATATGGTAGGAATTGCTTACATCAATAAAGAAAGTGCAAGAACTTTAGAACAGAAAATCAGTGAAATGAAAGAACATCGCAGATATTACAATTCATTTTGGGAAGATGCAGCAATGGAGAAAGGGAAAATGATTCTTTTTCCGAAAGAAGTAAAAAAAGGAGATGTTCTGGAGATTAATACATTGGAGCAGTTGAGAGATCTTGATGAGAATTCAGATCAGCTGAATTCAGAACTTCTTGATATTATTGCAGAGACGCTTTCTTGTGAACAGAAAGAAATTACAGAGATTGAACCCCTGAAAAAAGGAATGACTAACCGTTCGTTCCGCTTCCGTTGTGGTGAAAAGCGTTATATCATGAGAGTTCCGGGAGAAGGAACGGATAAGATGATTAATAGAAGCCAGGAGTATGATGTTTATCAGGTGATTGGTCCGAGAGGAATCTGTGATCCAGTTCGATATATGTCGAAAGAAAAAGGGTATAAGATTACAGAATTTTTAGAGGGTGCAAGGAATTGTGATGCAGAAAATGAAAATGACGTGAAAGCATGCATGAAGTATCTGAGAAATGTACATGAGCAGAATCTGAAAGTAGATCATTCTTTTGACTTGTTTGAGCAGATTGAAAAATATGAACAGTACAGAAATGGAGAGAAATCCATTTATCGCGATTATGAGAAGACAAAGGAAAAAATGTATGAACTGAAATTCTTTGTTGATCAGCAGGAAAAAGAGTATACATTAACTCATATTGATGCAGTTCCGGATAACTTTCTCTTTGTGGATGACAGGATATATCTTATTGATTGGGAGTATTCAGGAATGCAGGATCCACATGTAGATATTGCTATGTTTGCAATTTATGCATTGTATGAGAAAGAACAGATTGATCGTTTGATTGATGCTTATTTTACAGAAGGGTGTCTGGAAGAAGTCAGAACAAAGATATATTGCTATATAGCAATCTGTGGTTTCTTATGGAGTAACTGGTGCGAATATAAGAGAATCCTCGGAGTGGAGTTTGGTGAGTATTCTCTGAAACAGTATCGTTATGCAAAAGAATTTTACAGGCTTGCAAAGGAGAGAATGGAAAATGACTAGAAATGCTATTATCATGGCTGCCGGAATGTCCTCAAGATTCACATGTCACTGGAGACGCCGAAGCGCTTTTGAATGTGAAAGACGAAATTATGATTGAACGTCAGATCGGACAGCTGAGAGAAGCAGGAATTGATGAAATTGTTATCGTAGTCGGATATTTGAAAGAAAAGTTTGAATATCTGAAAGAAAAATATCATGTGATTCTTGTTGAAAATCCATATTACAAACAAATGAATAATTTTTCTACTTTGTATGTTGCGAGAGAATACTTGAAAAATACCTGGATTTGCTCAGCAGACAATTATTTCACAGAAAATGTATTTATGGAAGAAAGTGAAAATGCATTTTATGCTTCTGAATATGCAGATGGTGCTACAGAAGAGTGGTGTATCAAGACTGATAATACAGGGAAAATCATAGGGGTTCAGATTGGTGGCGAGAATGCATGGGTGATGAAAGGTCATGTATTCTTTAATGAAAAATTCAGTACACAGTTGCTGCCGTATCTTGAAGAAGCTTTTCAGAAAAAAAGAACTGTGGGATGAATACTGGGAAAATCTTTATATGGCGCATATGGATGAAATGGAAATGTATATCAGAAGTATGATGCCGGTATTATTGAAGAGTTTGACAGTATTGATGAATTAAGGGAATTTGATGTAAAGTACAAAGAATGTACGGGCAGCAAAGTACTTCGGGAAATTTCAGAGAAACTGAACTGTCCGGAAGGAAAAATGACGCAGATGAAACCAGTAAAATCCAATGGAGAAGTGATAGGATTTGAGTTTTTTGTGATGGTAAGAAGTATGAGTATTCTTATACATCAGGATTAAAGACAAGGTAAGTCGGAAAGGAAAGCAAATGGAAACGAAACAGACAAAACAGACAGAGAAAAAGAAGGTTGACTGGCTTATTACATTATTGCCATTAGGGCTTATTGTGGTTTTATGTATTTTATTCTTCTTTAAGCCAGAACAATCCAATCAGGTGCTTAGTCAGATTAGATATGTATTTGGTGATACATTTGGAACTTATTATCTTGTGATTGGATTAGGTGTATTCCTGTTATCTATTTATGTAGCAACATCAAAGTATGGAAATATTGTTTTAGGAGCTCAGACTGAAAAACCAAAATATTCTTTCTTTGCATGGGGCTCCATGATGTTTACAGCAGGACTTGCTGCAGATATCTTGTTTTATTCTTTCTCAGAGTGGGTCATGTATGCGACAGACCCACACATTGCAGAACTTGGAAGTATTCGTGAATGGGCAGGCGTTTTCCCGATTTTCCACTGGAGTTTGATTCCGTGGGGATTCTATCTTGTGCTTGCAGTTGCTTTTGGATTTATGCTTCATGTACGTAATCGTGAAAGACAGAAATATTCTGAAGCCTGCAGACCGATTCTTGGAAAACATACAGATGGAATGCTGGGAAGAATCATTGACCTGCTTGCAGTATTTGCTCTGATTGCGGGAACAGCAACAACATTTAGTATTGCGACACCTTTGATGGCAAGTATTATTAATGAACTGTTTCATATCGAACTGAGCCGTACAGTTGTAACAATTATAATTATTTTAATCACATGTGTTATTTATACTTATTCTTTGTTACATGGATTCAAAGGAATTAGTTTTCTTGCGAAAGCCTGCGTATACCTGTTCTTCGGATTGCTTTTGTTTGTATTACTTTTTGGAGGAGAAACAAAATTCATTATTGAAAATGGTTTTGCATCTCTTGGAAAAGTGGTTCAAAATTTCTTTGAGCTTTCAACATTTACAGACCCGGAAAGAACAACATCATTCCCACAGAACTATACAATCTACTATTGGGCATACTGGATGGTATGGTGTGTGGCAGCTCCGTTCTTTATCGGAAACATTTCCAGAGGAAGAACAGTTCGTCAGACAATCCTTGGAGGATATGTATTTGGTGTTGGATCAACAATTGTAAGCTTCATTGTTCTTGGAAATTATTCTCTTGGAAAACAGATCAGTGGACAGATGGATTTTATTGCTGCTTATGAGAAGACGGGGGATCTGTATACAATGATCATTGGAGTAATACGTTCTCTGCCTTGTGCACCGTTTGTACTTGCTCTGGTATTGATTACGATGATTGCATTTTATGCAACTTCATTTGATTCAATTGCACTGACAGCATCATGCTATAGTTATCACAGACTGGGAGAAGATGAGAATCCAAACAGACTGATTCAGTTGATGTGGTGTATCTTGCTGATTCTCCTTCCAATTGCGCTTGTGTTTTCGGAAAGTTCAATGAGTAATCTTCAGTCAGTAAGTATCATTGCGGCATTCCCAATAGGTGCAGTTATTGTACTGATTGTGTTGAGTTTTATGAAGGATGCAAAGAAATTTATGGAAGAAAATGAAAAACAGAGGAAAAAGTAAGAGGATAAAAAGAGAGATATCAGTGCGTAATGCATTGTTATCTTTCTTTTTATAGTTTTGAAAGTTTTTAAAATGTATTCTTCCATGTAGACAACTCCACTCAAACAGTGTACAATAGGATAGTATATAAGTTTAAGACAACAAAAGAAGGGGTAATTATATGAAAGCAAAGAAATTGGCGGCAGTAGCATTATCACTGTGTCTTACAGTGCCAATGTTCAGCACAATTGTAAGTGCAGCTGATGGTTCTCTGATGTTCTCTGATCCACAGACAAAGGTTGGAGAGGAAGTAAGTGTAGATCTTG
>ENA-OQIO01000660-OQIO01000660.1-human-gut-metagenome-genome-assembly--contig:-NODE-660-length-17891-cov-2.416460_pt1 | contig 17891 bp, 18 predicted proteins | sample MGYA00242573_ERZ504737 | MGnify/ENA primary metagenome ERZ504737 (study PRJEB26092, sample SAMD00036203) | human gut metagenome | host: Homo sapiens | study: EMG produced TPA metagenomics assembly of...
AAAATGCTGGCGGACTGCTTTTTCGATTCTTACTTCTTTGAGTGTCGCTCCTAATTCTTTGATCAGGGATACGGCATTCTGGTAAGTTCTGTCTGTTGTTCCAAAACATGGCATTGTCACACAGATCAGGTTTTCTCTTGGAATGTCTAACAGATCAAAGGCTCTTGCTGTAACTAAGACTGCTAATGTGGAATCTAATCCACCTGAAATTCCTACGACTGCATGTTTGCAGTTTGTGTGTTCCAGACGTTTCTTAAGTCCCATAGACTGTAAAGATAAGATTTCATCGCATCGTTTATCTCTTTCATCTTGATTATCTGGTACAAATGGTGCTTTCGGGAATGTTCTTGTGATCTTGTTTTCTTTGACTTCTAGTGAAAATTCCTGTTCAAAATAATCATCTGTTTGGCCTCCTGGGAAAGAAGTCATCTTTCTTCGTTCTGCTGCCAATTTCTGCACATCGATATCTGCATAGATAATCTCATTTGTAAATCGTTTTGCTTCTGCTAAAACTGAACCATTTTCACATATGAGATGGTGTCCACTGTATACAACATCCTGTGTGGATTCTCCTTCTCCTGCATCAGCATAGATATAAGCCGCTAACAATCTTGCTGACTGATTTGATACAAGGCTTCTTCGATAAGATTCTTTTGTTGTTGTCTCTACACTTGCAGATGGATTACAGATTACCGTTGCTCCTGCCATTGCGTGATATGTGCTTGGTGGAAGTGGTACCCAGAGATCTTCACAGATTTCACATGCTACCACAAGTTCTGGAATCTCTTTGCATTTGAATAACTGATTCACGGCTACATTTACATAACCAAATTCTTCTCCAAACCAAAGATCTTCTTCTAATCCTTCTCCAGATGTAAAATGACGTAATTCATAAAATTCTGAATAGTTTGGTAAATGTGTTTTTGGCACGATTCCTAAAATACTGCCATCACTGATCACAACCGCACAGTTATATAATTTTTGTTTTATAACGATCGGACATCCTACAACAACTAACATACTCTTATTTTCAGTTGCTTTCACAATTCTTAAAAGCTGATTTTTACATTCTGTTAAAAGTGGCTGCTGCAAGAATAGATCACCACATGTATATCCACTGATCGTTAATTCAGAAAATACCAGAATACTTGCTCCATTTTTTTCTGTCTCATCGATGATCTTTAAAATTTCTTCTGTATTGTATGCAGGATCTGCCACTTTGATCTTTGGTGTTGCGGCTGCAACTTTGATAAATCCATCTTTCATTTTGTATACCTCAATTAAATATATGCAGGGGCCAGGTTTGATCACCTGACCCCTTATAAATCTCTTTGTATTATTCTTCTTCCATGTTACTTAATTTTGCTGCCTGATCTGCTGCTGTTAAGCTGTCGATCAATTCATCTAAATCACCGTTCATGATAGAATCTAATTTGTGAAGTGTCAGCTTGATTCTGTGATCTGTAACACGACCCTGTGGATAATTGTATGTTCTGATCTTTTCAGAACGGTCTCCTGTACCGATCTGGCTCTTTCTCTTTGCTGCTTCTTCATCATGTGCTTTCTGCTGTTCTAATTCATACAGACGGGAACGTAATACCTTTAACGCTTTGTCCTTATTCTTTAACTGGGATTTTTCATCCTGGCATGATACAACGATTCCTGTTGGAATATGTGTTAAACGTACCGCAGAGTCTGTTGTATTGACACACTGTCCACCATTTCCTGATGCACGGAATACATCAAACTTACAATCATTCATATCGATCTCTACTTCCACATCTTCCACTTCTGGCATGATCGCTACCGTAATTGTAGATGTATGGATTCTTCCTCCAGACTCTGTTGCAGGGATTCTCTGTACACGGTGTACACCGCTTTCGTACTTGAATCTTGAGTATGCACCCTGTCCAGATACCATGAATACAAGTTCTTTAAATCCACCGATTCCACTCTCATTAAAACTTAATGTATTTACTTTCCAACGTTTGCTTTCTGCATAATTTCGATACATACGTGCAACGTCAGCGACGAATAACCCAGCTTCATCTCCACCGGCACCGGCACGCATCTCAACGATGATATTCTTGTCATCCATTGGATCCTTTGGAATTAAGAGAATCTTTAACTCTTCTTCTAATCTTTCCACATTTGCCTTAGATTCATTCAGTTCTTCCTTGGCAAGTTCTTTCATCTCTTCGTCAGACTCTTCTTCTAAAAGCATCAAACTATCTTCGATATTCTGTTTCTCTGCTTTGTATTCTTTGTATTTTTCCACGATCGGTGTCAGCTCATTTTGTTCTTTCATCAGATCACGGAAACGATTCTGGTTACCTGCTACATCTGGATCATTCAATTCCTGCAGTACAGTGTCCAGACGATCTACTAAACCTTCTAACTTATCAAACATCTTATTCTCCTTCTCTTGCAAATCCAAAGACCAGCCGGTCTAATCCTGCCAGGTCTTTTTTTATCTCAACACAGTCAAAATCCTGTGCTTCCATCAAATTCTTCACTGCTTCTCCTTGATCATATCCAATCTCGAATGCAAGCATTCCATCTGGGTTTAAATAATTTTTCGCTTCTTTGATGATCTTCTTATAAAAATAAAGTCCATCTTCTTTCCCGTCAAGTGCTAACATCGGTTCATGCTCTTTCACTTCCGGCATTAACTTTCCACATTCTTCTGTTGTAATATATGGTGGATTGGAAATGATCAGATCATAGCTTCCTGTGACATTCTCAAAAAGGTCACTTTGAATAAATTTTACCATAGGTGCGAGATTTTCGCCATTAGCTTTTGCGATTTTTAATGCTTTTTCACTGATATCTGTCCCAATACATACTTCTGGATTTAAAATCAATGCCAGACTGATCGCAATACAGCCAGATCCTGTACAGATATCCAGTATCGTATCTGGTTTCTTTGACTGTTTTAACTGATCAAGCACTTCTTCCAATACTGTTTCTGTATCTGCTCTTGGGATCAGTACATCTGGTGTTACCTTAAATGTATATCCCATAAATTCCTGTGTTCCTAAAATATATTGCAGTGGAACATGTTCTTTTCTCTTCTGAATCAGTTCCTTATATCTTTCTTCCGCTTCTTTATCATTGATCTCATCGATCATCCCAAACAGGTAGTCTTCCCTTGATATATGAAAACATTCGGAAAACAAATACCATGCATCACCGGATGCATTCTCAATCTGTGCTTCTTCTAATTCCTTTTGTCCATAGAGGACCCATTCTCTTCTATTCATCTTCTTTTTGTTCCCCTTTATGAAGATTTTCTAAATATTCTCTCCAATCGAAGACACCTTCCACCGATGCGATCGCAACTTCGATCATGGAGTGATCTGGTTCTTTCGTTGTCAGTCTCTGAAGTGCCAGTCCTGGTTTTGAAAATATCTGAACAAGCGGGTGGTCACTGCTTCCTGCCAGCCGGATAAATTCATAGGAAACGCCAGCCACCAATGGTAAAAATAATAATCTTAACACGATTCGTAACCAGATAGTATCCACTCTGATAAAGAAGAAAAATACCATACTGATGATCATGACGATAAAAATAAAACTTGTTCCACATCTTTTGTGTAATCTTGAAAAGTTATCCACATTTTCAGGAGTTAAAGGAACACCTGCTTCTAAACAGTTGATCGTTTTATGTTCTGCACCATGATACATGAAGACTCTCTTGATGTCTTCCATTCTTGAGATCAACACAATGTATCCAAGAAATATCGCTATTCGGATAATACCTTCCATAAATAAAATCACATATTCATTCCTGATCAGCTTTCCGAGTGCTTCGGATGCGATGTATGGAAGGATCATAAATAATCCGATGGAAATTGCCAGTGAAAATACCAGTACGATTCCCATGATGATCTTCTCTGCTTTCTCTCCAAGAATCTTTTCTAAGAGCTGTTCTGTCCTGCTCTCTGTTTGTTCTTCTTCGTCTTCGTAAAAAGATGCAGAATAATTCAGTGTCTTCATCCCGATCACCATAGATTCCAGGAAATTTGCCATTCCTCGAAAAACTGGTAATTGAAATAATGGATGTTTCTCTGCGAAGCTTACGCATTCTTCTACTTTCGTCTCTATCTTGCCATTGGGCTTTCGCACGGATACTGCATAACGATCCATATTCTTCATCATTACGCCTTCGATCACTGCCTGCCCGCCTATACGAACCGCCATTGTTGTCTCCTATATTTCTATGAGATTTTTCTCGTTACATTGAGTTTCTCGTTACATAAAAAAAAGGTTGAGATTTCGATAACCTCAACCTGATTTCTTACTTTTCTACTTAACACCATATTTACGATTGAACTTATCAATACGTCCACGAGCCTGAGTAGCTTTCTGCTGTCCTGTGTAGAATGAATGACATTTTGAGCAGATTTCTACGTGGATATCTTCCTTTGTAGATCCTGTTACGAATTCGTTACCACAGTTGCATACTACTTTTGCCTGATAATAATTTGGATGGATTCCTTCACGCATGTTCTTTCACCTCTTCTAAAAAATTTGTTGGATTTTGCCAACATTTACATACTTTGACTTTCGTCATTTCTTGTTTTATAAACAGCTTTTTTATTCTATCACAATTTATTTGAAATTGCAATTACTTTTTTTATTTTCTTAATAATGATCGTTTGGTTAGTGCTACAAATTCTTTGTTGTTTTGGGTTCGTTTAAATAAATCTAACATCTGTTCCATAAATTCTTCCGAACGGTTTCCGGATAATTCTTTGTGAAGTGCTGTGACAACTTCTCTTTCATCTTTGGTAAGCAACAGCTCTTCTCTTCTTGTTCCTGATTTGGCAATATCAACCGCTGGGAAGATTCTTTTTTCTGCCAGACGACGGTTTAAGACTAATTCCATATTACCTGTTCCCTTGAATTCTTCAAAGATCACGTCGTCCATCTTGCTTCCTGTCTCTACGAGTGCTGTGGCAAGGATGGTAAGACTTCCGCCTTCTCTCATATTTCTGGCTGCACCGAAAAATTTCTTCGGTATATAGAGAGCGGCTGGATCAAGTCCACCAGTTAATGTTCTTCCGCTTGGCGGTACTGTAAGGTTGTAAGCTCTTGCAAGTCTTGTGATACTATCTAATAAAATTACGACATCTTCTTTATGTTCTACGAGACGTTTTGCACGTTCTAATACCATCTCTGACACTCTCTTGTGGTGTTCTGGCAATTCATCAAATGTGGAATAAATAACTTCAACGTTCTTTCCTTCGATAGATTCTTTAAAATCTGTGACCTCTTCTGGTCGTTCATCGATCAATAATACGATTAATTTGATATCTTTATAATTCTGACTGATACTTTGTGCCATTTGTTTTAACAGTGTTGTCTTTCCTGTCTTTGGAGGCGATACGATCATTCCTCTCTGCCCTTTTCCAACGGGTGATAGCAGGTCAACCATTCGCATTGGTATGGATGATCTCTCTGTTTCCATTCCTAATCTTTCGTTAGGGAAGATTGGTGTCAGATCTTCAAAATGCTGTCTTCTCGCTGCCATTTCTGGCTTATATCCATTGACAGATTCTACGAATAATAAGGCACTGAATTTCTCACTCTGGGTTTTGATACGGATCGCTCCTGTTAAGATGTCTCCTGTTTTTAAATTGAATTTGCGGATCTGAGCCGGAGATACATAGATATCATTCTCCCCTGGAAGATAGTTTTCACATCGGATGAAACCATACCCGTCTGGCATAACTTCCAGAATCCCATGTGCTTTTTCTCCGCTGTCCAGACTTTTTATATTCTTTGGAAATTCTTTCTGGTGATGTTTTCTTTCTTGATGCTCTGAATAAGATTGTTTTGGTTCACGTTGTATCTGCGGTTCTTCCTTTTGTTTTGATTGTTCCTGATCATAGTTTTCTAATACTTCGATCAGTTCTTTTTTCTTTAAGGTCGAAATACCCTTTTATTTTTCTTTCTTTGGCAATTTCACGTAATTCAATTACCGACTTTTTTCATATGTCATTCTATCTTGCTCCTTTTACCTGGGAAAATGATGAATTATCCTTTAACGATCGATCAGATTTGTGTTTTCTTTATTCTAGCATAGTTTTTCAGATATTTCCAATCATTTGTCTTCTTAATTTTTTTAAGATCCTTTTTTCTATTCTTGAAACTTGTACCTGTGAAATATGAAAGATCTTCGCAATTTCTTGTTGAGTTTTTCCTTCAAAATATCGGTAATAGATCATTTGCTGTTCTTTCTGTTCCAAATGTTTCATGGCTTCCTTTAACAGAACATGATCTACCACTTCTCAGATTCATTTTCTCCTTTTGATAACTTATCCAGCAGAGAAATCTCACTGCCATCCTTCTGATATGCACTCTGATGAATGGATTCTACTTCATTGCTTGCCTCTAAGGATGTTACGATCTCTTCTCTTGTGATCTTCGTAATCTCACTGATTTCTTCGATCGTTGCTTCCCTTTGATACTGCTGGCAAAACTTTCTCTTGCTTTCATGATCTTGTATACATTTTCTTTTAAAGATCTGCTGACTTTGATCATACCATCATCTCTTAGGAATCTACGAATCTCTCCTGTGATCATCGGTACTGCATAAGTCGAAAATTTCACGTCATAAGACAGGTCAAACTTGTCCACGGCTTTCATAAGTCCAATACTTCCGATCTGAAACAGATCCTCAGACTCATATCCTCTGTTTGTAAATCGTCTCACAACACTCCAGATCAATCCAACATTATTAAGAATGATCTGCTCTCGTGCTGCTTCGTTTCCTTCTTTGGTAAGCCGTAACAGTTCCCTCGTCTTATCCATTCAGCTTGTCTTGATCTCCTATTTTCTTTGTCATGATCACTGTCGTTCCTTCTCCTTGTTTTGAAATAACTTCTACTTGATCCATAAATGCTTCCATAAAAGAAAATCCCATTCCAGTCCTTTCTTCTTCTGGTTTTGTTGTAAACATCGGTTCCATCGCTTTCTTGACATCTGGAATTCCGATACCCTGATCTTTAATCTCTATTCGCAGGATTCCATTCTGATCAGAAAGATCCATGCTGATCTTTCCATCTGGGTTGTGATACGCATGTACAATACAGTTTGTCACTGCTTCTGACACTGCGGTCTTGATATCATCCATTTCTTCCATATCCGGATCAAATTTCATGATATAAGCAGCCGTCACAATTCTTGCGATTCCTTCATTTTCTGAGTCACTGTTAAATTCTAAATGCAACATTTCTTATCCTCCCATTTCTCTATATTTCTTCTATCAGTTGATGCAATCCTGCCATATGAATGATCTTTCTTACTGATGCACTCATATTGCTGACTTTCACCGTTCCTCCCATCGCCTGTACCTGACGATATCTTCCTAAGATCACTCCAATCCCTGAACTATCGATAAATCCTGAATTTTTAAAATCAAACTCAATATCTTTGATCGGATATGATTTTAAAATGATATCGCATTTATGTTTTACTTTCTTCGCTAAGTGATGATCTAGATCACCATCCAGATAAATATATAAAACCCTGTTTTCTATCTTGTATTCTGTTGCCATATTCTGATCGCTCCTTCCTGCTCTTTGCTGTGATACGTTCCTTTCCAAGATCATCTTGAATTTCCTGATAGAAAATAAAAAAGAAAGAAGTTCAAACTTCGCTTGTTCTTCTTCCTTTATCTTTGTTTGTAAACTTGTATTCTGTGTAATATTAATTATAAACTTTGGCACTCTTTTTACCCATTGCATCAATTCGACTCTTCGCATTGATCGCCTGAGATGTTCCTGGGAACTTTTCGATGATCGTCTGATATGTCTTCTTCGCATTCTTCTGATCGGAAGCACCTTCATAAGCTTTGGCAAGGTAATCATATGCATAACGGTTTGTATCGCTGACTTTGATCGCTTTCTTTAAATAAGAGATCGCTGTCTTGTAGTCTTTTGCCCAGTATGCATTCTTTCCTTTGCTATATAATCCAGTTCCTGCACTTGGATATACCTTTGCTGTCAGATCTTTGTAAATCGCTTTCATATTCTTTGTTGTTAGTTTCTTACTGTCGATATCTAATAACGCATCTGCAGATCCTGTATAATCACGATCGCTGTATTTCTGTAAGGCACTTAACAGCAGATCATAGACACCGTCTTTCTTGCTTGTTCCAATGTACTCGTCTAATTCATCTTCTGCTTTCTTCTGTGCTGCCTTTGCTTCTTTAACTTTCTTCTCGCTTGCTTTCAATTGTGTGTCTTTGGCAAGGATCTGTTCTTTATAATCTTCTACCTGTGTAGAGTTCTTATGACTGAAGCTTGCACGTACTGTTGGATAGATCAAACTGCTGCCACGATCACACCGATCACAATTCCTGTTACCATGTAAAACATCGGGCTCTTTCCAGCTTCGTTTTCCTGAATTGAAGAAATATTTAAATGGATTCTTCTTTTTCTTTGGTTCTTCTGGCTGGCTCACAACTTTTTTCTTCTCTTTTTTCTTCTTGTCTTTCTTCTCTGGCTCAGTTGTCTGTGGCTCTTCTTCGACTACTTTTGTCTCAAATTCTTTGCCATATTCCACTGCTGATTCGTTGTTTGGATCGATCTTTAAGATCGTATCAAGGAATGTTCTTGCATTATCATAATTCTCTCCCTTGATGGATAATAATGCCATTAAAAGATATGCATCTACAAAATTAGGAATAGCTGCCACAACATTCTTTAACTGTAACATCGCAAGGTCATCATTCCCTTGCTTGGCGTAGTTTAATGCCTGATTGTATTTCTTGATCATCTGGTTGGCTTTATATAATTCTGTCTTATTCTTCTTGATCTCTTCTAATTCTTTCCCATATATATTCTCTTCCGCTTCTTCCAAATCTGCACATGGTTGAAACTTGGCTAATTCTTCGTTAAAGTCTAACATTCTCTTCCTCCTGATTTATAAACTCTTTGGCCATGCCTGCCAGATAAAAAGATCCGACAACAAAGCATACCGTTGTTTCCTGATTCCTGTCTATCATCTTACGAAAAGCATCCTGAAATTCTGCTTCATTGATTCTTCTCTTATGAATCCCCACTGTATAAAAGGCTTCAATCTCTGGAATCGTCTTCAGAATGTTCTTCATATATTCTTCTTCATTCTGATGAGATGCTGCAAATAAGATCCGCTTCTTCATTCCATGGTAGTTTGCCTCCACAGTCTGTACAAATCCTTGCATTCCTTGGATATTGTGCGATACATCCACAATGATCCCTGGTGCGATCTCTTCCATCCTTCCGCTGATCCTGATCTGGCTCAGTGCTTCATAAATCTTATCTTCATCGAGTCGTCCACAGATAAGTTCTGCTGTCTGCAATGCTGCTGCAAGATTGGACTTCTGAAATTCTCCTGCAATGTTGGTCCGCACATCTCTTTCCTTATCATACGCATTGGCATTTAAAAAATCAATATATTTTCCTGCTTTTTCTTTAAAATTAAGATTATCTTCAGAAATGTCATAAATTCGTGATTTTTTCTGCCTTGCTTCTTCAGAAAGGATTTCTTTTACCTTGGGTTCCTGTTCTATTGTCACAACTGGAATTCCTGGCTTAATGATCCCTGCTTTGTGTGTTGCGATCTCTTCCAATGTTTGTCCCAGAAATTCCATATGATCTTCGCTGATTGAAGTGATCACACTGACCTTCGGACAGATAACATTGGTAGCATCATATCTTCCACCCATTCCTGTCTCGATCATACAGATATCTGGTTGTTCTTCCTGAAAGATCACCATCGCCATCAGAAATACTGCCTCAAAAAATGATGGACTGTTCTTTCCTTCTGTTATTCCAGTTTCAATGGCATGTCTTACCTTCACCGCAGCTGATGCAAATCGTTCATCACTGATCTCTTTCGCACACAGCTTGATTCGTTCATTGATCTTCACAACATGTGGCGAGGTAAAGGAAGCTGTCTTCTTTCCATGCTGGGTAAGGAGTGCTTCTAAAAATGCACAGACGGATCCTTTTCCATTCGTCCCTGCTACATGGATCATATGCAGCTCTTTTTGAGGATTTCCCAATCGTTCTAAAAAGTATTTTATATCTTCGAGAGAAGATTTTGTGGCGAATCCTGCGATTTTGTATAAATATTTTACAGACTCTTCATAAGTCATGGTCATTTCTTCTGTTAGCATAATTCACCACTCAGTACTGCTTTCAATACCTGAAGTACCCCATCTTCTTTGTAAGATGGTGCTACAAAATTCGCTGCTTCTTTTACTTCATCTCTGGCATTCTCCACTGCAAAACTGTGACTTGCACGTTTTAACATCTCGATATCATTTAAATTATCTCCAAATGCCAGTGTTTCATCTGGTGTGATTCCGTATTCTTCCTGAAAATGTCTTAAGGCACTTCCTTTGTTCGCACCTTTGTTGGCGCAATCAACCCAGCATTTTCCGGATACTACAACATTCATCTTCTTGCCCCATCGTTTGATGAACTCATCCCCAACTACATCTTCGGCGCAATTGTGATGAAAAATACTCATCTTACATACACCTTCTGGATCCCCTAAAACATCATCTACAAGATCACCTCTGTAGCCATAGTCTCCGACCAGATGCTGGTAAATCCCGATATTCTCCATATATGTCATGTTATCTTTATTGATTGCAATCTCACATCCTGGGAACTGTCTTGCTTCTTCAATATAAGTTCTTACGATTTCTGGGTCGATCACATCTACATATTGATAATCTTTGGAATGAATACAAGTTCCATTTTCTGAAATAAAACTGATATCATCAAGTACTGGCGTGAATACTTTCTCGATACTTGCTCTCTGACGGCCGCTTGCCGCTAACACGATCGTTCCTCTTCGTTTCAGTTCTTTGATCACGTCATAATATTCCGGATTCAGATCCAGTGTCCCATCTGCCACTAATGTTCCATCAATGTCTGTTGCGATTAGTTTGATCATTTGTTTTCCTTTCTTTTCTCCATCTACATGCTGTATCATTATTTCAAAAAGGCTGCCATACTTTGTACAGCAACCTTTGTTTTATTTGTCTTTTTCCAGATCGTATGGTGTCACCTGATATACATAATAATTCAGCCAGTTATAATACATAGCATTTGCATGACATCTCCATGACTTCACTGGTTTCTTCGTTGGATCATCATCTTTGTAATAATTCTTTGGTATATCTGGATTCAGTCCTCGTTTTACATCCCTTACATATTCATAATGCAGTGACATCACATCATATTCTGGATGTCCTGTGACAAATACCTGACTTCCTGTGGAATTCAAAATAATGTATGGTCCTGTCTCATCTGATTCTGCTACGATCGTTAATTCTTTATTCTTGCGGATGGCTTCTCCGTCAACTCCTGTATTTCTAGAGTGTGGCACGTAGACTTATCATCAAATCCTCGAATAATAGGAAGTTTATTATGTAATGGATGGTGTTCATAAACACCTGAAATCTTCTTATTCAAGATATGTTTCTTGATTCCATAGTGATAATAAAGTCCTGCTTGTGCTGCCCAGCAGATATGCAAAGTTGATGTAACATGTGTTTTGGACCATTCCATGATCTCAACAACTTCATCCCAGTAATCAACCTCTTCAAATTCTTTTAACTCTACTGGTGCTCCTGTAATGATCAGTCCGTCAAAACGTTTGTCTTTGATCTCTGAGAAATAATTATAAAATTTCTCCATGTGTGACTCTGATACATGAGTCGGAACATAAGATTCTGTCTGTAAAAATGTAATATCTAACTGTAATGGTGTATTTGATAAACTTCTCAGCAAATGAAGTTCTGTGTCTAATTTGTTTGGCATCAGATTTAAAATTGCAATCTTTAAAGGCCTGATATCCTGTGTACATGCCCTTTCTTTATCCATCACAAATACATTCTCTTCTTCTAAGGCTGCCTTCGCCGGCAGATCGTTGTCTATTCGAATTGGCATTTTATCAAATCTCCTTCTCTTTTTTTCGATTGCTTTTTAAGCTGACAGCATTTTTCCTGTCAGATATTTATTATAAAACTCTTGCATTTTTTATGCAATCTATATTTATTATCGTCCGATCAGATCAAGGAAATCTTCTTCGCTCAGTATTGGAATGTTTAATTCCATCGCTTTCTTATTCTTTGATGACTGCGACATTTTATCATTGTTGATCAGATAGTCTGTTTTCTTTGACACTGATCCTGTGACCTTGCCTCCCATCTGCTCAATCTCTTCCTTTAGTTGTTTTCTGTTATCAAAATGATCAAGTGATCCTGTCACAACAAATGTTTTTCCTTCTAATATCTGTTCTGTCTTACTTTCTTCTTTCTTCTCAAACTGCACATATTGTAACAGTTGTTCTAAGATCTTCTGATTATGTGGTGTATGAAAATATGATACCATAGCTTCTGCGATCATCGGTCCAATCTGATCGATCGCAATAAAATCCTCTGCATCGGCTTCTCTGATCGCATTGAAATCTTCTTTAAAATGTTTGCAGATCAATTTTGCATTGGAAAGTCCTACATTCGGAATTCCCAGACTATAAATAAAGTTTGCCAATGCAGGCTGTTTGGAATCATTGATCGCATTGATCAGATTTTGGTAGGATTTTTCCCCAAATCCTTCTAATTCCAGAATCTCTTCTTTGTGATCTTTTAAAGTGAAGATGTCATAAATTTCATTTAATAGTCCAACATCAATCATCTTCTGTAATGTTGCTTCGGATAGTCCATCAACATTCATTGCATCTCTTGATACAAAATGCGAGAATGATTTGATCTTCTTTGCACTGCAAAATTCATTGGTGCAGACCAAGGTCCTGATTCCATTTTCATCTTCGATCTTTGTCTCACCACCGCATGCAGGACAAGTATGCGGAATCTCTATATTGCCGCTCTTTGTTTTATTCTCTGCAAGCTGTGGAATGATCATATTAGCTTTGTATACAACGATCTCATCGCCGATTCCTAACTGCAGTTCTTCCATCACACTAATGTTGTGGAGACTGGCTCTGCTGACAGTCGTTCCTTCTAATTCTACTGGTTCAAAAATTGCCACTGGATTGATCAGTCCGGTTCTTGATGGGCTCCATTCAATCTCAGTTAATGTTGTCTCCGCTGTCTCATCTGCCCATTTAAATGCGATGGAATCTCTTGGGAATTTGGCTGTTCTTCCAAGACTTTTTCCATATGCAAGATCATCATAGACTAATACCAGTCCATCTGATGGCAGATCAAATTGTTCGATCTTCTTTGAGAATTTCTCAATCTCACCTCGGATCGTATCTTCTGTGACTCTGATATGTTCTACCACATCAAATCCAAGGCTTGCTGCCCAGTCTAATTTCTTCTCGAAGGAATTATCAAATCCATACCTTCAACATCACTGACACTGAACGCATAGAAATGAACGTGGCGTTTGGCTGTGATCTCATTGTTTAACTGTCTGACGGAACCACTGCATAAGTTTCTTGGGTTCTTATACTGACTGTCAACATCTTCGATTTCTTCGTTCATCTTATAGAAATCTGAATATGGAATGATTGCTTCTCCACGAATGACCAATGTTCCCTGATATGCAATGTGTCTTGGAACATTTTCAAAAACCCTTGCGTTGTTTGTTACAACTTCTCCTATATCTCCTTTTCCTCTTGTTAATGCTTTTACAAGTTCTCCATTTTCATAAGTCAGAACAATAGTTAATCCATCTAATTTCCAAGACAAAATTCCTTCTCGACCTTTTAACCATGCTGCCAGCTGATCTGGCTCCTTTGTCTTGTCTAATGATAACATCGGAGATGGATGTGCTTCTTTTTCCAATGCTGTCATCAATTCATACCCTACATGGATCGTTGGGCTGTTTGATAAAACAGTGTTCGTCTTTTTCTCTAGTTCTAAAAGTTCATCATACATCTTATCGTATTCGAGGTTGCTCATAACTTCTTTATTCTGCTGGTAATAAGCTTTCCCTGCTTCATTTAGTGTATGAATGAGTCCTTTCATTCTGTCTAAATCATTCACTTTTTAGCTCCTTCTTTAACTCTCGTAATTCATCCGGAGTTAATTTTCGATATCTTCCTTCTTTCAGATCGCCGAGTCTAATGTTCATAACACGGACTCTCTTAAGTTTTGTCACACGGTATCCAAAGTGTTCACACATTCTTCGGATCTGTCGGTTTAATCCCTGTGTCAAGATGATCCTGAACTCGTTTGGTCCTTCTTTTATAACTTTGCATCTTCTTGTTACTGCATTGATCTCATCTAATGGTACTGGATTCCTCATATCATGAATGAATTCATTCGTAATTCGTTTATTCACTGTTACTTCGTATTCTTTTTCATGATAATTTCTTGCTTTCATGATCTGATTGGCTGCTTCACCATCATTGGTAAGCAGGATCAATCCTTGAGAATCCTTATCTAATCGTCCTACAGGATAGATCCTTGTTGGATAGTTAATATAGTCGATAATATTATCTTTCTCTTCTTTGCTTGCTGTGCATACAATTCCTCTTGGCTTATGAAAAGCCAGAAAGATCAGATCTTCCTGAATCTTTACCGGCTTTCCATCAAATGTCACGCTCTGCCCCGGAAGTACTTTGGTTCCGCTTACTGCAACTTCTCCATCGACTTCGACTCTGCCTTCCTCGACATAAGTATCCGCCTGTCTTCTGGAGCAGATTCCTGCCTGACTTAAATATTTATTTATACGCACTGCATCTTCTGTTTTACGTTTTGTCTCTTGCATTGTTACCTTTCCCACTTATCACAAAGGGCGATGATCTGGTCAGCAAATTTGCCCAGGTCTTTGTTCGTTCCACCCTCATTGTGCTCAATTACAGATTTCAAACGCTCGCTGGCTGTAAGAAGTCTGATATAAGCACTGCTCTGTTTTGGTTTCTTCTGGATGCGTTCTCTTGATCCCCATTCAGTCCATTCGCCTGCAATAAGGTCAAACACATCTCCGCTGTATGGTGCTCTCGCTTTGAATTTGTATTCATCTTTTAAGCATGATGTAAATGCTTCACAGACCGCATCTTCTCCATGAACTACAAATACTTCTTCTGGTTTCTTCTCGAAACTATTGACCCATTTTAATAACCCGTTCTTGTCTGCATGTCCGCTTAAACCTTCTAATTGTACGATATCTGCTGCCACTTTGATCACCTCACCAAACAGTTTTACTTCTTTGGCTCCTTCGATCAGTGATCTTCCCAGAGTTCCATATGCCTGATATCCTACAAATATGATCGTATTCTCTGATCTCCACAGGTTATGTTTTAAATGGTGTCTGATTCGTCCAGCTTCACACATTCCGGATGCTGAAATGATCACCATCGGTTCTGTTTCAAAGTTGATCTCCTTTGATTCTTCTGTCGTAATGGATAAATGAAGATTGGAAAATGTGATCGGATTAATTCCTTGTTTCACTAATTCCATAGCTTCCTCATCATATGTTTCATCAATATTCATATTAAAGATCTTCGTTGCTTCCACTGCCAATGGGCTGTCTACAACAACTTTGAAATCTCCATGATTCTTGATCCTATCTTCAGCCTTGATCTGACGGATATAATATAACAGCTCCTGTGTTCTTCCAACTGCAAATGATGGAATCACGACATTCCCGCCTCGATCAAAGGTCCTCTGGATCACATCGGTCAATTCTGTCACATAATCCTGATGTTTTCCATGATAACGGTCACCATACGTAGATTCCATAATAACATAATCTGCTTCTCTCGTATAGCTCGGATCTTTGATCAATGGCTGGTTAAAGTTTCCGATATCTCCAGAGAATACCAGTTTCTTTTCCACATCTACTTCCCTTAACCATACTTCAATGCTGGAAGATCCTAACAGATGTCCGATATCTGTAAATTTGATCGTAATGCCGTCAGCAACTTCAATCTGTCTGCCATATGGGCATGGCACGAAATACTGCATGACATTGATTGCATCATCCATCGTATAGATCGGTACAACTTCTGGTTTTCCAGATCGCCTTGCTTTCCTGTTCTTCCATTCTGCTTCAAATTCCTGAATGTGTGCACTGTCTTGCAACATGATCTCACATAGATCGGTTGTTGCTCTTGTCGCATAGATCTTTCCTCTGAATCCTTTTGCATACAACAGCGGGATCAGCCCTGAATGATCGATATGTGCATGTGTCAGCAGGATAAAATCAAGATTCCCTGCATTCACTGGAAGATCAACGTTCTCGTATACATTTAACCCTTGTTCCATTCCATAGTCAACAATAAATCTTTTGCCGCAAGCTTCCACATAATGGCAACTTCCGGTCACTTCATGATCCGCTCCGATAAACATTAACTTCATGGCTTATACCTCCTCTGAAATATAGATTGGGCCAGCCGGCACGATATCTTTTAGATACTCATGCTCTTTTAATATCTGTCCTGCATCGTAGTCAAAAAACACCTGTGTCAGCTCGTCGATTGAAATTTCATCTTTCCATCCCTGTGCCTCCGTTGTGTGTATGTCTAATGTCTCATCTTGTGGTATGTCTGCACGTTGAATGGATATCTTATGATTCAGACATTGAAACTGGAATACTCCATTCTGATCCTTGATATATGGATCTTTCACCAATATCCTGAATGTAAAATCATTCTTTCCTTGCAAGATATCTCCCCAAGCAGTAAGGTTCGTGATCCTTGCCATGATCTTTGGTACTTTTTTGCTTTGTATAAAATCCTTTCCTGTTGAATTTTCCTTGAATAAATTCCCTTCTGTGATATAAATCTTCTTACCTTGGTGTCGTTGTTTGATCTGGTTAAGCATATGTTCTGGCTCTAAAGAATACGCCCATCGGATATATACTTCATCTTCTTCAAAACTTTCTGCAAATACGCCTTGTAACAGATCGTCTTCATAATAAGCTAAGAGGCTTCCATCTCCACTCTGGCTTTCTTTTTCCAGTCGTCTCAGGTATGGTTCATCCGGAACTGTATATATCTTGTATTGTTCCATAAACCGCTCTAAAAAATTCTGGATCGTCTGATAATCTTCTGCCATTATATGAACGATCTTATGATTTCTATCCGTTGTATCATCTGTATATAAAATGTTATGATCATCGATCATTGTTTCTTCCCAGTCCATCACAAATCGAAACTGGAATGGTTCATAATATGCTTTATTCGCAGGCATCAGATACGTAAATGGCTGTTGCTGCTCATGCATATCATTCAAACACTTCTTAAGCATCTCTGCCATGATGCCTCTTCTTCTATATTCCTTCCACACCGCAACTGCTACAATATAATTTAATGTATATGTCTTCTTTCCTGCTCTTATGTGGTATGGATTTAAATGGATCATTCCTAAGATCTTGTTGTCTTCTTCTGCCAGCATCACTTGATTCGTTGCATATATCTCTTCAAAATAATACTGTGCAAACGGCTCTGGATCTTCAAAAATCTCCTGATACATGTCATATACTGGCTGTTTGTCTTTGTTTTTCTGATAAACGATCTCCATGCTATTTCCTTTATTCTTATTTTGTTTCATTAAGCAGACACACTGCCTGTGCACTGATCCCGAGTCCCTCTCCTGTGAATCCTAAATGTTCTTCTGTCGTTGCTTTGACATTCACCTGATCTGGATCTACTTTGAGGGTCTTACTGATATTTTCTTTCATTGTTGGAATATAATTTAATAACTTTGGTCTCTGTGCAATGACTGTCGCATCCACATTTCCAATCTCGTATCCTTTTTCCTCGATCAATCTTACAACTTCTGCTAACAACTTCGTACGTCTGAGCATCGATCGATGTACAGCTACGTACGTCTGAGCATCGATCGATGTACAGCTACGTACGTCTGAGCATCGATCGATGTACACTACGTACGTCTGAGCATCATCGAT
>ENA-OQIO01000661-OQIO01000661.1-human-gut-metagenome-genome-assembly--contig:-NODE-661-length-17874-cov-6.977799_pt1 | contig 17874 bp, 19 predicted proteins | sample MGYA00242573_ERZ504737 | MGnify/ENA primary metagenome ERZ504737 (study PRJEB26092, sample SAMD00036203) | human gut metagenome | host: Homo sapiens | study: EMG produced TPA metagenomics assembly of...
CTAATCTCGATATCGATAGTCGGGCAGTACCGGAATGACCTCGACGCCGGCAAACGTAGTCTGGGCGGCGCTTCTTGTCGTCGGTGGGGCTAATGCGCACCAGGCGGTGAACACCGGCCTCGGCACGAAGCATGCCAAAGGCATCCTTGCCTTCGACGGTAAAGGTCGCGCGATCGATGCGATAACCTCGGCCGCGGGGCAATCGTTGATGGTGACCTTCCAACCGCGGCGCTGGCAGTACTTCATGTACATCTTAAAGAGCATGAAGGTCCAGTCCTGGGCCTCCAAACCGCCCTGCCCGGGCTTGATGGTCACAATCGCGTCGCCATGGTCGAACTCCCCGGTAAACCAGCTCGCAAGCTCAAGCTCGTCGATGGCGCGGGAAAGGCGCTCCGCCGTGGCGGCAGCCTCCTCACGCAGCGCAGCAGCATCGGGGTCATCGCCCATTTCCTCGGCAAGCTCCAGCGCCGCACGGGCGTCAGATAGCTCGCCGCGCGCGGTATCCACGGCGGCGATGTCCTCCTTGGCGCGTGCAATCTCCTCCATCGTGGCGCGAGCGGCATCGGCATCGTCCCAAAAGCCCGGGGCGACGCTTTTGGCCTCGAGCTCCGCCACGCGGGTGCGCTTCTCGTCCAAATGGAGATACGACTCGACCTCGCCGAGTCGGTCCGCAAACGCGTCCAACTCGGCGGGAGTTACCTCTAGAGTCTCGGCCATTAACGATTCCTGCCGTGGCAGTACTTAAACTTCTTACCGCTACCGCAAGGGCACAGGTCGTTGCGGCCCACGTTGACATAGGGGTCATCGCTCTCGGACTTGCGGTAGGTCGTCACCTTGCCACCGTTGTTAACGGCAGCCGGACCACCCTGGACGGCGGTGCGGGCCTGCACCTGAGCCTGCTTGCGCAGTACCGAATCGCTGTTGTCGCCATCGACCTCGGCGGGACCAGAGAAGCGCGCACCCTTAAGGGCGGGGTCCTCCTTGTGCTCCACAGCCTGCGGGGCAGCTTTGAGCTCAATGCGCAGAACAGTGCGCAGGTAATCCTCGTACATGGTATCGACGAGTATCTGGAACGCGCCGTAGGCCTCGGTCTTGTACTCAACCAGCGGGTCGCGCTGGCCAAAGCCGCGCAGGCCGATACCGGTCTTGAGGTAGTCCATTTCCTGCAGGTAGTTCATCCAACGCGTATCGATGACGCGCAGCATGACCTGGGTATTGAGCTCACGCATCAGGTCCTCGCCCAGACGCTCGGCCTTCATGTTGTAGCACTTCTCAACATAAGCCAAGACATCGGCGGCCAGGGCCTCAAAGTCCTCGTCGGGGAACTGAGGGGTATCGATATGCCCGGTCAGCTCGACGACCCATTTGCGCAGACCCTCAAGATCGCGCTCGCCCTCGTGGCTGTCCTTGGTGCAGAACTCCTGCACACAGCGGTACACGGTATCGTGCATGACCTCGGTGATGTGGTCGGTCAGGTCCTTGCCGTCCAGAATCTTGTTGCGCTCGGCGTAGATGACCTGGCGCTGCTTGTTCATGACGTCGTCGTACTCAAGAACGCTCTTACGCATGGAGAAGTTGATGCTCTCGACCTTGTGCTGGGCATTCTCGACGGCCTTGGAAATGATCTTGTGCTGGATGGGCATGTCGTCGCCCATGTCGGCCGTGACCATCATCTTGGAGACGCGGTCCATCCTGTCGCCGCCGAACAGGCGCATGAGTCATCCTCGAGCGACAGGTAGAACTGGGTCTCGCCCGGATCGCCCTGACGACCGGAACGGCCACGCAGCTGGTTGTCGATACGACGGGACTCATGGCGCTCGGTGCCGATAACGGTCAGGCCGCCGGCGCAAGCACGCGCTCGCGCTCGGCCTTGCAGGTCTCCTTGGCCTCGGCGTTAAACTGCTCGAGCTGCTCGGGCGTCACGTCCTCCATGGTCAGGCCCTCGTACTCCAGGCGTTCGCGCACCAGCTCGTCGGGGTTGCCGCCCAGCAGGATGTCGGTGCCACGACCGGCCATGTTGGTAGCGATGGTCACGGCGCCATAGCGACCAGCCTGGGCCACGATATGGGCCTCGCGCTCGTGGTGCTTGGCGTTGAGGACCTCGTGCGCGATACCGCGCTTAGTGAGGGCGGCGGACAGTTTCTCGGAGCTCTCGATGGAGACGGTGCCCACCAGGACCGGCTGGCCCTTGGCGTGACGACGCTCAACGTCGTCGGCAACGGCGTTGTACTTGGCCTGGATGGTGCGGTAGACCAGGTCCTCGTGGTCAACACGCTGCACGGGCTTGTTGGGGGGAATGACCTCGACGGGCAGCTTGTAGATCTCGCGGAACTCAGCGTCCTCGGTGAGCGCCGTACCGGTCATGCCGGAGAGCTTGTCATACAGGCGGAAGTAGTTCTGCAGGGTGATGGTGGCAAGGGTCTGGTTCTCCTCGCGCACGAGCACGCCCTCTTTGGCCTCGATGGCCTGGTGCAGGCCCTCGGAATAGCGGCGACCCTCCATGATACGACCGGTGAACTCGTCGACGATCTTGACCTCGCCGTTGGTGACCACGTACTGCTTGTCGCGGTGGAACATGTACTGGGCCTTCAGCGCCTGCTGCAGGTGGTTGACCAGCTGGCCGGAGAGATCGGCATAGATGTCATCGATACCCAGGCGGCGCTCAATCTTCTTAAGACCGCGCTCGGTGGCGGCGATGGTGTGCTTGGCCTCGTCCATGACGAAGTCGCCCGTGGGCTCCACGTCCTCGGTGGCGGTGAGCATGTCGTGCGAGACGTCCTCACCGCGCTCAAGGCCGCGCACGGCGCGCGCGAAGTCCTTGTAAGTGCTGGCGGACTTGGTGCCGGCGCCCGAGATGATGAGCGGCGTTCTGGCCTCGTCGATCAGGATGGAGTCGACCTCATCGACGATGGCGTAGCTGTGGCCGCGCTGAACACGCTGCTCGGGGCGGGTGACCATGTTGTCGCGCAGATAATCGAAACCGAACTCGGAGTTGGTGCCGTACGTGACGTCGGCCTGGTAGCTGGGCGCTTCAGCTCGAGCGGCATGTTGTTCTGCAGCAGACCGACGGTCATGCCCAGATACTTGTAGATGCGACCCATCCACTCGGAGTCGCGCTTGGCCAGGTAGTCGTTGACGGTGACGACGTGCACGCCCTTACCGGCGATAGCGTTGAGATAGCCGGCCAGCGTGGAGACGAGGGTCTTGCCTTCGCCGGTCTTCATCTCGGCAATGTGGCCCTCGTGCAGCGCCATGGCGCCGATGAGCTGTACATCAAAGTGACGCATGCCCATGGTGCGCTTGGAAGCTTCGCGCACGGTGGCAAAGGCTCGGGGAGCATGTCGTCGAGCGACTCGCCGTTGGCGTAGCGCTCACGGAACTTATCGGTCTGGGCGCGGAGCTCTTCCTCGGTCATCTTCTCAAACTGGGGCTCAAGACCGTTGATCTTGTCGACGATCTTGTAGTAGCGCTTCAGGTCCTTATCAGATCCAAAGGACAGCAACTTTGACATGAATCCCATGTGGTTTTCCTTTTTGGCCATCGCCCGCGGCATGAAACCTTGGACGAGTTAAACACAGATAAATGTACTTTAGCCAAACAAGGCGCCGCCTATGCGGTCGACACACTCGACCACGTAATAACTACGACAGCCTGCCAAAAAGAAACTGGTTTATTTTGGCAGGTTTTATCTGGGAAAACATTGTCTCTCTGCCATTTGGTGCAGGCTAACCCGTCCCTTACGCACCAACCTGGTGCAATGGGGACGGGTTAGCCTGCACCAATAAAAGAAAAGGGCCGCGCACCCAGATGGGTACGCGGCCCTTTAGCCATGAATGCGAGTGTTTCCGCGGCGAGCTATTTACTCAGCAGCCTCGGTGGTCTCGGCCTCGGCAGCGGCCTCCTCGACGGGAGCCTCTGCGGGAGCTCGGCGGCCTGCTTGGCAGCCTCCTCGGCAAACTTAGCGGCACGCTTAGCCTTCTCGGCAGCCTTAGCCTCAGCGGCGGCCTTGCGAGCGGCCTCGGCCTCAGCAGCCTTGGCGGCCTTGGCAGCCTTGGCCTCCTCGGCCTTCTTGAGCTGGGCGGCAGCGGCGCCACCGAACTTGTCGGCGAAGCGCTGGACGCGTCCACCGGTGTCGACGAACTTCTGCTGGCCGGTGTAGAACGGGTGGCACTCGTTGCAAAGCTCGACCTTCATCTCGGACACGGTAGCGTGCGTCTTGAAGGTGTTGCCGCAGGAGCACGTCACCGTGCACTCGACATACTGGGGATGGATACCCTGCTTCATGGTAGGACTCCTTATTAGTCAGGCGCTGGTTACCGATCAGCGCATAAGGCGTCTTGGTTTCCGACCAAGACAACAAACTCGGCTATGGTACCACGGCGCCGCGTGTCCCACAAAAGGTTCACGGTCTTTTCGGCACAACACGAGCTGGACCTTAAATATCAACTTCATCCGAACACTCCCCCACATTCATCCTTCGTATGTATCGAGGTATTCCTGCTTGAGTGTCTGCGAGGACGACTCGATCTTTTCCACGAGCGTGCCGGCTTCGATGAAGTAGAACGAGTTGGTGAGGTCTGCCAGGTCGTCGAGTAGATGGCTTGAAATGAGCACGCTGCGTCCCCGCGCCACTTCGCTGCGCATCGCGTCGCAGGAGGTTTTCCGTTTTCCCGGATCGAGCCGTTCAGCGGTTCATCGAGGATAAGGTACGGGCAACCGGTCGATATCGCCATGGCAAGCTTTACCTGCTGCTTCATTCCTGTCGAGAGTTTACGGGTCGGCTTGTCGAGATATGAGGAGATTCCGAGGGAGCTGCAGAGCGAGTCGATGTCGGTGGCCGATTTCCACGCCTCCCTAACGAAAGCAAGGTGCTCGAGGGCTGATAGCGTGGGGTAGAGATCCGTGTCGCCTGAAGAGCTCAGGTAGACGAGTTCTGCAAATTCGGCTGATTGACGTTGGCTGATTCCGTCTGCCACCAGGCTTCCCGAGTGGATACGGGTGGGAAATTGGCCCGACAGCGCTTCAAGAAAGGTGGTTTTCCCCGAGCCGTTGGGGGCAATGAGGCCCGCCGCCGTTCCCGGGCTCAAGAAAAGCGATCCGATTGAAAGTATCGTCGTGCTTCCGTATCCCACGCTCACGTCCAGAAGCTCGAGCCCATGGTGCTTTTTCGCGGGTCCAGACTGTTTGGGCGAACGTGTCGCAACGGCGCCGACCGCAAAAAAGACCGCGACGTATATCAGGGCCACGGCAAGCATCGATGCACCGCTTGAACCGGAGCCAATGAATTCTGTTGGGAAGCATCCTACGTAACCCGTTGCCTCGATAGGCGAGAATATGGCCAGCGGCAGGAGATTGAGCGCGGCGTTATGCTCCAGTGCCGAATCGGACAGTAACGGGAATGCCGGGGCCGCGACAAGCAGCGCGGAGGTAAGGGGGCCTGCGAGGACGCGCCTCGTTGCGGTCGATAGGACGACGGAGCAAACGGATATTAAGGTTCCGCCCGCAAGAAGCGCGATAAGCAGGGCTGTGAAGACGTTTCCCGCGGTCGTGGTGGTAAGCGCGCCGTCATGGAAGAAGGCGATCGGTACCCAATTTGCCCGAAGCCGTTTAGGGCCAAGGCGTAAATGCCCCCGGGTGCGAGGCCGGCGAGGAGCATCGCGGTCCCCGCGGCGATTATCGAAAACACGATCTGGATAAGGCGCCGGAATTTGGGCACGGGCGCCTTTGCCGCCAGGGTCCCGGGCCTTGTGGCGCCGAGCACGAGTATCGACGAGAGAAGGAAGGGGATGAAGGGAAGGAAGGACGGCGCCGTGGCAATGGCGTAAGGCAGGAAGGAAAGGAATGGCAGGTCGTTTGCGGAGGCCGGGATATCCGTGATGCCGGAACTGCTCAGGGCACGGCAATATGCGAGCGCCGCGTCATTGGTCTCTCGGTCTCCCACGATGGACCCGGATTGGAAGCCTTCGCCCATGAGCGCGTAGTAGCTCTCGGCAGAATCGAGAAAGGCGGCGTCGGTTTGAGCGGCAAGGGCGGCGTTCGCGTATCTTGCAAGCTCCGCGTCGACTTGCTGCTCTGGCGATAGGTCTATGCCGTTGGCTTGGGGTGCGCGCGTATTGAATGCGTCGACAAAGCCCTGCATGCCCTGCTTCATAAAGAAGGGCCCGTAGATGGGTGAATTGAACGCAATGGGGACGGAGAAGGCTGCAGCGAGAACGAGCGTAGAGATCCATACGGCCCTGTCTCTTAGGATTAGTTTGAGAAGAAGTCGACAGTACATTTAGAAGCACCTACATTTCTCAAATCATCGTTAGATTAATAATGACAGACCGAATGAAGATGCGTGCGACGGGGGCGAGGCGAATGGCTGAGCGGTATCGATACGCGGGTTCAACGGTATTATATTGACTACATAGATTTTTAACTTGCATTTCTACCCGCCCTTTTCGTAGAGTCGCCGATACGTGCTTAGCGCACCCTCGGCGCGTCCGGCAGGCTTTGCGAAATGGGATCCAGGAGACTTCGGCGCAGCATCATCTTGCGGAATGCTTCTAATGAGCCTCCCATCCTTCAAAAACAGAATCTCATCGCACAGCCTATCGACCGAATCCAAGATGTGGGATGACATGATGATGCACGTACCAGAATCGGCCAGCTTCCTGAGAATCTCGGAATGCAAGTCCACCCTGCTGGGGTCGAGCGCGTTCATGGCTCATCTAATAGAAGGTACCGCGCGCCCGTCGCATACGCAATCGCCAGGGTAAGCTGCTGCTTCATGCCCTGGCTCAGAGTGCGGATCCTCATCTTCGCGAACTCGCCTATCTGCGTTTGTTCCACTATCTCTTCGATATCGCGAGCATGCGGCCACATATCGCAAACCATCTTGAGGTGATCTTCCGCACGCAATCCGGGATACAGCAGCGTCCCCTCACCAGGTGCATAGAAGATCATAGAACGGACCTCTCTCGCGCCCGTACCCTGCACCTCATCCAGAACGATGCTCCCGTCCACGCGAGGACCCGGCAAACCTGCCATCGCACGCAGCAACGTCGTCTTTCCATGCCCGTTCGGAGCGACGAGACCGTAGACCGTACCCGGGGCAAACTCAGCGTTCACCGAATCTACGAGCACCTTCTTTCCATAAGAGATCGTCAGCGTTTGAAGGTCAATCATCGAGATCATCCCCTTTCGATCTTTGGAACACTCAGGCGCACCATCAACGGAGATACGGCGCCCAAGACCACCAGCAGAGCGCCCGATGCGCCGACGACCTCTCCAAAAGGCATCGCGTTCGTCCCTCGCCCAAGGAACCCAATCGTCCCCACCTGGGAAGCGGAATCAAACGAGGCGAATGGAGCCAGCAGCGCGACGCCCATGCCCACGCTTTCAACATGAGCGCTCAACGAACCCAACACCAAGAGAACCGCGCAAACCATTCCGGTGACAACGGGGTTGCGGCTAATCGCTGCTGTCAACGCAGCGACGACGGAAATCACGCCGTATGCCATGACCAGCAACGGAATACTGCACAACACCGCCTCCCCCACCGTGGACGTTGTCGAAGCTCCCGCCCGAATGAGAGCGACGGGATACTCCGATCCACCCGCACCGTTCTTAATCACGGACACAACGACAGCGGGAACCATCGACACCAAAAGCAGCACCAAGCCAAGCAGGAGAGCCAGCGCAACAGCCGTCAGAAAACGCACATGCGCTGTTGCGGGGATCTGGAGAACCAGAAGGGAACGACACTGCAGGTGGGTGCACGCGAGCGATGTGACAACCACGGGCAACAGCAAAAATAAGGAAGGAAGCGCTGCCTGGAGATACGAAAGGAGGATTAATGGGGGCATCTTCGTACTTAACTCGTAAACCTTGGGGTCCGGCAAGCTCGCGATCGACTCAAGCAGAAGGGCGCGCGCCTCCGCACGAGAAGGAGTCTCCGGCTCGATTCCGATCGATTGCAGGAGAGTCGCATCTGCCGCGCCCAGCTCACCTCGAGCGCGCTCGTACGTCGCAAGGCTTCGAAACCCCTCCGCAGGCATAGGCGCGTACACGAAACCCGAAAGAGCATCCCGCATGTCTTCCAGGGCCGCTTTGCCCTCGACGTCCATATTCGCAGCGTTCTGCTCTAGATACCGATCTATTGAACGGAGCTCCCCATCCCTATACCGAACAGCGGAAACGTTATCAGCGTCAGGAAACATCTCGACCAGAGCCGGGGCCAGCATCGTCGTCGACATTGCAATCGCGCATACGGCGAGGGTAGGAGAATGCAGGAGCAGTTTCCCCATCGTTCTTACGTATGCAACGGCGAAGGCACAAGCGCTCGAACGAGTTGCCGTTCTCGATGCGGTGAAGGAACCTCTCTCAAGACAAATCGGGGGCATCGGGCGCGCGCAGCCGCTCTTTCCAGCAACGCAAAGCAGGCTAATTGCCAGCACCTCGATCCCGATTGCGCATACGAGGGTAATCGCGCCACGCCCGAAGCAAAGTCCAGGCAGATTCACTATCTGCGTTGTCGGGTACGGGCTATAGGCGCCGACGGTCAACTCAGTGTTCGCATACGTAAGGGGATTCAACAGGGCGAACTCACGTAAAGCGATGGATCTTCCGTAATACCCGGGAACCATCGTCACCCCCATCAGGGCACATACGAACACGATTCCAAGCGTAGGGTTATTGGCAATCTTCACGGCAAGGTGAACGACAAGCGAGATGAACGCTGCCACCAAGAATTGCAAGATGGCCGTCTGCGCGAACACCAGCCAAGCCGGTTTGATAACCGGAGTCGCATATTGAATGTAGCCTATCGGATAGAACGGCGAGCCCGGGCCATTCTTCACAAGCGCGGCGATTATCCCTGGAAGATTGATGGCGAGGACGGCAAGCATTGCAAAAACACTCGCCCATACGCTCGATGCAACAAGTCTACCCAGCTCGCCCATCGGTGCCTGGATGATGAGCTTTTCACGTTTGTTAAGACGCGCGGCAAGGAACGAGACGGCAACGGCCGTTGCGACCCATAGCAAGTACTCCTTCGATCCGTCATAATAGGTGTACTCTCCATCCGATATCTGCAGAAACGGAAGTAGGGGAGAGAGCGGTGCCAAGATAAGACGTCCCGCGGCAAGAGGTACAGAAGCGCGGGCATGCTTGATGAAGAGGTATAGACACCGTCCTCCCCCGCATTCACAAGCGCATCCGCATAGGATGCTGACAATTCCTGCTCAACACGGGTTATTCCCGACTCGAGGTATTCGACCCGTCCGTCGATGCCAGCCGCGCTCCTGAAGACGGGCAGAGCACAAAGAACCATCAACGCAACAACGACAACACAGAGCGACCTGGAGGAGAGAAGCGACCTAAAGATCGCCTTCGAGATTTTGAGCATATTCATCGCCAACCTTAACCTCATCCAGTCGGAACAGAGGGGCCGAACAAAATGCTCGGCCCTTCCTCGCATCTAGTAGGTGCTATAGACAAATTGCCATTTATCAGTTGTGCCAAGAACACCACAGGAGCACATTGCAGCGAGGCGGGATTCCCTATGATGCGCGGATCGGCGATAGCCATTTCGGTAGGAGATCGTCTTGTAAGAGATGTTGAACATCGAGATGCTGTGCCCGCTTACGCCGCGAGGACAGCTGTAGCTCCAGTAGGTATCGACGACGTCGTCCGTATACCCGAGGGGCTCAACGAGGGCACACTGGCTGCTCTCCTGGGAAGGAGGCATCGGGGTATCCGCAAAAGCGGGGGCTCCCGGCAGCAACAGACAAAGAGCGAGGCCGAGGAAAACCAAGAGCTTACACGACTTAACAGTACTGAACATAATCCTCTCCAATCTAGAGGGGTTTCGGTTGCAGCATGCTGTGATTACTTGCCGGCAAAGTCAATTTAACATAAACTGTTAAAAAGTAACCTGAGTTTTTTAAATTCTTCGGAGGTTATTATGAGTTCCGACAATCGCACTCCCCGGCTTCATTCCTTCCGCATCGCATGTGCGATAGCCTCTGCGACCCTTTGCGCCACCGCCATCGCACAAGTGGCGTTCTCCTTAAAGCCAGCAATCGAAGTGCTCGACAACCCTGTAATTGCAGACTCCCCCGCGTATCCAGCCCTTGCGATCTCGACATTGGTCCCTGCCGTCATCGGTATCGCTACGACCATCCTCAGCGCCGTTCTCGTGTGGACGATCAAGAGCGGAGACCCCTTCAAGAAAGGGTCTGCGACATGCTTGAAGGTGCTCGGCATTCTCTTCGTTGTTCAAGCTGCCACCAGCCTCTACGCCGGCTCACTCAAAACCTCCGTTTCGATGTTTGGCGGCGAGGGGGCCGTCGGCGCCCAAGAGATCGCTTCATCATTCGATTGGACCTCTCTGGTTCTCGGCATCGTCCTGTTCATGCTTTCCCAGCTCTTCTTGTACGCCCGAGAGCTGTACCTCGACTCCGACGAGATTGCGTAAGGAAACGCCATGCCCGTAATTGTTCGCCTCGACAAGATCATGGCCGAGCGAAAGATTTCCTCGAACGAACTTGCCGAAAGGATTGGAACCACGCCCGTGAACCTGTCCCGTATTAAAAAAGGGCATATTCGCGGCATTCGCTTCAACACACTCGAGCAGCTATGCCTCGCCCTTCGTTGCCAACCCGGAGACCTTCTCGAAGTCATGAGCGAAGAGGATGCCCGAAAGGAGTTCGGACTCGATTGGTCCGCCGAGGATTAGAGGGCGGTCGTACTCGCCCTGCACACGGGGATGCGAATCGGCGAGGTCTGCGGCCTTCGGTGGTGCGATGTGGATTTCGAGACGGGCCTGATCTCGATCAGACACTCGGTGGCGTACGCGAAGGGAATGGGTTCGTTCATCAAGGACACCAAGACCCATGACGCCAGGGGTATCCCCATCGACCCGGTCGGCCTACTCCCCTTCCTGAAGGAGACCCACGAGATCGACTGCGGAAAGCTGCGCTTGCGCGGCCTTACCGGGGCGGTCGAGATCGGGGACTGCTACATCCTGTCGGAGCCGGGCGCGACCTTCGCGACGACAAGCTATATCCGCAGGGCGTTCAAGACGTTCTCGGAGACCAACGGCCTCATGGGCACCAACGACGAGCTGATCACGTTCCACGGCCTTCGCCACACGTTCGCAACGCAGTGGATCCGCCAAGGCGGCGATATCAAGGCGCCCCAATCGATCCTCGGCCACAAGGACGCCATGGCGACGCTCAACGTCTACGCCGACATCGAGCCCATCTCCAAAATCCATAACATGCTGCGCGCCACGCCGTGCCTTTGGCGCGGGCACCTCGGGCCGAGGGTCGATCCGGGTCCCATGTTCCAACAGAGGATCCAGGAGTCCATCGAGACGCTCCAGGCGTTCGGCTACGGCATCACCGAGCCGGACGACCGAAATATCGCCATACGCGACGTGAAGACGAACAGTTGGCTCTAGCTCACCGAGTACGCGGCAGTGCTGGGCCCATCCCAACTGAGGTCACGGTGGTCCGATAGGGGCGCCGCCCGCGGCATGCGCCGCGGAGCGGTATCCCCTACCGAAGGGCGGGGATGCCCTCCGCTTCCAGTTCGGAATCAGCCGTCGGAGGCGTTCGGCTGACTGCGGGAACGGCCTGTCCGCTCAATGTGTTCGGCTGAGATCGGAAATCAACCCAACACGAGCCGGACACGCGCCAGACGGCTCTTCCCCGTACGGCCTTCCCCCTTACGCTCATGTTGCAGGCATGTAACGCCGCAGCGAGCGCGCCTTTTTTGCGCCAGACAGGTACAATGATGAACACTGTACCGTAGCGGAGCGCCCCGCGCGCGCCGCAATCACGCGAAAGGGTTTCCCATGGCCGAGATCTCGTCCTCCCGTATCGTCATCACCGTCCTTGGCAAGAACCGCCCCGGTATCGTCGCGGCGTCACCCGTGTTCTAGGCGAGGCCAACGTCGACATCCGCGACATCACGCAGTCCATTATCGAGGACATCTTCACCATGACCATGCTGGCCGACACCGCCGAGTCCAAGCTCGACTTCGCCGAGCTGCAGAAGGCCCTGGCCGAGGCAGGCGAGCTTTCGGGCGTCAACGTGTCCATTCAGCGCGAGGACGTCTTTAACTTTATGTACCGCCTGTAGCGAACAAGCCGCTCGGGGCAGCTTGACGTCATATCGTCCAAGCGCGCCGCCCCAAAGCGGACCGGAGAGGAGCGCACATGGCCTACGACGCCAAGAAAATCTACTACCGCTTCGACGATCACCTGAGCCGCCTGGTTCTGGATTACGAGGCGAGCCGTCAGATTTCGCCCGAAAGCGAAAACCTCTACCACGGCCTGCCGACCGCCCCGTACGACGAGGGCTTGTTCGTAGAGCACAACGTCAAGCGCGGTCTGCGCAATGCCGACGGCTCGGGCGTGGTCGCGGGCCTCACCCGCATCTCGGATGTGCATGGCTACAACAAGGTCGACGGTAAGGTCGTGCCCGATCAGGGCAAACTCACGCTTCGCGGCTACAGCATCGAGGATCTGGTCAATAACGCCCAGGCCGAGAACCGCTACGGCTACGAAGAGGTCGCCTATCTGCTCATTACGGGCTCTCTGCCCACTAAGGAAGAGCTTGACGGTTTTTGCGAACGTCTGGGTGCCTTTAGGCACCTGAGCGACGAATACGTCCGCGAGTTCCCCATGACCACGGTGTCGTCGAGCATCATGAATGTGCTTCAGCGCGCCGTGCTGCTGCTCTACGCCTTCGACGCCGAGCCCGACGCCATTACACCCGAGCACGAAATCGACGTCGCCATCTCCATGCTCGCCCGTCTCCCCCGCATCGCCGCCTTCGCGCATATGGCCTCGGTCGCCAAGCGCCGCGGCTCCGAGGTTCATGTACCGCACCCCACACCCGGTCTCTCCACCGCCGAGACCATCCTGCAGGTGTTGCGCGGCGGCATGGCATTCACCCGCGATGAGGCGATGCTGCTCGATGTGATGCTCATGCTGCATGCCGAGCACGGCGGCGGCAACAACTCCACGTTTGCCTGCCGCGTGCTGTCCTCCTCGGCCACCGACCGTATTCCGCCTACGCCGCGGCTATCGGCTCGCTCAAGGGCCCGCGCCACGGCGGCGCCAACGCCAAGGTCGTGTCCATGCACGAGGACATCCGTGCGCATGTCTCCAATTGGGAGGACGAGGACGAGGTCGCAGCCTACCTGGGCAAGATTCTCGACAAGCAGGCCTTCGACGGCACGGGTCTCATCTACGGCATGGGCCACGCCGTCTACACGCTCAGCGACCCGCGCGCCGAGGTCTGCCGCCACTACGCACGTTCGCTCGCTGCCAAGAAAGATCTGGGCGATGAGTTCGCGCTCATCGAGCGCATCGAGCGCCTGGCACCGCAGGTGATGCGCGACCACGGCATGACCAAGCCCATCTGCGCCAACATCGACCTGTACACAGGCTTTATCTACAAGATGCTCGGCGTACCCGAGACGCTTTTTACGCCGCTATTCGCCGTCGCCCGCATGGCCGGCTGGTCGGCACACCGCATGGAAGAGCTCTTCTGCGCACACCGTATTATTCGCCCGGCCTATCGTCCGGTGATCGAGCCGCTGGAGTACAAGCCGCTCGCCGACCGCTAGGACGCGGACCGTTATAGAACTCGAGCGTGGCCAGGGCATCACCGCCCTCGGCCACGCTTTTTATGCCAGCAGAAAGGACTACATCAAATGATTGTTTTTTCCGATATGGATGGAACGCTGCTGACGAGCGATAAGCAGATGAGCGATGCCACCTGGGCGATGCTCGACGACCTTGCGCGCCGCGGTATTGAGTTTGTACCCTGCACGGGACGTCCGCTGTCGGGCATCTTTGAACCCATCCTCGCCCATCCCGCCGTGCACTATGCCGTTTGCGCCAATGGCGCCAGCGTCTGGCAGCTCGACGACGATGTGCCCAACGATGCCTCGCGCGCCACGCGCATATTGAGCCGTCCGCTCGATCGCGGCATTGCCCATCGCATCCATCGCATCGCCGCCGGCCACGATGTGACCTTCGATATCTTCGCGGACGGGCAGTGCTTCCTCCCCCGCTCGCTCTACACGCGCCTGGATGAGTTCTGCGGCGGCGACCCCCACATCGCGGCCTCGCTCAAGCGCACACGAACGCCGATTGACCTGGATATCGACAGCAAGATCGACGAGGTCGAGACGCTCGAGCGCATCGCCATGTACTGGCACGACCCGGACGATCGCGACGCCATCGCGGCGGAGCTCGACACGCTCGGAGGCATTGAGGTCACGCGTTCGTACGCCATGAATATCGAGGTCATGGGCGCGGGCGCTACCAAGGGGACGGCCCTCACGTGGCTATGCGAGCACCTGGGCGAGCGTCTCGCCGACGCTTGGGCGTTCGGCGACAACATCAACGACATCCCCATGCTGCAGACAGCGGGCCACGGCATGGCCATGATCAACGGCGAACCCGAAGACCACGAGGCCGCCGACGCCATCACCGAATACGACAACGACCACGACGCGTCGCCCGCACCATCATGGCCGCCCTCGCCTAGCAGCATCAACCCGGCAGGGTAGCTAAGTATCGTTGGGGACACTCCTCGCGGGGCGCCGCAAAGACTGTCCCCGGCTGCCGACAGAAAAGGAACGTCTCCATCTGCCGAATTAGGCGAGACTCTCCAGCACGCGACGGAGCTCCTGCTGAACGGCGTGGTCGCGGTTGCAGCCTACGACGCGATCGGCAACCGCTTTGAGCGCGGGGCGCGCGTTTTCCATCGCGCAGCCCGTGCCGACAAAGCGAATGATCTCGTAGTCGTTCATCGAGTCGCCAAACGCCATGACCTCGTCGCGTCCAATGCCGTAATGCTCCGCAAGCTGTGCGATGCCCGAGGCCTTCGACACACCGGGCTGCATGGCATCGATCCACGCGTTGCCCGAAGGCGCGAAAGAGAACAGACCGCCCAGCTCGCGCTGCAACACGTAGGCGTTGTCCATCACGTTGCCGTCATCGCAGATAATCGATGCTTGATGATATTCACATGCGGATCGGGCAGTCCCCAAATGCGTTCGGCGTTGCAGATCTTTGTCGATCTCGCGGACAAATTTGTCCTCGTCGTCGAGCAAAAAGGACTTGGTGCGATCAAAGAGTGCCAGATGCATGTTAGGAAACATCTTGACCGTGCGCGCGAGCTTGCGGACGGCGAGATGCGAATATACCTCGCGATCGACCTCGACCCCTTCTGCATAGACCTGCGCACCATTCGCCGCGACAAAGTCCATTTTGTCGACCACGGGCGCAAAGAACTCGCATAGGCGGTCGTAACGACGGCCAGAGGACGCAGCAAAGTGCACGCCGCGCTCGCGCAGGGCCTCAATCAGCTCATATGTCTCGGGCGGTACCTGGCTGTTTTCGTCAAGCAACGTGCCGTCCATATCGGATGCAATCAGTTTAAACATAGAAAAGCTCCCTTCGGGCTTGTTGGAATCGAACGTGTATCCAATTCCAACGTACCCAAAGGGAGCTCAGGTAAGACTCCGCGGGCGCAAACGTTACAAGGACCTGGCAAATAGCTCACGCGCGCCAGGGGTCCCACATTCGCAGCGCCAGGCAACACGTCAAAGAGTGTCGCAGGCGACTAGCCGTTTAAGAACGTCCCCAATGACTAGTCGGCGTAGGTGAAGGTCGTGACGTCGAACATGCCCTCGGGGCGGATGCGGAGCGTCGGGATCACCGGCAGGGGCAGGAAGATGATGCCCATGATGGGGTCGAGCGGCGGCTCAATACCCATGGCGCGCGCCTTGACCATAAAGTCGTCGTGCTGCGCGGCGACATCCTCGGCCGTGCCTTCGCTCATCAGCCGCCGACGCCAGCGGAATGCGCGCCACGACCTCGCCGTTGCGCACCAGCACGTGACCACCCTGGCCCACAGCCTCAACAGCAGCCATCATATCGGCAGCGTTATCACCCACGACGCACACGTTGTGCGAGTCGTGGCCGATCGTGGAGGCAATGGCGCCACCGGTGATGGTGAAGCCGCGCACCCAGCCGCGACCGATATGCTTGCCGACAAGGCCCAGGCCCGCAGGACCATCACCGTCGGCGCCCTCGGCCTGCAGCGACACACCGCGGCGTGGCGCTCGATCAGCATAATGCGACGCAGGCCCTCGGCGCTCTCGGGGCGAACCATACCCGTGATGGCCTTACCCGGCACCACGTCGATCACGGCCTCGCCCGGCTTAAAGGCATAGTCGAATACGTCGAGCGAAAGCTCGGCAGCTTAACGGACGCGCGCAGCTCGTCGGCAAGGGCTGCGACCTCGGCCATCTCGGGTGCGATCTCGCCCACAAAGGTGCCGTCCTGCGCCACCAGAGCACCGGCGGCGTATACGCGATGCGGAGCCGTGGTGAACGTCAGGTCATTGAGCACCAGCAGGTCGGCACGCTTGCCCGGGGCGATGGCGCCACGCAGTTCGTGCGGGTCGCGGCAGCCGTGATCCAGGCCAAACGCCTCAGCCGTGGAAAGGGACGCCATGGAGATGGCGACCACGGGGTCGATACCGGCCTCAATCGCCACGCGGCAGGCATTGTCGATCATGCCGGTCGCAAGCGCATCGGAAGGGGCGCGGTCGTCAGTCGCAAAGCAGCAGCGGCGGGCACGGGCGGGGTTTTCCAGCAGCATCGGCGACAGGTTGGCCAGGTCATGGCTGCACGTGCCTTCGCGCAGCATCACATACATGCCACGAGACAGCTTGTCGAGTGCCTCCTCGGGAATCGTCGACTCATGGTCAGCGATAATACCTGCTGCGGCATAGGCGTTGAGGTCCTTGCCGGCAACGAGCGGGGCATGACCGTCGACCTGTTTGGACGGCGTCTGGTTGGCAGCGTCGATTCGAGCGCAGGTCTCGGGATCGGCCATAAAGACGCCCGGCAGGTTCATCATCTCGCCCAGGCCAAAGACATCGCCGGATGCTCGGCAAAAAAACGCCTGCATGTCAGCGGCGGTAATCACAGCGCCTGCTTGCTCATCGGGCAGCGCGGGCACGCACGAGGGCATCATGTACTTGATGGAAATGGGCGCGCGACGGCCGTCCTCGATCATAAAGCGCAGGCCGTCCAGGCCGGAAACGTTGGCGATCTCGTGGCTGTCGGCAATGGCAGTGGTGGTACCGCGCGTCGCCGCCATGCGCGCATACTCGGCAGGGCGGATGTTCGAAGACTCGATATGCAAGTGTCCGTCAATAAAACCGGGGGCAAGATAGCGGCCCTGGCAATCGATGACCCCGGCAGCCTCATACGTACCGGCGGCATCGTCGCGACCATCGTAGAGCACACCGACGATCACGCCATCCTTGACGGCAACGCTACCGGGCGCCACGCGCTGGCCGTACACATCGACAATCTGTGCGTTGGCAAACAGCGTGTCAACGGGCACACGACCCTCGGCGGCCTCGATCACAGATCTCATGACCTCAACGGACATACATACTCCTTTAACCGTAGAAAAAAGCTGCGGAGCGGACAGGCCTTCACCGCAGCAAACCAATAGCCATTGTATGCCCAAAAGAGGGGTCAACAATACGCCGCCGCGCTTAACGGCACACGCCGCTTGGCGCAATGGGGACTGCCGCTGAACACCAATACAAGGAGTGTCCCAAAGTGCCAACAACGGGAGCGCCGATGTTTTGGCAACGACAGCGAGCGGGCCGCATTTGAGACAAGGTGACGTGAAACGAAAGGCGCTGACCTTCTGGTCGCGCCCTTGAAGTTGAACGTCAGATTGTCCAAATGCGGCCCGCGCAGCGTCGGCCGGTCCGCCGTTCGGCAGAACGGCGGAACTAAATCAACTTAAAGCCTTGCGCTTGCCTACGGAGAGG
>ENA-OQIO01000663-OQIO01000663.1-human-gut-metagenome-genome-assembly--contig:-NODE-663-length-17846-cov-7.802020_pt1 | contig 17846 bp, 18 predicted proteins | sample MGYA00242573_ERZ504737 | MGnify/ENA primary metagenome ERZ504737 (study PRJEB26092, sample SAMD00036203) | human gut metagenome | host: Homo sapiens | study: EMG produced TPA metagenomics assembly of...
TTTGTAAAAAATGAAGTCGAAAAAAACAAAAAAAGTGGGGTGAAAATTACTAATTTTGTGTTAAATCACATATTTTCCCACACTTTTCACATTTTGTTTGACACAACTTATGGTATACTTCTATACAAGCAAGGAGTTTGAAGACCTTGCCGGTATGAAATCAGTAAATGGTATTCATACTATTTTCTATCCCCTTATTGAAAAGCCAGACACCCCCTTAGTCTGGCTTTTCATTTTATCTAAAACGATGTATTATTTTTAATAAGGAGGACGTATACTTATGTGTATTTTTTGTATGATCGCTAATGGTGAAATTCCAAGCAATAAAATCTATGAAGACGAAAGTGTTATCGCTTTTCTAGACATCAACCTACTTCTTATGGACATACGCTTGTTGTCCCAAAAGAACACTGTGATTCTTTTTTAGATTGTCCAGATGAAACACGCAACCATGTATTTGAAGTTGCTAGTAGGCTTGCCAACAAATTGGAACAAACTCTACATTGTGATGGCATCAACATTTTAAGTAATGTACATGAAGCTGCAGGACAAAGTGTTAACCATTTCCATGTTCATTTGATTCCACGTTATAAAGATAACGATAGTGTTACCATTGAATTTCATGAAATTGAAAAACCAGATTTTGAAGAATTAATGAATAAACTAAAATAAAGAAGTCAATTTGATTTGACTTCTTTATTTATTTGTTCAATTTGATATTTTAATGAATATATACGATTCACATATCCGCTAAAATCTTTTCCATCCAATTCATCTTGCGTTAAATACGCCTTTTCTCCATAGATATTATGCGTATCTATCGAATCTGAATCATTAATATTTGGAATACATACCATGTAATATAAGATTTCAGACGCATAATTCATTTGTACAATATATACAAATCGATCACTATTATTTTTTTGATTCGATTTTAAATAAGCCGAATAGACAATCTTCATTTTATCAAGTCCAGGCGCCTTATCTTCTTTACCATCTATAGTATATATAGATTCTTGATTATCTTTTACATAATCTATAGCTGCATCTTTCCCATCCTGAACCAATGCTTTTGGAATGTCCTCTAATGCACTATAACGATTGGCAAGCCCCTTAACCACCACATCGGTTTCAACACTTTTTGGCTGATAATGATATTGATTGGCTAAAGCCTCATCATACGTTGCCGTTACATGAATCGTATCTCCATTTGATAAATCTGTATTCGGACTGACTTCATATTGAACAGAGTTCAAAAAATCCTGTGTTCTTTGATTTAGATCTGCCTGTTTAGCACTTACTGTCACACTCGCATTTCCATTTTCTCCAACATACGTATATTGCGCATTTGCCATAATATCAATTTCAACATTACGCAAAAAGAAGAAGTAAGCAATCAAAACAAGAATGCATATCATACTCAATAAGCACATAAAATACATAGCTTTATTCTCTATCTTCTGTTTATCCATTGTAAAACTCCTAATCAAAATACTGTGCATTTTCAATAGCCCTTGAAATATACAACAACAAATCCACATCCACTTGATCTTGTATGATTTCTTTCGCATCATGAATACACGTTTCCATCATGGCCTGGTCTTTTTCAAAATCACCAAACACAAGACAAGGCATACCACTTTGTCTTATCCCTAAAATATCACCTGGACCGCGCATATGCAAATCATAATTGGATACTTCAAAGCCATCCTTTAATTCTTCCATCTTTTTTAAGCGTTCAATAGCCTGAGGATCACTCGATGCCGACAACAAGAAGCAATACCCCTGTTTTTTATCACGTGCCACACGTCCTCTAAGCTGATGCAAAGTACTTAAGCCAAAACGATGCGCATCATAAATGACCATCACACTCGCATTGGCCACATCAATTCCAACTTCAATAACCGTTGTAGAAACAAGGATATCCAATTCTTGTTTAGAAAACTTCTCCATCGTTTCTTCCTTTTCCTGACTTGTCATTTTTCCATGAAGCAAGCCAATACGTATATCTTTTAATGTCTTTGTCATGCCTTCATAAATTTCAAATACATTACGCATTTTAAATTCATCATTCTCTTCAATGGCAGGACACACGACATAACACTGTCTTCCTTCTTGAATAAATTTCAATACATCTTTTAAAACTGGCGACATACTTGAAGTTTTAAAATACTTTGTGACAACACTCTTTCTTCCTTTAGGCATTGTATGAATTGAACTAATATCCATATCACCATATAAGAAATGCGCATACGTTCTAGGAATCGGTGTAGCTGACATCATTAGAAAATCAACACACTTGCCTTTTTCTAATAAAGACCTTCTTTGTTTCACACCAAAACGCTGTTGCTCATCCGCAATCACAAGTCCTAATTTATTAAAAATAACATTTTCTTGAAATAAAGCATGTGTCCCTACCACATTTAATATTTCTCCATTCTCAAGTTTCGTTAAAACTTCTTTCTTTTCCTTAGCCGGTAAACTCGAAACATATAAAGTCGCATCTAAACCTAATTTATGCATATTATCTACATGTTGGCGAGCTAAGATTTCGGTTGGCGCCAACAAAGCCGATTGATACCCAGCTAGCTGATTGGCATACATGCTAATTTGAGCAACAATTGTTTTTCCACATCCAACGTCTCCTTGAACAAGGCGAAACATGACATTTGTGCTCTTTAAATCATATAGAATATCGTCAATACTTGAAAGCTGATCCTTCGTTAACTCAAAAGGAAGATCTGAAATCCATTTCTTTACGGTTGCCATAGAAAATTTCTTAGCTTTTTTAATTTCCTTCTTTTCGTGCATCGACTGCATTACACATTGAAAACATAGAAACTCTTCATACTTCAATGTACGAATTGCGGCATGCAGCTGCTTTTCATTCTCTGGAAAATGAATCCATTTATAAGCCGTAGATATATCTAACAACTTATACTTTTCAATATACCTTTGTGGTACTCTTTGAGGCAAAACATCCACATGTTTAAGGGCCTCTTTCATAATGGCCTGTATATCCGATTGCTTCAAGCCTTCAATCAATGGATATACTGGATGTAAGCCTAATTGTTGATCTAAAGGTTTAAAATTATAAGTAGAAGCTACCACATTATTATTCCCTTGATATTGTCCATAAATTGTAATCGTCTTGCCAAAACCAAATTGAGATGGCCATGGACGATTGAATAAAGTAATGTTTAATTCTTCATTCCATGACATGACTTTAAACTTAATCATCGAACGATTCTTAGATAAACGAATCACTCTTGCGGTTGAACAAATCAAGCCTTGGAATACAACATTTTCCTTTTCATTCCATTGTGAATAGGGCAATGTTTGAACCGTATCATAACGCAAAGGATAATACTTCAATAGATCCTCAACCGTTAAGATATTCATCTTTACTAAAAGACCAAGTCTTCGACTGGTAATTTTCAATTCATTAATCTGCATCTAAAAGACTTCCTACATAAGAAACATAATTCAATTCAAGAATGCAATAGAAAAAGCCCATTAAAAAATTCACAAACAAATAAGTAAACATAGCTGCAAGACTCGACTTAAAGCTAACTCCCAAGAATAAATACATCATCCAAGATATCATAGGATTACCCATATACATAGATCCAACTAAAATACTTTGGGCATTAAAGCCTTGTGCTGCACTAAATAAACCTCCAGACATTGTATCAAACACAACAATACAGATTAGTAATGTACAATACCAGTTCAACATGGATTTCTGGTGTTTTTTTAGTGCAAAAGGAATAAATTCCTTTAAGTTTTTATCGTGAATCAATCCATAATAGAAAATCAACTGGAATGGCACCATCATAACTAAGCAGAATGCACTAATAAGTTGTAACACTAACATTAAGCTTGTATTATTTGTGCAAACATTCACTAGATTTGTAAGAATTCCACTCACAATTAAAATATAAATACCTTGTAGCACTAACACTTTCAAAATTGCAGATGCGCAAAAATTTTGTTTCTTCCATATCTTTGTGCAAATAAAATAGAAACCTAAACTTGACAATAAGCTTAATACGACTTCTAGACTTTGTCTAAGATATACATTCATACCTGAGGCACTCATCATTAAATAGGCAATATTATAGACAAAGCATAAGATCAAAGTTAATACGATTGTTTTATATATACTTCTAAAATGTAGTTTTGACATTATTTTTTTCATGCAAAAATCTCCTTTTTTGGTAAGATACAATTATTCTAGTCCTTTGTCCAAATACAAATTCATTCAAATGACCAGAAACACATCCACAAATATGTATCTGTGCTATAATATTAACAAATTTATGGAGGAAATGTATATGAATTCAAAAATTAAACGAATTATTGACTTCTCAACTGCCTTTGGACCAAGTGGCATGGAAGATGAAGTATCTAAATTGGCCATGGAAGATGTCAAGGATATTTGTGAAGTTCATGATGATACAATGCGTAATACGTATATGCGCTTTAAACAAGACAAAGAACATGAAACAACGATTCTTTTGGATGCACATGCCGATGAAGTTGGTTTTATTGTGCAAGCCATCAAGCCAAATGGTACAATTCGCTTTTTACCATTAGGTGGATGGGATCCAAAAACATTGTATCTGGCGAAGTCTGGATTCTTAATGATAAAGGTGAAAAGATTTCGGGTATTGTCGCAAGTCAACCGGTTCATTTCTTATCTGAAGAAAAGCGTAATGGAAAAGTAGATTTTGATGATTTAGTAATCGATGTAGGCGCAACAAGTGCTCAAGAAGTAAAAGAAGAATTTCATATATCTGTAGGTAACTTCATGTGTCCTGCAGTTACATGTAAATATGATGAAGCACATAAGATTTTCTTAGGAAAAGCCTTTGATTGTCGTATAGGCTGTGCAGCGTAATGGATGTACTACACCAATTAAAAGATGTAAGCCACAACATTGAAGCCACATTAACAACACAAGAAGAAGTTGGCGAAAGAGGCATGGACACAGCAATCAAAAACTTAAATCCTAACATTGCGATTTGTTTTGAAGGATGCCCAAGTGATGATACATTTGAACAAGACTACATGATCCAGTCTGCCTTGAAAAAAGGTCCAATGTTACGTTGGTTTGACCGTTCTTATATCACAAGCCCTCGTTTTATGCGTTATGCGATTGATTTGGCTCATGAAAAGAATATTCCTGTACAGGAAAGTGTAAGAAAAGGTGGAGGAACCAATGCAGGAATTACTCACCGCTATAACATTCCAACCATCATTATTGGTATTCCCGTTCGTTTTGCGCACGCTTCCTTTGGAATCTGTTCTGAAGAAGATTATGATAATGCTGTAAAACTTGCGGTTGAAATCATCACAAACATCGACGCTCAAACTATTCGAGGATTCTAGTATGGAAAAATTGCCGTCGTAACGGATACAGGTTCCAATCTATCTTTTGAACAGGCAAAAGAATTGGGTATTTACCTGCTTCCCTTACAAATCACAATTGACGAAACAACATACCAAGATACATTAGAAATTTCAACACAAGATATTTATAAAGAATTAGCCAAGGGGAAAATGCCAAAAACAAGCATGGCAACCTATCAAAAAATCTATGATTTATTTGAAGAACTAAAAAAAGAATACGATGCTGTATTTGCGATTCCATTGACAAATGGATTATCCACAAACGCTTCAACCATGCAAAGTATTGCACGAGAATTAGAAATGAATGTCCATGTAATTGATATGTATTCAACTTGTGAATTAGAAAAACATGTTGCGATTTGGATCAAGGAATTAGTCGATGCAAACAAATCATCTGAAGAAATATTAGAGATTATTCGACCTGCAATCGATGAATCCAACTCATTGATTCTTGTCAAAAATCTTCAACATTTAAAACGCGGCGGAAGATTAACACCTATGGCTGCTACACTTGCGGGTTTATTAAAGATCTATCCTGTTTTACATATAAATAAAAGTACAGAAGGCAGAATCGATGTATTAAATAAGGTTCGCACAGAAAAAAGAGCCGATGCCTATGCGATTGATAAAGTCATGAATGATATTGATATAGAACATACAAATATCTATATTATTCACTCAGATTTTTTAGAGGGTGCCAACCATTTTAAACAATGTTTTATCGAAAAGGGTGTACCTGAACAAAATATTCATATAGACTATATTAGTTCTGTAATTGCCGTACATACTGGTCTTGGTTGTATCGCATTACAATATATAAGAAAGGAAAACTAAAAACATGGAAACCAAAAATATTTTAATCACAATGAAAAACGGAGATCAAATCAAAGCTGAACTATATCCTGAGATTGCTCCAGAAACGGTTGAAAACTTTTTGAATCTAATCGAAAAAAAATTCTATAACGGATTAACTTTCCACCGTGTTATTAAAGGATTTATGATTCAAGGTGGATGCCCAATTGGAAACGGAACTGGTGGCCCAGGTTATACAATTCATGGAGAATTTGCTTCAAATGGATTTAAAAACGATTTAAAACACACTCGTGGAGTTTTATCTATGGCACGTGCTATGGATCCAAATAGTGCAGGAAGTCAATTCTTCATTATGCACCAGGATGCACCTCATTTAGATGGTGAATATGCTGCGTTTGGTAAAGTTATTGAAGGTATGGAAAATGTAGATAAAATCGCAAAGACACCTACTACTTTCAATGATCGTCCAAGAAATCCTCAAGTGATTGATACAATCACAATTGTTGACTAATGACGTTGCAACAATTGCGCTACGTGATCCAGGTCGTTGAATCTGGATCTTTTAATTCCGCAGCCAAAGCCTTATTTATTTCACAACCATCTCTTTCGAAATCCATTCATGATTTAGAAGAAGAAATGTCCATCTGCTTATTTGTTCGAACAAATAAAGGTATTCTTCTCTCTGAACAAGGAGAAAAATTTCTAGGCTATGCTAGACAAGTCATAGAACAAGCTAACTTACTTGAAGAACAATATAAAAACACATTCCCTGCAAGAACTGTATTTGCGATTTCAAGTCAACACTATGCCTTTGTGGTAAATGCGTTTGTCGCCTTAGTCAAAGAATACAATCAAAGTGAATATGAATTTTCTTTAAGAGAACAAAGAACATACGATATTATCGAAGATGTAAAGAACCATCGAAGTCAATTAGGCATTCTTTATCTTTCACATTTCAATCGTGAAGTCATTCAAAGTATCTTAAAGAAAGAACATCTTACATTCACCAAATTATTTGAAGCCAAACCCCATGTGTTTGTTTCTAAGACAAATCCTTTATCCCATAAAAAAACAGTGAAAATGGAAGATTTAGAGAACTATCCCCGTCTAACTTATGAACAAGGAATCAATAATTCCTTCTACTTTTCCGAAGAATTACACAGTACTCAGCCATCTAAAAAGAGTATTGTTGTTTCAGATCGCGCCACATTATTCAACTTATTGATTGGACTAAACGGATATACGATTTCTTCAGGTATCTTAAGCACGGATTAAATGGAGACAACATTGTATCCATTCCACTTGATAGTGATGAAGTTATGGAAATAGGCTATATTAGTGATGGAGTTTTATCCAACATGTCAAAAAACTATCTAAATCATCTCATTCAATACATTGAAAAGACCAAGTGAAATTGGTCTTTTATTATAGTTTTTAACTATAACAAACTAAAGAATATTTCAATTATTCTATATACTATAAATATGATAGACTTAACACACACGAAAGTTGAGGAATTTATTATGACAGTTCAAACACCTTATAGATATGATGTAGTTGGAAGTTTTTTAAGACCTGAAAAACTAAAACAAGCTCGTAAAGATTATGGGTCTAAAAAAATTTCAAGAGAAGAATTGACCCAAATCGAAGATGAGTGCATTACAGATTTAGTTCAAAAAGAAAAGGCAGCCGGCCTACACGTCATCACAGATGGTGAATTCAGACGTGCTACATGGCACTTGGACTTTATGTGGGGATTTGATGGCGTATCTCATACACCAACGAAAACAGGCCTTCCCTTCCATGGAGAAGCCGCTATGATTGATGATACATATATCACTGGAAAAGTTGGTGTGAGTGGTACACATCCTTTTGTAGAGCATTTCAAGTTTTTAACTCAATTCGAAGACGAAAATACGATTGCCAAACAAACCATTCCTGCTCCAGCACAATTTTTGGAACAAATGATTCTTCCTTTTGCACTAGAAAACACTAAAAAATATTATGAAGATACGGAAGAATTGGTTCAAGACATTGCGAAAGGATATAAGGTTGTCATTCAACAATTATATGATGCAGGATGTCGATGCATTCAATTCGATGATTGTTCATGGGGTATGTTGGTGGATGAAAAAGCGCCATTATTCTTCCAAACAGATCAAGAAGGTTTATTAAAAGTTCAAGAATTATTCTTGCGTATCAACAATCTTGCGATTGAAGGAAAACCTGAAGATCTTACAATTAACACACACGTATGTCGTGGTAACTTCCACTCTACATATGCATCTAGTGGTGCTTATGATGCTGTCGCAAAAACATTATTTGCGAAAGAAAATGTGCATGCCTATTTCTTAGAATTTGATGATGCTCGTTCTGGTGGTTTTGAGCCATTAAAAGAAGTTACACCCGATAAAAAAGTTGTACTTGGTTTAGTTACTACAAAGTTAGCCAAATTAGAAGACAAAGAAACAGTAATTGCCCGTATTAAAGAAGCAAGCCAATATGTCCCTTTAGAAAATTTGTGTCTAAGTCCACAATGTGGTTTCGCCTCATGTGAAATAGGAAACAAATTAACTGAAGAGCAACAGTGGGCTAAAGTAAAATTGGTTAAAGAAATTGCCGAAGAAGTATGGGGATAGAAAAAAGTTTGGATTAATTTCCAAACTTTTTCTTTTTGTGATTTATTTTTTTTAAAATTATTTTTACCCAATTTGATACAAGCGTTAGTATAAAAGGAATCAGACATACATTTAAAATCACATAGATAATTTCATACCATTGTAAGTGAACAATATAGAAAAAGTTCTTACATAAAATGATTGAACCGGCAAATATTACTGACATGATTGTAACCAATATTTTTCTTAGCATTGTCATTGGCACACATACTCGTATCAACACCATAAGTGCATTGACTCCGGCAAGAATTGTACACATTGTTGAATATTCATTAGGTGAAATATAAACAAAATGGCCTAAGATTGAAACACCAATTACACTACAAATTACACATATAGCTCCTGGCAATGCTTTAGATATGACATTTCTTAAGAAATTTCCTTTTACAATATTTCCGTTTGGTTCAAGCGTTAATATAAAGCTAGGAATTCCAGTTGCCAAGGCAGAAATCAAAGTCAATTGAATAGGTTTAAACGGATAGTTTTTTAAACATACAAGTGTTAATAAAGAAAGTCCAATTGAGAAGATTGTCTTCACCAAAAATAAAGAGGCTGTTCTTTGAATGTTATTAATAACACAACGTCCTTGATATAAAATAACAGGTAATGTATTCATTTGGTTTTCTAATAAAACTAGGCTCGCCACACTTTTACATGCTTGTGAACCCGAACCCATCGCAATAGAACAATCCGCTTCCTTTAATGCCATAACATCATTTACACCATCACCCGTCATTGCGACAGTTTTATTTCTTCTTTTTAAAGCTAACACAAGTTCCTTTTTTTGTTCTGGAGTAACACGTCCAAAAATCGAATACGAATCTACAACCATTTCTACATCCTTTATAGTAGACATATCAATACTTTTTGATGTAAAGCCTGCTTTTCTAGCTAAAGCTTCCACTGTTCTAGGATCATCTCCTGAAATAATTTTTATATCCACGCCTTGTTTTTTAAAGAAATTTAAAGTATCTTTGGCATCTGGCTTAATTCATCACGAAGGCAAATATAAGCCAAAACAGCATTATCTTTCATCAAAACTACTACACGCATAGCTAGAGACGTATAGTCTTCAATATGTTTTTCTACATCCAAATCTATTTCTTTGGCGATATATGAATACGCTCCTAATTTATATTCTCCATCTTCAAATGTCACGCTCGAATATTTTCTTTGACTTGAAAACGGCAAATAGGATACAACTTTCTTATAATTTCTTGCCTTAAAATAGTTTCTTATCGCTATAGCTGTCGCATTGTCATCTGGTAAAGCCTGCATCATATCGCCTAGAATTCCGTCGACATTTTCAATTTTTTCAACATGACAAACACTTAGTTTTCCTTGCGTCAATGTACCAGTCTTATCTAAACATAGTGTATCTGTCCTAGCTAAGGTTTCAATACAATATAGTTCCTGTACTAAAACCTTTTGTTTACCAAGCTTATAAGCACTGATTGCCAATGCAACACTAGTTAAAAAGACAAGTCCTTCGGGAATCATGCCTACAACGGCAGCCACTGTATTTAAGGTTGCGGTTGTATAATTTGTTTTAATAAGCTGCTTAATGAACAAAACACATCCCAATGGAATTAAAATATATGTACACCATTTTATAATCCAATCAATTGAATCTCGTAACTGACTCGGATAACGTTTAAAACGCTTAGCATGTTTTAAAATCGAATACGCATATGTATCTTGTCCTACTTTGTCTACGTGCATCCAACATTTTCCTGAAATCACAAAGCTTCCACTAAGTAGTGAAGAATTTTCTTGTTTATATACCGCATCACTTTCACCCGTCAACATGGATTCATCGCATTCAATATTTCCAGATATAATATGACCATCAAAACTGATTTCATCGCCAGCATATAATACGAGAATATCGTTGACTTTCACTTCTTCAACGCTTAATTCCAGTTCAGTATTATTTCGAATCACATGAATCTTTGTCTGATTTAATAAAGAAAGCTTATCCAACATATGTTTTGAACGAATTTCCTGGAACAATCCAATCAACATATTTAAAATGACCGTAATCATAAAGAGCATATTACGATAAGATCCCGTAAAGAATACAAATATAGCTAGAACAACGTTAATTCCATTAAATAGAGTAAACACGTGTTGTTTAATTATTTCTTTATAGCTTTTCGATAAATTATTTGAGTTATGCATATATCTATTGTACTACCTTTTAAAATATGAAATTATTAAGATTCTATTAAAAATGATACGACAATAGCCGTATCATTCAATAGATTCTAGTGGTGTATCCGCAAGCGCAACAGCTTGGGCATAAGATGTAATTGCCAAGTTGGATTCAATAGCTTTTTGTAGGCAGAACATCAATAATCTTGTATCAAATGCCTGCAAGTCTTTATCAAAGTTAATAGCCGGATATTTTGATAAATGATCTAATAATATATCTACGTTTTCTTTTGTATGTTTTGTAGAAATACCAGTCACAACAACATTTTCTTGTTTAACAGCCTTTAAGCCATTCAACAATGCTACATACGGTTTATCTGGTCTTTGTACAAGCATCACCTTATTTTTAGGAGATGAAGCCAGTCTTAATGTCCATACACTCTTGCAGCTCACAACAATTTGCGTACAATTTTCATCATTCGCAAACAAATCAATTGTTTCTAATAATTTGTCATACGTATCTTCTACTTCTTTACAATCATCAAATACCAACGCTGAATATTCCATCTTTATACCTATCCTTTCAAATCTTCTGGCAAAGTTATTTTTTTATTTGTGAAACTTGATAATACCACTTTTACTCTCGCCTTAGAAAACCACTCTACAAGCTGAGCATCGTCTGTTGCCTGCACTTGTTTATTCCTTGCAAGTTGGTGACACTCCTTAATTAAATCCGTTTTAAAACATTGCGGTGTCTGTGCATGATATACAAGCTTTCTTTCTAATGATTCCTTTACATAACCATCCACAACAATCTTTGTCGTATCCACACTAGGTACCATTAATAAACAGGCATCCTCTGTTTCTAAAGAATGTTTCAAATCTAAAATCCACTTTTTTTCAACAAAAGGTCTAGCCCCATCATGAATCATAACATAATCTTGATCTACGATTTGTAATCCGTTGTATACACTATCTTGTCGTGTTTGTCCTCCTGTTACAACTTGGATTCGAGAATCATATAAATAGTTTTCAGTAACATAGTCCTTTTCATAATCCGCACAAACTAAAACAACCTGTTTACAATCTTCATCTGATAAAAAAACAGACAGACTCTTATTCAGTACAGTTTGTCCATTTTCAAAAGTATAAAATACTTTATTGTAATCTAAATTCGTTCGACTGCCTCTTCCAGCAGCTAAAACAATCACACTATAGTTCATGGATTCATTATATCAAATTTTCTTAACAATTGATAAAAAAATTGGAAGATTAAACTTCCAATTCAATTACCTCTTGTTCTTTCAAAGATTTCTTCATATCAATAAGCCTTTGGTTTCTTGAACCACGAAATGCCAATGTGATATCTTTTTCTTCTTCTTTAAATGGACCATCCACTAAAACATCCAATAACGACAACATTTCATCCGTTACTTCACAATGTTTTCGTCCACCATCCAACAAGTCTTGATCTAAAACAAAGCCTGTAAAAGACCAAATATTCTTTTCTGGTAATTCTTCACGAACACGACGAAGAAGTTTTACGAGTTCCCTTTGATTTTCCGGCTCAAAAGGCTCTCCACCAAGTAATGTCAAACCTGAAATATGGCTTGGTTTTAAAGCATCAATAATTTCATCTTCTGTTTCCTTTGTATAAGGCTTACCATAATCAAAGTTCCATGTTTCTGGCTGGAAACAATTTTTACAATGATTTGTACATCCCGATACAAATAGTGTCACACGCACCCCTTTACCGTTCGCAATATCGTTTTTCTTTATATTTCCGTAGTACATAAAACCTCCTAAAAAAGAGCTAGAAACTAGCTCTTATAAGTGTAGTACTCTTTCTTTGATTTCTTGTGTTCGTCCTTGATTCCAGAACTGTGTACCGATATATCCACAAGTACGACGAGCCACATTCATTTTTTCTTGGTCACGATTACCACAATTTGGACATTCCCAAACTAATTTATGGTTTTCATCTTCCACAATCTTGATTTCTCCTGTATATCCACATACTTGGCAATAATCTGATTTTGTGTTCAACTCTGCATACATAATATGATTATAAATATGTTTCATAATTGCCAAAACAGCTTCAATGTTATTTTCCATATTTGGAACTTCTACATAGCTAATGGCTCCACCTGGAGAAAGTTTTTGGAACTGTGATTCAAATGTTAATTTAGTAAACGCATCAATTTCTTCTGTTACATGAACATGATAGCTATTTGTGATATAGTTCTTATCCGTTACATGTGGAATAATTCCAAAACGCTCTTGTAGATGTTTAGAGAACTTAAATGTAGTTGACTCCATAGGAGTTCCATATAATGAGAAGTCAATATTTTCTTCTGCCTTCCATTTAGCACAAGCATCGTTTAGATACTGCATAACTTTCAATCCAAATGAAGTTCCTGGCTCTTCAGTATGAGGGTGTCCAGTCATATAATATACACATTCACATAATCCAGCATATCCTAAAGAAATTGTAGAATATCCACCAAATAATAATTTGTCGATTGGCTCTCCTTTTTTCAAACGCGCCAATGCACCATTTTGCCATAAAATAGGAGCTACATCACTTGGTGTACCTAATAATCTTTCATGACGACACATCAATGCCTTTTTACACAACGCCAATCTTTCATCCATGATTCTCCAGAATGCTTCTTCATCCTGTTTACTAGAACAAGCTACATCAACTAAGTTCAAAGTAACAACACCTTGGTTGAATCGACCATAGTATTTTGGTTTACCATTTTCATCTAAATATGTAGTTAAGAATGAACGACATCCCATACATGGATAACAATGCCCTTCTCCATTCGCATCTACTTTTAATTCCAACATTTTCTTTTCAGAAATATAATCTGGAACCATACGCTTAGCTGTACATCTAGCCGCTAATTCTGTCAAATACCAATATTTAGAATCTTCTTCAATGTTGTTTTCTTCAAGAACATAAATCAATTTAGGGAAAGCCGGCGTAATCCAGATTCCTTTTTCATTTTTAACTCCCTTGATTCTTTGTTTCAGCATTTCTTCAATAATCATAGCTAAGTCATCACGAGTCTGTCCTTCAGGCACTTCATTTAAATACATGAAGACAGTCACAAATGGAGCTTGACCATTTGTCGTCATCAATGTGATAACCTGGTATTGAATCATCTGTACACCTTTTTCAATTTCTTTACGAACACGCATTTCTGCCATTTTATTAACTGTATCTTCAGATGAATCTAGATTCAATGATTCTAATTCTTCTTTTACTTCACGACGTGCTTTTTCTCTTGAAACCTGTACAAATGGAGCTAAGTGAGAAAGTGTAATACTTTGCCCTCCATATTGTGAACTAGCAACTTGCGCAATAATTTGTGTAGCTACGTTACATGCTGTAGAGAAACTATGTGGTTTTTCAATCATTGTTTCAGAAATAACTGTACCATTTTGAAGCATGTCCTCTAAATTTACTAAACAACAGTTGTGCATGTGTTGTGCAAAGTAATCTGAATCATGGAAATGAATAATACCTTTTTCATGAGCCTCCATAACATCTTGAGGTAACAAGAAACGTTTTGTGATATCCTTTGAAACTTCTCCAGCCATATAATCACGCTGAACACTGTTTACTAATGGATTTTTATTTGAGTTTTCTTGTTTAACTTCTTCATTATTACGCTCCAATAAAGACATGATCTGTTTATCTGTTGAATTTGCCTTACGAATTAAAGCACGTTCATAACGATATGTGATATAGTTGTGAGCTACTGCAAAACAACGATGTTCCATCAATTCTCCCTCAACCATATCTTGAATTTCTTCCACATTTGGGCTTCTCTTCAAGTTTTCACATTTATCGATAACACTTTGCGTAACAGAATGAATCAATTCATCTGTCATTTGATTGTGTGTTGTAGCTTTATTTGCTTTTTTGATTGCATTTTCAATCTTTGATGCATCAAAAACGACTTCTTCTCCACTTCTTTTAATTACATTCATATTAATCCTCCTAAAAATGGTTGAACCTTCAACTATTTTTCGTATACATCTAGTATACTAATAATTTTTTCTAAAACAAGCCTTTACATTCATACAAAATAATGCTTGACCTTTAAGTAAAGGAAACCGGTTTTTTATTTTTTTAAAGTCCGCTAATTTGTGTAAATATTTTAATTTCTAACCAATTTTGTGCAACCCCCTTTATCATTAAGATAATACTAATATTGACACTTATTGTGTCAATTTAAATAAATTATAATAATTAATGATAAATTCACATACACTTGATACAATAAAAGAAAGAAGCAAAAAGGAGGTCACTATGGACTATAAAATCAAAGGCGATTCAGATTGCCCTATCATTGAAATCAATCTACAAAATAATGAAACAGTAAAAATCGAAAGAGGCTCTATGGCCTATATGTCAAACGTTGTGATTGAAGGTAAAATGAACAGTAACAAAAAAGGCATTGGTGGTGTATTAGGCGCCTTAGGACGAAGCCTTACCAGTGGCGAAAGCATGTTTATTACAGAGGCTACCGGAACAAGTCACGATGGATTGCTTGGTATTGCACCTTCTATTCCAGGAAAAATCGTATGTTTAGAGGTTACACCAGCATGTCACTACTATTTAAATAACGGTGCTTTTTTGGCATGCGATAACACTGTTAGCTACGAAATGAAACACAAAGCGTTGGAAAAGCATTATTCGGTGGAACCGGTGGATTCTTTGTCATGCATACATCTGGACAAGGCGACCTATTGATCAATGCATATGGCGATATTATGGAAATCAATGTAGATGCAGATCATCCAATCATAATTGATAATGAACACGTTATCGCATGGGACGATTCTTTAGATTATGAAATCAAAATTGCATCCGGGACATTTGGATTCACTACAGGCGAAGGTTTAGTGAATGAGTTCCACGGTACTGGAAAAGTATACATCCAATCTCGTAACTTACATTCATTAGCCGATGCATTAACCCCATTCATACCTCAAGGAAAGGACTAAAAAAAGCGTGAGCCATTCACGCTTTTTACTTACAATCGTCCCCCTTGCAGTCAATACATGAGCGCACGCATTTACTACCCTTTAATTTTTTAAAACTCTCTTCACTAATTGTATGTTCCATACGACAAGCTTCTTCTTCTGCAAGAACAGGTTCTACACCAGCATGAAGCAATTGATTTTTAAAATAAATATGCCTTTCATACACTTGACTCGCCTGTTTTTGCCCTTGTTCTGTAAAGAATAAATATCCTGTTTTATCCGTATAAATCAATTCTTTTTCTTTTAAGTCTTTCAAAGCATGTGAAACACTCGGCTTAGAAAAACCTAGAGCTGCCGCCACATCAATAGCACGAACATTCTCTTGTTGAGACTTTAATACATATATTGTTTCTAAATAATCTTCCTGAGATTGTGTTAGCTGCATTTCTATTCCTCCGGTTAGTTTTAACTTACCATAAAAGTATAACAAAATTTCACATAAGATTCAAAACTTTTGCACAAAAAATAAAGTTAAGATACACTAGTAAAGTAAATTTATGCAAAAGGAGAACAAAAAATGTTTAAATGTAATAAATTATTAGGCGTATCTCTAGCAGCCGTTATGAGCATTTCAGCCACTGCCACGAACGTATTCGCAATCGATACATCTGTTATAGATGAAAAATGGGGTAAACCAACCGTTGTATATGGCGGTGGTTTAAGTGAAGATCAAATCCAAAGCACACGTGAATTATTTGATATTGAAGATACAAATAACGTCTACGAAACAAGTGTTGATGCCAACGACTTATACAACTATTTAGGAATTGCTGGTGGAGATACATCCAGTTTGATTTCAAGTGTTATGGTTCAAAAACAAGATTCTGGTACAGGTGTAAAAGTAAAGATCATCACACAAAGTAATATCACAAAGATTACATCCAACCAATATGCCAACGCCGCAATTACAGCAGGTGTCAGTGATGTTGAAATCGATGTTGCTTCCGTTTCAAAAGTAACCGGAGAATCTGCTTTAACCGGTGTTTACAAAGCGTTAGAAGCTAACGGAGAAACACTAGATCCAGATCGTACACAAGTTGCACAAGATGAGCTTGAAACAACAAACGAAATTGCTCAAAATAATGCAGACGATTCTAATTTTGACTCTGCCCGCTTAGATCAGGCTTTAGTAGAAATCAAACAAGAGCTTGCCCAAATCAAACAGAACCAAGGTAGTGCTGCAACTACCGAACAAGTTGAACAAGTCGTACAGGATGCTTTGAAGAAATTTAATTTAAGTGACATCATCTCTCAAGACGATATTGATAAATTGATTGCATTCGCCAAGAAATATCAAAACACTTCAGCTATTGACTCACAAGAAGTATTAAATCAATTAAACAAATTATCTGGCAGTTTAAAAAATCAATTATCTGGATTATTCAACAAAGCCCAATCTGAAGGATGGTTTGACAAGATTATTAACTTCATTAAAAGTCTATTTAACTAAAACAAGGAAGTCTTAAGCGACTTCCTTTCAGATTGTTGACAAAAGCCTATACCTTTTCGTAAGGACATAGGCTTTTTATTGTACCTGAATTATTCATGAAAACATAAAAATTCGTAGAATGTTCCTAATTTAAAGGAAATCTACGAATTTTTCTTATCACCCATTGGGTGAACTTTTCATATAAGAAAAGCTCCTCTATAATATAGGCGACGAAACCAAAAAAAGGAGCCATATCTATGATACAAACTAATTCACTTTTTGACAAGATTAATTTT
>ENA-OQIO01000664-OQIO01000664.1-human-gut-metagenome-genome-assembly--contig:-NODE-664-length-17838-cov-3.122071_pt1 | contig 17838 bp, 20 predicted proteins | sample MGYA00242573_ERZ504737 | MGnify/ENA primary metagenome ERZ504737 (study PRJEB26092, sample SAMD00036203) | human gut metagenome | host: Homo sapiens | study: EMG produced TPA metagenomics assembly of...
CGTAGCTATCGCGGCCGCAGGCCACCCGGACGACGGAGTGCCATGTACAGTTCCTTTGCCCAACTTTGTTGCCGGTCAGAGCGATCTTGTCGGCGTTGAGGATGAGTCACGTGGTTGCCGGAATCGGCGTGCGGAGCTAGGTCGGCTTGTTCTTGCCACGCAGCAGGGTTGCCGCCTGAGTGGCGAGACGACCGAGCACCACGTCGGTGGCGTCGATGACGTACCAGTCGTGAGTCAGATCAGCTGGCTTCGGAGTGAAAGTTTTCACGATGTACCTTTTCTATATATTGTGTTCCGGACCATCCATCAGCATTACACGCGTTGGTTGGGCGCGGAATAATGCCGTTTTTCAGGTCTCATTATCCGTGGGCTCCCTGAAAGTCCTCGATGGCGAGTGGGAAAAGCGCTTTGAAGGACCCCGTAGGGAAACACAACAGTCTACTAGTATATCGCCTGCCTTGACATTCGGCAACACGAAAAACAAGGGTGTCCGCAGACCGTCGGACCTGTGGACACCCCATGGAATCGCCTATAGAAGATCAGCCACGCATGATGGCGGTGATCTCCTGCAGACGCGGTTCGTCGAAGAGCTTTTCGAGCGGCACCACGTTGCCTTCGCCATCGGCCAGCGGAATACGCCAATTCGGATACTCGTTATTGGTGCCCGGCTGGTTCTGCGTGCGCTTCTCACCGACCGCGTCGACGATGGAGGCGGCCATGAGCTTGCAGGGCGAACCTTTCAGACCACGGTACAGCGCGTCGACAATCTCGTTTTCGTTGGCGGCTTCGTCATCCAGAGCAGCCTTGTCGAGATAGCCCTCCTCGACCAGCATGTTCAGCATGGCATTGTGCTCGGCGGTTGCGGACTTCTGGAATTCCTCCACCGGACCGGACAGCAGGCCGAGCTGCTCACGCAACTTGACGTGGCCATATTCGAGGTAACCGGCCGCCGGAGGCATGTCATGCGTATTGACGGACGCCAGTGCGTACGGACGCCAATCCTTCGGAGTGCGGAACACACCGTCCATCTGTTCGAACCATTCCACGGCACAACCGAGAATGCCATGTTCGGACAGCGACTTGGACACATAAGCCGGCACGACACCCAGATCCTCGCCGACAACCACGCCACCAGCACGGGAAGCCTCAAGCGCGAGAATGCCGAGCATGACATCGGAATCGTAATGCACATATGTGCCATCAGTGGCGGGCTTGCCTTCCGGAATCCACCATAGGCGGAACAGACCAAGGATATGATCGATACGCACCGCACCGGCATTGGCGAACATGTCATGCACCATATCGCGGTACACCCGGAATCCGGTCTGTTCGAGGGCGATCGGATTAAGCGGCGGCTGGCTCCAATCCTGGCCCTGCTGGTTGAACATGTCCGGCGGGGCACCGACCGTGGCGCCCTTGGCGAAGCGTTCCGGATTCCACCACACATCGGATCCTGCCGGATGCACGCCGACGGCCATATCCGCGACGATGCCGATCTTCATACCGGCCTTGCGAGCGGCCTGCTGCGCCGCGTGCAACTGATCGGTGGCGACCCACTCAAGCCAGCGGTAGAACTCAAGGGTGTCCGGGAACTTCTCACGCAACTGCGCGACTTCTTCGGAATCACGGTTGTATTTGCGCACCCAATTATCGGCGTCGTCGGAGGGAGCTCCCCACTTGTCGTAGCACAGGCACCAGGTGGCGTAGGATTCGATCTCGTCTCCGCATTCGGCGAGGTAACGGTCGAATTCGGCCTGGCGAGCCTTGGTTCGGCCGGCCTTGTAGATGACCCACAGCGCATGCTTCTTGACGCGCCACATGGCGTCGCGATCGATCAGCCGCGCGTTGTCATTCAGCGATTCGACCTGCTCGTGCAGCGCATCGACTTCAGCCCTGTCCTCGTGGGACAGCGTGAGATATTCCGGCATGGACTCCGGACGGATGTAGCTGAAATTGATGAAACGGCGGGAAATCGGCAGATACGGCGATGGCGTCAGCGGAGGCACCGGCTCCGCGGCGTGCATCGGGTTGATAAGCATGAAGTCGGAGCCGGTCTTCTTTTTAGCCTCGACCAGCATGGTCTTCAGATCTTCGAAGTCTCCCACGCCCCAGGATCCCTTGGAACGGATGGAGTACAGCTGGCTCATCCACCCCCACAGGGAGCCGCTCTTCATATCATCGAGCAGTTCGATTTTCTCAGGAGCGCTGATAACGGTTGCAGTCTCCGTTTCGCTTCCGACAGTGACCTTGAGGGTGTGATAGCTTCGGGCAGATCGGCGGGCAGGACGAGATACGACGTGAAGAAGAAGCTGCCATTGATCTCATGGGCGATTTTCTCACCGCCTCATGGGAGATTTTGCCCGTGAATTGCTTGCCGTTTTCCAGCGCGATGGAGGCTTCCGGCACATCGAACATGCCGCCGTGCACCTCCACCTTGCTTTCCTTGCCCACGATATGCAGCACGGTGGGAGCCACCACGCGCGTTTCGCGTTCGGACTTGATGGATGTGATGGACTGGTTGATCGCCTCATCGTTGGAAGCGTCAATACCAAGCGCCTTGAGCACCGCCACTAGAACATCGTCTTCGATTTCGTGGTAATCATGGCTCATACCGACGTAGCTGGTGGCGACACCCACCAGCTTTGCCAGACGAATGAGCGGACGGGCGAGACGCGTTGCGTTTTCGGTCTGTTCTGTCATGGTTCCCAGTCTAGGACCAAAACATGCGCACCACGCGCAGGAATCTCATAAAAATGACAACGTATGCAATTATTTTTCCGCAAGCTGCCGTTGAGCGGCCTTCTGCACGTCGCTTGAAGCGTCCTGCGCCAACTGCTGGAGCATCCGATCGGAAACATTCGGATTCAAGGCGACGGCCCTGCGCACCATGGTCGCAAGCACCACCGGAGCGTCCGGTTCGACCTGCGTTCCCAACGAGCCCAGGAAATCAAGCGTGTCGGAATCCATGGTGGAATCTTCGGCGCCTTCAAGACGCATTTTCCAAGACGTACGTTTGTTGCGCAGCGCGGTGGCACGCACTTCGGGCGACTCATCCTTGGTCAGTCGGCCCACCAGCCAGTTCTTGTCATCGGCGTTTCCCGCAACGGCTTTGCGTACTTCAGGAGACTCGTCGGTGGAAAGCTTGACCAGAATGTTCGGGAACGGCATGGTTTCGGCAAGGAAGACGCGGTCCTCCACCGGCGTATGCGCGTTGCCAGCCACAGCCTCAAGCAATGCGGTGGCACGGGAGAACGCCGCCTGGTCGCTCCGGTCCGGCAGCGGACGTCTGGCGAACTCGCTTAATGCGGTGGAATCAGTGGAATGCCGGAGCCGCTCGTATGTGGCGGTCAACGGCTCGAAATCCACGGTCTCATCGGCGTTCGAGGCGTCGGCCTGCGAATCATTCTCATGCTGCTCGTTCTCATCACTCATATTTTCACCTTACGACACTATATGCATGCGGCTCACAACGTGAACTCATACTTTGACCGGACGGTTGGACGTGCCCACCAGTTGCGGAACGACCGTGGCGTTGAAAGTTTCCACAACTCGGGATTCGAAGACATTCGCCTGTTCCTGCGGAACCACCACAGTCAAGGCGATGCGGTCAGTGTACTGCGCGTCGGTCTGCTCGCCTTCCACCGTTGACAACAGATTCTGGAAGCTGCCCAACTGCGGATAATCAAGAGTTACCTGATATTCGCCGCACGGTACGATTTTCGCCTTGGAAGCAGCCTTGACCGCAATTGACGCACCTGTGGAATACGCACGGATCAGGCCGCCGGAACCAAGCAGGATACCGCCAAAATACCGTGTGACCGCGACCACGCAATCAGTCATTTCGTTTGCCCGCAGCACGTCGAGAATGGGCTTGCCGGCGGTTCCGGACGGCTCGCCATCATCGCTCATGCGTTCCGCAAGACGTCCATCGGATCCACCACACACCGCGGCATAGGCGACATGCCGGGCTTTCGGATGCTGGTCACGGATCGTCTGAACGAAAGCGAGCGCCTCATCCAACGAGCTGATATGACAGGCGTCTCCGATGAATTCCGATTTCTTTTCGACGAAGGCGTCGTGCGCCGGCCGATCGGCGGAATCGAGTATGGTCTGCATGCTGTTCAACCTACCTAACCTCACCGACCGCGCGCATATGCTGCTTCCCGGTTATTTTTTCAGACGACGACGTTGAATTCCTCCCCCTTGAAGAAGGCGGCGATGGATTGGACCACCTGCTTGGTCATGCCGATATACGCGCCGTCGGTGCGCCATGCGATGTGCGGGGTGAGCACGATGCCGGGAATCTTGCACAAAGGATCGTCGGCGGCAAGCGGCTCATGATCGAACACGTCCAAGGCCGCCGGAATGTCTCCGCGTTGAAGTCTTGCGAGCAGTGCGCCGGGTTCGATGACTTCGGCGCGGGCGGTGTTGACGAACAGGTTCCCGGACGCAACGCGTGAGGTTCTTCGCCGTGATGATGCCACGGGTGGAGTCAAGCAACGGCATATGCACGCTGACCACGTCTGAATTCGAGATCAACTCGTTCATGTCTTCCACCGGAGTGACATTCAGGTTCTCGAACACCTGTGCCGGCACGTGGGAGTTCCACGCGGATACTTTCATGCCGAAAGCGTTGGCGATGCCGGCCACGGTCTGCCCGATGCCGCCGAGTCCGATGATGCCGAGCTTCTTGCCGAACAGTTCGAAACCGTCGGCACCGTCCCAATCGCCTTGCTTGACCTGCATATCAAGCGCTCCGGCGTGCCTGGTCAGTTCCATGAGCAACGCCATGGCGTGCTCGGCGACGGCGTGATCGCCGTAATGCAGCACGTTGCAGACGCGGATGCCGCGTTCCTTGGTTTTCTCAAGATTGATGTAGCTGGCGACGCCGGTGCCTCCGAACGCATAGCACTTGGCGTCGAGCCTGTCGAGGATGGCATCGGCGCAGTGGAATCCGATGACCATGACGCGTCGGCATCCTTGCAGCGTTCCACGATGGTGTCCTCGTCCAGTGTGAAATCCTCGTACATGCGCACGCGGGCCACGTTTTCGAGCATCGTGAAGTTCTGTTTGAACGGTCCGATCATCGATTCGATGACCACCGGCATGACCACCAGCGGCAAGTCGGTGCGGTCCGGCTGGGTCTCGAAAACTCCATCCATTTCTTTCACCTCACATCACGAGCGGAAACGCTCCATACAGGTCGATTAACGAATACGAGGCATATTCTGCCACGGGAAACTACTTTCCAGATGAACCAGCTTGTTCTGCGGTGATGTTCCACTCTCGAACCACGTTCTGGTCCGCGCCCATGGAATAGATCACGTTCCAGATACGTTGTCTCTGATTGGCATCTTCTGTTTCGTTCCAACAGGCTCCATCCGGATGGTCGTCCGAAATCGGACACCACTGGTATTGGCCTTGACGCACATTGGCCGTCGGCACCCAATCGATGCGATTGACCCGCCATGAGCCGGCCACGCCTTTCTTGCCGGCGAATTGGACGCGGGCCGTCACGCTTGGTTGTTGACCTCGTTGCCTGGAATGTAGGACGTGACCGTCACCGCGTTGCCCAGACCGTAGATGATCCATGTGCCGTTGTAGTTCTCAACGGGCTGCGCGCAGTGGCATCCGGCACCGTAGATGACGTCGAACGCACCGGTGTCGGCCAGCTCATGCGCTTCGGACTGCTGCCACGAGTCGGCGTAGTCAAGATATTCCTGCACGGAATGCATGGCGATGGCCACCACGTCGGCGCCTTGTTTACGGGCCTCTTTGGCTTTGGCCACGGCTTTGTCGATGTCGGCCTGATGGTTCGGATCGCCACTCTCGCGCAGACGGTCGACGCGCCAATCATAATCGGGGGTTTGCGCGTTCAGGGACACGGTACCGGCGATCAGGCCCAGTTTGCCGCCACCGGTCGGAGAATCGATGACCAGCGGTTGGTAGAGTCTTCCTCGGTCTTGTAGGAGCCCGTCTGGGCGATGCCGTCCTGGTCGAGGGTATTCCACAGGCGTGTGATGCCATCCGCGCTTGATCCCACGAATGGTTCGACGCATGCGTGCATGCGCGATACCCCACCTTGGCGGCCGCGTCGGCGACCTCCGAGGGAATGTTGAACACCGGATACCCGGTGTAGGGGCCACCGCGAGGCGCGATCGGCGTTTCGAATTCGCACACCGCGATATCGGAGGCATCGATGTACTTGCGCATCGGTTCGAACAGACTGGTGAAGTCATAGGCCGTACCGTCCGTCGCCGCGGTATTGGGACCGGCGAAGTTGTCCCACAGACCAGGGTGGAACAGCAGATCGCCATTGACCATCATGGCGATGCAATCGGTATCCGGACAGTCCGGCGAATTGCCGTGATGTTCCTTTGGCTCGGCCTTTTTCACCACATGCTTTTTCTGCTTGGCCACGTCCATCTGCGTTGTGGCCCCCTGCCCGGCTTGGGACTGTGATGAACGCAAGCACTGCGCCAGGAACCACCCACCTACCGCCAGCAATACAACAAGCACGACGGCTGCGACGATGGCCAGCCTGCGACGTCCTGCAACCAGCACTTCCGGGTTGCGGGCATGCACCGCCTTGTCCCTGTATCTCATGGCACTCCCCCTGTTTCTTCTCATGCTCCACATCACTCTCAATGTTCAAGATTACCTGATGGCCCCGCACGCCATATGCCAAGACGCACGCTTCCTTTACCGTATTTGAGCCGTACCGCGTCTAATGCCGCTTCCGCACCGCGTAGCCGTTCCGATTGGGTCGACGGTTCGGTATCCGTTCCACGACCCCGCTGCGCCTCGTTCTGCTCTTCAAGCATGTCATCAAGCGAAAGCTGAACCGCCGCATCCGCCGCTTCGACCAAACCGCCCGCGCTCATGCCGGCAAGTCGCACCGGTCTGGTCAAGGAAATGGCGTCGATAGAGCTTTCCGGCATGCCCATCATGGCCAGCAATAATGCGACACATTGCGGATACAGCATGCTTGCCGCATCCGTCGGACAGTCCAGCGTATGTCCTTTCGTCGCATAGCTCAAATCCGGGAATCGCAGCTTCACCATGACCTTACGCGCCATCAACCCTCGTCTGCGCAGCGTGCCGGCCACATCATCGCAACACCAGCGGAGCATGGATGTCACCTGCCGCATGTCTTGGGTGTCCTTGTCGAACGTGCGTTCCGCGCCGACGGATTTCTCCTGCGCACGCGGTGCGACAGGGCGGTCATCCAATCCGCGTGCCGCCATGTACAACCCGCGCGCGCTGATGGCTGACCCCGTCGCCTGCTCAAGCGATTCCATGCTCATCTTCGCCAAGTCAGCCACGGAATCAACGCCCCATGCGTTCAGTCGTTTCTCCAAGGACGGACCGATGCCAGGTATGCCACGCAACGGCATCATCTGCACGAATTCGGCATGTCTGGCCACGGGGATCATGAGCATGCCATCCGGTTTGGCATTGGTCGAAGCCATTTTGGCGACAAGCTTGTTCGCCGCGATGCCGACGGAACAGGTGATGTGGTACCGTCTGGCGACCTGATCGCGTATCCAAGCTCCGATGGCGCGGGGACTCTTCCACCGCAGCAGCGCGCCGGAGACGTCCATATAGCATTCATCCACGGAAACCTGTTCGATGCGATCGGTGACGCGGGAGAACACCTCTGTGAAGATACGTCGGGACATCTCACGGTAGTAGTGGATGTCCACCGGCAGAAAGACGCCGTTCGGGCATAGTTTTCTTGCCCGGGAGCTTGCCATCGCCGAATTGATGCCGTATTTGCGTGCCTCATAGTTCGCCGCGGACACCACGGAACGGTTGCCGATGCCGATGATTACCGGTTTGTCGGCGTATTCCGGATGCCGCGCCACTTCGAGGGATGCGAAAAAAGCGTCCATGTCGATATGCAGCACCGTGCATCCGACCTCATCGTGACCCCAGTCACGTTTGGCCGCTGCGATTCTTGGTGCCGTGCTCATGATTCCATGATAGACAACGATTCGGCAGTTTTGGAACAAATGTTCGAATATGGCGAAACCTGCGGGCATACCGGCGTGTCGCATATCGATGAGACCGCTCGACACGGCTTGCGCGTTCGAGTCCCACTGACATCACCACACGTTTTTCTCTCATTTTTTCACAATATGGTGTTTCGCACGCGGATAGATGCTATAGTTACATGCTGTTGCGTCGCAACGCAACAGTGGAGTCATGCCTGAGTGGCCGATAGGGGCACCCTGCTAAGGTGTTAGTCGTGTTTAGCGGCTCGAGGGTTCGAATCCCTCTGACTCCGCCTTGAGGGTTTTCGGAGAAATCCGGAAGCCCTTTTTTTCATGCCAAAACGGCGGAATACCAACGATTTCAAGACATACGGCGCAAACAGAGAATGTACGGAAATGTACGCCAATGCCAACATTTCCAGTACCCAGCAAGGTACCCGAGTTGGGTGCCCAACAAGACAGCCGACGACTGCACTGCAAATAGGCCATCGTGTCGGCAATGGTCATGAGCGGGGGGTTCAGTCTTCCTCATAATCACCCCCGTTCACGCTCACCGCAACGTCCAACAATTGAGACGCCACATCCGACGGAATCCACGCAGACACGCCCCTATACGGCGAAACGTCCGGCCTAGAACACTTCAAACAGCTCCTAGCCTGCACAACGCCGAACAGGGTCTTTAATGGCCCGAGCCTCCGCGAGACGCCACCGACGAACCAGACGACAGAAACGGTGAAAAGTCGGATAATCAGTCTCGAAATCCTCCTGCACGCGCAACGGCAAATCATTATGCGGCAGGGACGATCCGCAAAGACCGTCCCTGTTTACATATCAGTATGTATACATCAACGGCATGCGTCACAGGCCGAATGCTTTTCGATCCGTTTCGGTAAGCCAATCCGTCCGCATGCCCGGTTCTTGGCACAAATGCATGGCGGGGCATTCCTCACCGATGCAAGGATCCCATACAGGAAGCGGCGTTCCGTCACGGTCCGTTCCGTTGGGATCGCCATTGGCGGCGAAATTGGTCCAGTACAGCCCCATTCGCCTTGCCAGATCGTAATGCCATCCAACGAACGGACGCCAGCATTTCGCAAGGCTTCCAAAGGAGAACCACAGATCGGACGAGTGGAAGGCTCCGGCATCATCCCCCGGCATAGCGACATCGAAATGATAGTAGTATGGCGCGGCCCCACCGCTTGCGGTCCATTTGCGGATCAGTGTGAGATTGCCGAGCTGGCCGACATGCACAGGCTTCCCATCTTCAGTCGAAGCGATGAACTCATTGGTCGTGTTGCCGACCAGCATGTCGACGTTGTTGGCCTTGCAGCCCTCGACGATGCGCTCCTCCTGATCGGGAAGGAACAGGCCGTCCACGCATGGCCCCCAATTGACGATCATCGACCAGTCATCTTCACGTCCGCTGTCCGGTGGAACAGGCAGGGACTCGGCGGCTTCCAATACCGTTCGGGCCGGGATTGCACGGGCCTGCTCCAGCGTGGAGACACCCAATGCTTCGAACAGACGGATTCCGTTGGCCTGCGCATGCTCCAGCGTGTCCTGCCGCGCATTGAAATGCCCTAGCCTGCGCCGGATTGCATGATGCTTCTGAAACAGGCCATGATTCATCGGCGAGCAGATCTGGGCCAAGACGCTGGCGGCACCGGCCGATTGGCCGAAAACCGTGATGTTTTCCGGATCTCCGCCGAACTTCGCGATGTTTTCCTTCACCCATTGGATTCCGGCACGCTGATCCAGGAATCCGAAATTCGCATATGGTTCGCCGTCGCCGCGTTCTACGGCCTCCTCATGAAGCAAAGGGTGCGTCATAAACCCAAATGCATTCAGGCGATAGGCCACACTGACCACAACGACGCCGTTCGCGGCGAGATGCGTGCCGTCGAATTCCTTTTCAAATGTGCCGCCACATTGATAGCTCCGCCGTAGATCCAGACCATGACCGGCAGCTTTTCGGAGGTTACCATGCTATCCGCGCCATATCCGCGTAATGCCGGAGTCCAAATATTCAGGTAGAGGCAATCCTCGCTCATCGGCACGGCCGGATCGGTGCCCCATTCACGATCATAGAAATCATCGGAGGCGCCCGGTGTCGGCTGCATCGCGGTAGGCCCGAAATCGAAGGCTTGCAGCACACCATCCATGGCAGGGCCGGCTGCGGCGCACGCCAGCGCAGACCGCCGACGGGAGGCTGGGCGAACGGAACCCCTCGGAACACGGTGATGCCTGATCTTCAGCCGCCAAGCCTTCGACAGTTCCTTGCGCCACTATGGCCTGTCGCTTCATTGCTCTCTTTCCTTCGTATCCGGCGTCGAATACGCAAAGTCGTAAAAATCGGCGATTCCACCGGTCTCTTTTGTCGAATACAGGAACAATCCGATACGGCAACCTGTGAAATGATCCATTTTGAAGACCATCCGGTGCGCTGTCCCCAATGGACGCCATTCGGATTCCGGCGTATCCGCATCGCGGTAGAAGAACGTCACTTCATCCTTGCAATCGGTGAAATCATATACCGCGCGCAGGCGCATGCAATCCGCATCCGCCATGATTTCCGCATCCGTTACGGCTGGACTGTCCCAATCATCGTCGGAGAAGATGGAATCGTCATTCGCCGGCTTGTATTGGACGGTCAGCATCGTGCGGCCGTTCCTTCGCGTAAGCGCGATGTAGGAATAGCATCCTTGGAACGCCGCCAATCCGGCGAAGTCGCCATCATGCAATGTCGACGCGTCGACGGTGACTTCAGCCACCGTCACCGGCCCCATCGTGCGCTGCGTCAGCGTGTTCCATGCATGATTGAGATTCGAGCTGATGCGTCCGGAATGCAGGCGGAATGCTCCCGGACGTTCCGTCAGTGACCAGTATTCGTCATGTGTGATGTGATTGAACTGCCAGTATGGCTGCAGACAGTTGGCATCGACTCCGCCTTCGGCGTTATGCCGGGCTATGAATTCGCTGCCGTTGATGGGCGCGACAGGTTCGGCACAGCTTGCAGCCGGCACGCTGACCGAATGCGGCACTTTGCCGTTCTCGCCGATGACGGGGAATCCGTCCTCGCCGAACCGCATCGGCATCAGTGTCGGCACGCGTCCCACACCGCCGCGGTCCTGCATCATGAATGCATACCAGTCGCCGTCCGGAGTGTCCACCATACCGCCTTGCGCGACTCCGTAACCGTGGAAGGACAGGTCGTCGTCGATAATTTCACGCGCTTCGAAAGCGCCATCCAAGGATTCGGCTATCAAGCAGGCTTCTGTTTTGCCCTTGTCTTGCGGGAAGTGACAGGTGAAGACGTAATAGCGTCCATCATGCTTGTATAGGTGACTGCCCTCATAACCAAGGTCAGCCTGCGGATCGTCCTGTGCGATGACCCGGTCAAGCCCACCCGGCATCGGCCCGCTTAATTCAGGATTCAACTCCGTGATGCGCAATGTCGACTGCCCATGTACGACATAGGCTCGATCATCGTCGTCAAAGAACAGTCCGCTGTCGTAGTAGAAGCCGTCAAGCTCACGCTTTCGCCATGGGCCGCATGGATCGTCCGCCGTCAGCAGATAGCTGGCATGCGTATCGTTGGCGGCGAACAACACATACCAGGTGCCCCGATGGTAACGCAGTGACGGCGCCCACATGCCTCGACCGTAGGCGTTGGCACCTTCACATTCCAAACGTTCTTCAGGGGTATCCGCCACGATATTCAATGCGTGCGCAATGAATTCCCAATGCACCAGGTCATAGCTGCGCAGAATATCGCACCCGGGTGTGAAATGCATAGTCGTAGTGGCCATGTAATACACGTCCCCGACCCGGATGATGTCTGGATCAGGAAAATCCGTGTAGACCACAGGATTAGTGTAGACCATAGGATTAGTTGAGGTAATCATCATTCATACCGATACTTTCCGCTCAACGCCAGCATGGCGAAAGCATAGAGGAAATTGTCATAGTAACGACGCGTGCCGGTTCGCATCGGCGTATTCCACAGCATGCGCACCCATTCACGGGCATTATGCTCCGCGTCGGGCTGGGCCGAATGCACCGCCGCAAGTGAGCCTTGCGCGGTCGCGGCCAGGAATCCGACCGATGAAGCACGACCTCGTCCACGGCGGTGCCGTCGATGGCGTAGACGCTAGTACGGTCGTGGGTCAGGAAGAATCGCTGCAGCGCGGCGACGCGGTCGCACAGCACTTCCTGCAGACCGTTCCAAGCTACATCCAGTCCGATATTCGCCGCGGTACGGTAGGCGTCGGAATAGAAATGCCAATGATTGGACTCGTCAACATGCGGCTTTCCATCATAATCCGCGTATTCAGCTTCATGCCGGTCCGCTCGTCGCAGGCCGCCTGCAGATAGCGACGGCTTGCGGCGGCTGCCTCATGCCAAAATGGACGGTCTTCTTCGTCGGCTTCTTCGGCGAATACTTCATAGAAGTGCGGCAGATGGTAGGACGGATCGCTCCACTCGGTTTCCGGAATGAACTTGATGAGCTTGTTGTCGGGATTCCACATGGGCTCGCCGTCGTAGCGTTCGCCTTATGAACGCAATATCTCAAGATCTCGCGTCCCCATGCGGAATATTCGTAGATATCCTCGCCATCACCCCAGCGACGGGAGGCGAGGAACAGGTCCATCGCGAAATATTCCTCGCCGTCAGGTGCAGGACCATTCGAGTTCGGCGTACCGTCCGGCGCGACCGACCATGCGAAATAATGCGCATGATGACCGTCCTTCATGTACATGTGACGCATTACCCAGCCCCACAGCTTGTCGAATACGTCCTTACGGTCGTATTGCAGGGCGATCATCATCGCATAGCTCATACCCTCGGTACGTACATCGTTGTTGCCGGTGTCCATCACATAGGCAAGGCCTTCGTCGTTCTCCCAATAGAATTTGTTCGGACCTTCGAAAATTTCATGCCAGACCTGTGACACGCGCTTATCGATGGCGTCTTGGGCATATCCGCACTGTGCGAACATGGACTCGCCCAATGTCTTGCTGGTATCGGTTGCATTTGTCATATCAGTTGTTCCATTCCCAGATTCGGATGCGATTCTCTCCGGAGACAAGACCATTCAACGCCCCGGCTTTGCGTTCCGTTGCGGTCAAGGCTTGTCCCAGCAAGTCGGTGTCTAGCACATAGTCACTGCCATCGGGCTGTTCATAGCGTTCCTCCACGATGCGAGGCACGCCGAGCATATCGCTGGTGACGACCTGCATCCTGGTATCGGCGACGGCCTGTGGCACAGTGCACTGCAGATACAGTCCATCGGGTTCTTCGACCAATGTCACCGGCATGGGCTCATCACACGCAACGCTCGTGGAGGCGGTGCCGCCGAAGAACGGGGCGTCCTCCTGCATGCGCTCCGAATCGTCGGCTGTACCTTCCTGCTTGTTCAGCCCCTGTGCGCCGGACAGATAGATGTTGCCGCCCGCGTATAGAGACTGCAGAGGATTGCGCTCGCCACCACCCTGCGAAGGATCTGCCCACATGGCCCGCTGGCGTTCCAAGTATTCATGCATCGACATCGGGCAATCGCTGTAGGCGGACAAACCATATTCACCGACAGTCGGTTTCACCGGTTGCGGCGCGAACATGTTGTTCAGCCAACGCTCATCGCCGCCGGATATCACAGCGCACCCGGCCACCTCGGTGGTGTGCGGATAGTGATACGGCGTGGAACGGTCGGGGACGGTATGCGGTTCAATGCCGCCGCAAATCAGATTGTTGACGAAGGCACCACCTTGCGACCAGTTCTGGAACATCACCGGCGAGGCGAAAACGTTATTGTCCACCAGATACGGCCCATGACTCACTTCAATCATGAGGTCACGGACGTTATCGTGGAACACATTGCGCGTGATGCGCGTGCCCTGCGTCTGCCAATCCATCCACATGCCCAGCGAGCAGTCGTGGATGTTGTTGTTGGCAATGACCGTATCCAATGCGGCATGGAATTTGATGCCAGCGACCTCCCATCCGAAGAATTCACGCTTCAACGCAATGTGATGGACATGGTTATGCTCGATACGGCAGAATGCGCTGCCCATATGTCCGACGATGGCATTCTGTCCACACTCGTAGATGTCGTTGTTGCGTACGATATGACCGCCGATCAGCCCCTTTTCCCAGCCGATGCGACGGGCCTTGAACACGGCCTCCAACTGGTACTGGTAACCGGTCTTACGCTCGGTTTTCGCCCACTCGTTGTCGCCGGATGAGATTTCCTTGCCCAATGACACCGCGGAGAATTTGGCGTCATGCAGCACGTTGTCTTCGATGATCCAGCCATACGACCAGTTCGGGCCGATCATGCCCCACTGCTGCGAGGTAGGCGGCGCCCAATCTCCAGTGGCCTGCGCCATTTCAAAGCCACGCACGGTGATGTAGTTGACATGGTTGCGGGCAGGGAAGAAGCATGTGCGACGAACACTGACCTCCACCAGTTCCTCATTCGGATCGGCACCTTGGAAATTCGCCCAGATCGTTGTGGTGCCGGCATTCTCGTCCACTTCGGCATGCCATACATAACGTGTACGGTCCACATCCGGCACAGGGCAGGGAATCTTCAACGCGAAATCCTCATCCGTATCACGCGGCTGCGGATCGTATACGCCTTCCAACGTCGTCGATTCGAAGAAGGAAACACCGTTGAGATACACATCGCCAAGATGTTTGTCGGGATCCTTGCCGAACTTGGGCATTTCCAGCCAGTCACCGAAAATCGGGGTCGCGAATGGATTGAAATCCCCGAACATCGTATTATCAAGCATCACCGTCCACACATGCGGATGATCGGCCAATTCCGTCCAGCCCTGCACGCATTCCGAGCCTTTGATAACCGGCCGTGCTTCGCCTTCGGCTCCGCAGTAGGTGATGCGCTCATGTTCACTCAGACCGCCGCGTTTCGGATCGACTTGTTCGCGGTATACGCCTTCATGCACGATTACCGTATCACCCGGAGAGGCCATCTGCGCGCCTTGGAAATCGTGGCGAACGGATGCTCCGCGTCGCCGCACGCAGCATCGCTGCCGGTTGGTTTGACATGGTATTCAAACTTCATTGCTGAATCTCCTTATTCACACATGTTCCTAAACCGTGACAGTAACGCTCCGCCATGATTCGCACCAACCCCATACCGGTACGTACTGCCCGGATTGCAGCACACATCCGTCATCGAAAATCTTCGGCATCGCAAGCATCGTTGCTCTTCCTTCTTCCATCTTTGACAAGTCCACATAAAGTCTCCATATACGATTCATGACGGCTTGCATACGTCAGTGGCGACGAAAACACAGCTCCCGTCGCCACCAACACCTACTCGTTATCGGGCAATTCCCGATAATCGAATTCGCTGAATTTCGCAACCCTGTCGTATCCAGAAAGATCGATTGCAGCCAAACCGACGAATGCTCCGGTGAAGAATCCGCCGTATCGACGCAGGATATAGTCGTCCGACAGGATCTTCGCGTCCAGTTTCACGCCCAGATCGACCCATGAAGTTCCATCAAACGAATATTCATACGAATACCACTGCTTGCGCACCTTCGTGCGCAGCCACACGGACTTCACGTCATCCGGCACTGCTGGAGCGGTATCCCGCAGGAACGACGTGTAGTTGTTGAAATCGTTCTGAGCGACCTCAATCACGCGGCATTGCCGCCGCTCGTCCCAAGTCACGAACACCCACGACCAGCATAAATCATCGTAGTAGTTCGTCAGGCCGGCCATCTGGCGGTAGTTCTTCGGATCGAACTCAACCTTTACGGTCGCATCGAAGTTGAACGCCTGCCAACGACGTGCCACCAACGACAGATCGAAAAGGTTGCACAGCGAGCCCTGGCCACGCAGTTCCAACACGCCGCCACCGACCTTGCCCATCTCGCCATCGAACGGCACACGCAGCGTATTCCAATTCAAATCCAACGTATCGGACATGAAATCGTCATGCTGGCTGTGATCCGCAGGTGCCTCGGTCTCGATGGCATCCTTCGGAGCATCCACATAACGCTGTCCGCCATGGCCTCCGACAATATACGGCCAGCCATCCTCGGTCCATTCGACCTTCTGGATGGAGGTTTCACGCCCCAGCGTGCACCAGCGCGCGGATCAGTGAAGGATTCATTGTCGTGATGCCACGGACGACCGCACAGCGAGGCGTAATACCATTCGCCGGACGGGGTATCGACCAGCGCGCCATGCCCCTGCTTTTGCAGATAGGAACGCGGCGTGTCGAAATTCGTGATGAACGGATTCGACGGCATGCCTTCGAAGGACAACGCGTCCAAAGACTTGGATCGGGCCACGACTTCCTGATGCGTATACACGGTACCGCCTTCAGCGGCGAACAGGTAGTAATAGCCATTGATCTTGTACAGATGTGGTCCCTCGGTGAGTTTGACGTCCGTACCGCGCCAAATCGTACGTTCAGTTTCCAGCTTGAGCTTCATCGTCTTCACATCGAATTCGGTCAGTGTGATGCCGTCGAAGCCATGATGGTACTCACGAAAATCCCAAGTCTGCTGCACCAGATACTTGCGGCCATCGTCGTCATGGAACAGACTTGCGTCGAAGCCGACACCGTTCACGCGAATCGGCTCGCTCCACGGACCATGGATACTTTCGGCAGTGACCAAATAGTTCGTGCAATCCTTGAACGCACCGTTCACGACCTTCACGTCCGTGTAGATCAGCCAGAATTTGCCGTCCGCATAGGAAAGATCCGGAGCCCAGATGCCACCGGATGACGGATTGCCGCGCATGTCAAGCTGGCTCGTGCGGCTCAGTGGACTCGGCAACAGGTTCCAATGGACCATGTCCTTAGACTCGTGCAGACGGACACCTGGGAACCATTCGAACGTGGAATTGGCGATGTAGTAGGTATCCCCGACCCGAATCATCGAGGGATCGGCATTGAATCCCGGGAGAACGGGGTTTGCGATTTGCATAAAGTGCTCCTTTATATGGAACCCTCGGCCATAGGCCGAGGGAGTTGCAAGCAATCAGATGATGATCAGACGTATTCCATGCGGCATTACTGACGCTACGCCCGTCACGAATCTTCGCGAAATGCTTCTCCGGATCAGGCGCGGCATTAAGCAACACTTTCGTGTAGTCTTGCTGCGGATTCAAAATCACATCATCAGAAGGACCATGTTCAATAATGTCTCCATGACACATCACCATAATCTCATCCGAAAAATGGCGAGCAGTCGCCAGATCATGGGTAATGTACAGCATGCCGATGTGTTCTTCCTGCTGAATTCTAGACAGCAGGTTAAGCACGCCTAACCGCAAAGAAACATCCAACATCGAAACAGGCTCATCCGCAATTAGAACCTTTGGCTTAGGAGCCAATGCACGTGCAATTGCGACGCGCTGACGCTGTCCACCAGACAGCTCATGAGGGCGTCGATACATGAAATTGACGGCAGGCGTTAATTCAACACGTTCCAGCAGTTCGATGACCTTCTGCTCATATTCCTCTTGCTATTTGCCATGTGATTAATCATAAGAGGACGAAGAATATGGTGGAAAATCGTATGATATGGATTCAAGGAAGCGAACGGATCCTGAAATACCATTTGCACATTATGACGGTATTCGTACAAATCCTTACCATGCGTAGGGACAGGCTTGCCGTCCAACGTGATGCTTCCAGAAGTCGGCGTCTCCAAACATGTAATCATTCGGGCGATTGTCGATTTCCCGGAACCAGACTCACCAACAAGAGCAATGGTCTTATCCGAAGCTAACTCGAATGATGCATCCTTCACCGCATGAATCGTCGTGGTTTTCAAACCATTACGCAGGGTAAAAT
>ENA-OQIO01000665-OQIO01000665.1-human-gut-metagenome-genome-assembly--contig:-NODE-665-length-17787-cov-4.810702_pt1 | contig 17787 bp, 22 predicted proteins | sample MGYA00242573_ERZ504737 | MGnify/ENA primary metagenome ERZ504737 (study PRJEB26092, sample SAMD00036203) | human gut metagenome | host: Homo sapiens | study: EMG produced TPA metagenomics assembly of...
CGGGCGGTAGGCCTCGATGCTTCCGGTCAGCACAACGCCGACCCGGCGGCTGGGGGCCCCGGCCTGCACCAGCGCCTCGCCCCGGCCATAACTGCGGATGCAGGCCCCAGCTCACTGAGCAGGGGGCGCAGTTCCCCGGCAGAGATCCCGGCAAAAAGAGAGGTGGATTGTAACAGCGGCAGATAGTTTTCCATGTCAGTTCCGTGAGGTTTTCCCCGGGCCCTCACCGCCCTTCTGCAATTCCGTTGCATGGGCAACGGTATTTTTAGCTCCATTATAGTAAACTTGAGCGCGTAAAGCAAATGATTTTGCAAAATTTGCAAATTTTGTTTCTGGTTGAAACAACAAAGAGAGGAAGGAATCTGAACCATGATGAAAAAACTGACCTCCCTGCTGCTGTCGGCTGCGCTGATGATCAGCCTGCTGGCCTGCGGGGCTTTTGCCGCCAAAACAAAAAGCGGCGTGCGCATTGCGGGCCTGAAGGGCCCCACACCATGGGCCTGGTCAATCTGCTGGATATGGAGCGCAGCGGCAAGGCCAGCCAGCACTACGACCTGCAGCTCTACGGTGCGGCGGACGAGATCGTGCCCAAGCTCATCAAGGGTGAGCTGGATATGGCCGCTATCCCTGCCAACCTGGCCGCGACCCTTTACCAGAAGACCAATGGCGGCATCCAGGTGATGGCAGTGAACACGCTGGGCGTGCTGTATGTGGTGGAAAAAGGTGACAGCATCCACAGTTTTGCCGACCTGAAGGGCCGCACCATCTTGTCCACCGGCAAGGGCACCACGCCGGAGTATGTTCTGCGCTACCTGCTCACCAAGAATGGCCTGGACCCCGACAAGGATGTGAAGATCGAGTATTACAGCGAGGCATCCGAGGTGACCGCCCAGATGGCTGCCTCCAAAAAGGATGCCATTGCCGTTCTGCCCCAGCCCTATGTGACCGCCGCCCAGCTGAAGGACAGCAGCCTGCGGGTGGTGCTGGACCTGACCAAGGAGTGGAACAAGGTCTGTGACACCCAGCTCATCACGGGTGTCACCGTTGTCCGCACCGAGTACGCCAAAGAGAACCCGGACATCGTGGCAAATTTCCTGCGGGATTACGAGAAGAGCATCAAGGCCGCCCAGACAGATATTGCCGGTACGGCGGCTCTCTGCGAGGAGACCGGCGTGGTGGCCAAAAAGGCCATTGCCCAGAAGGCGCTGCCCCAATGCAACATCGTTTACCGTGTGGGGGACGAGATGAAGGCCGATGTCAACGCCTACCTCAAGGTGCTGTATGATGCTTCCCCCGCTGCAGTGGGCGGCAAGCTGCCGGATGCAAACTTCTACTACACCAAGGCCACGCCCGGCCAGGTGTTCTGGAAAAGCGTCCAGCGCAGTTTTCAGTAAACCGGTAAAAAGGAGAGCCGTGCGGCTGCACGGCTCTTTTTGAGTGAGAACGGAGCAGGTAAAATGAAACAGACAAAAAAACGCCGCACAGGGCTGCTGGCAGCGGCGGTGTTCTGGCTGGCCGTCTGGCAAGCGGTGGCCATGGCCATCGGGCAGGAGGTCTTTCTGGTGTCACCCATTCAGGCGGCGGGCACCTGATGGAGCTGCTGCCGCAGGCCGATTTCTGGCAGCGGGTGGGGTTCAGCGCCGGGCATATCCTGCTGGGGTTTGCGCTGGGCGTGGTGGTCAGCGTTCTGCTGGCGGCTTCCGCCGAGCGCTGGGCCTGGGTGGACACGCTGCTGGCTCCGGTCATCCAGTTGGTCAAGGCAACACCGGTGGCCAGCTTTATCATTCTGGCGCTGGTGTGGGTCAGCGGGCGGTCGCTCTCCATCCTCATCAGCTTTCTGATGGTCCTGCCCGTGCTGTACAGTGCTGTGCGCACCGGCATCGAGAGCGCGGACGTGCAGCTGCTGGAAATGGCACAGGTGTTCCACCTGCCGCTGGCCCGGCGGGTCAAAGCCATCTGGCTGCCCGCCATTCTGCCGGCCTTCCGGCAGGGGTGCAGCGTGGCGCTGGGCATCTGCTGGAAGAGCGGTGTGGCCGCCGAGGTCATTGGCCTGCCCGATGGCAGCATCGGAGATGCCCTCTACCGGGCAAAGATCACACTCTCCACCGGGGAACTGTTCGCCTGGACGTTCGTCATCATCCTGCTGAGCGCAGGCTTTGAGAAGCTGTTCCTGGCCCTGCTGGACAAGGCAGTGGCCCGCGTGTTGGGAGAGGATGTGGCAAAAAATGATTAACAAACTGGAAATTTGCGGATTAACAAAACGCTTTGGAGAAAAAACGCTCTTTGAGGATCTGGATCTGACCCTTGCGGAGCCTGCCGTTCTCTGGGCCCCCAGCGGCTGGGGCAAGACCACCCTGCTCCGCATCCTGATGGGGCTGGAAGCGCCGGATTCCGGCACGGTACAGGGCGTGGGCCGGGTCGGCGCTGTCTTTCAGGAGGATCGGCTCTGCCCGCAGCTGACCGCCGTGCAGAACGTGGAACTGGTGCTTCCGGAGGGAAAAACGCAATACAAAACGCAAATCATGTCGGATTTTCAACGATTTGGATATGATGAGCAGGCGCTTGCCCTGCCTGCCCGGAAGCTTTCCGGCGGGCAGAAGCGCCGTGCGGCCCTGCTCCGTGCCCTTTGGGCCGGGTGCGATACCCTGCTGCTGGACGAACCCTTCACCGGCATGGACCCGGAGACCATGAAAAAAGCCGCAGCGCTCCTGAAAGAGCGCCGCGGCGAACGGGCTGTTCTGTTGGCCACCCATGACCGGGAAGCCATCCGGGAGCTGGGGTGGAGGGTCATTGACCTGACGTAAGCGATTGTATTTTGTCAGAAAATATGATATCTTAAAAATACAGCTTTTAAGCTGTCATCAGGTGTTGCCTTAAACGTAGGCGGCTGAACGCTCCTTACCGAACCGCAAAGGTTTTACTTACTGGTAAACAGGCATCGGGAGGGCGGCTTTTTTGGGCGTACAATCCCGACGCTTCGGCGAAAGGAGGAATGCGCATGACTTTGTCAGAAGTGCTGCTGCTGTTGACATTTGTTTCCAGCGTAGCATATGGTGTTTTTGACATCACATGGAAAATCAGCCATGACGACAAAAGATATAAAAACAAAAAAGACTGACCGCCATCTATGCTTCCCCAAGCAAATCGGTCAATCTTTTTTGATACGAGTAACGTAAGGAGCTAGCCGTTTGGAGGGCAGCACCTTTTGTAATTTCAGTATATACGTTTCAACGTAAATTGTCAAGCAAAAGTCACAGCAGCTCCGCCAGAATGCTGTTCTGCACAATGAGCCCGGCGGGGGTGAGGGCAAGGGTGCTGCCATCGAAGGTGGCATAGCCGGACTTTACACAGTTCTTCACAAAGGCGAGCTGGGCGGTGGAAAACTCTTTCCCGTAGCGGGCCTTATAGGCGGCAAGATCCAGCCCCTTGCGCAGCCGCAGCTGTAAAATGAGATAGTCCTCTGCGCCGCAGCCTCCGTCCATAACGGGGGCTGCTTTGTCGTTCAGGAAGGCCTCGGTGTCGGCGGGGTAATAGAACCGTCTGCCGCCCATGCAGGAGTGCGCCGCCGGGCCAAGGCCGAGGTAATCCCCACAGTCCCAGTAGATGAGGTTGTGCCTGCCTCATAGCCGGGCTTTGCAAAGTTCGAGATCTCATACTGCCGGTATCCGTGGTGCTCCAGGTGCTCCACGGCGTAGAGGTAAAAGTCTGCCGCCTCGTCGGGGGAGGGCAGGCCCTCGGGCGGGTGCCTGCCAAAGGCGGAATCCGGTTCGATTTTTAAGAGGTAAGCGGAGATGTGCGTTGCCCCGCCCTCCGCAATGAGCTCCAGTGTCTCGTCGAACTCGGCCTGCGTATAATGGGGCAGGGCCAGCATGATGTCGCCGCTGATGTTGGTAAAGCCTGCCCGCCGTGCCGCCGCAAAAGCTGCCCGGGCCTGCCGGGCGGTGTGGGGGCGGCCCAGCGTTTTCAGCTGGCTGTCACGGGCCGACTGTACCCCGAAGGAGATGCGGTTCACCCCGGCTTCCCGGAAACCGCACAGGGTCTGCTCGGTCACAGTCTCAGGGTTGGCCTCCAGCGTGATCTCCGCCCCGGGTGCCGGAGCTGCCGCCGCAATGAGCCGGGCGGCATCAGCAGGGGAGAGCAGGCTGGGGGTGCCGCCGCCAAAATAGATCGTGTCCGGGTGAAGAGGCGCTTCCGGCGCAAACCGGGCAAGCTCCCGCAGAAGGCATCCACATACTGGTGGGCACGCCGCGCTGGCCGGGGGCAGAATAGAAATCACAGTACCGGCATTTGGAAAAGCAGTAGGGAATATGCAGATAAAGTCCAAGAGACATACAATATCACAGCCTTTTTCACGAAACGTTCATTTCTATGCAGTATACTATAAAACGTAGACCGGAGCAAGGCGGAATGCCCGCCCCGGCAAAAAGACTGGAGGAGTTCCACAATGGATTACAGAAATTATGACCGCGGCTATGCGGAGCCCACGATGAGCGCATCGGACTATATGACCCGCACCTACCGCTGGATGGCCTGCGGCCTGCTCATCACCTTCGCCATGGCCTATCTCACTGCGACGACCTCGCTTATCTATCTGGTCGATTCGCTCTATCTTGTGCTGACCATTGCGGAGCTGGCGCTGGTAATCGTGCTGAGCTCCCGGGTGCAGACCATGTCGGTGGGAGCTGCCCGCGCGGCCTTTTTCGGTTATGCACTGCTCAACGGCATGGTGCTGAGCTACTATTTCCTCGTTTTCTCGGCAAGCACCCTGATCATGGCGCTGCTGGCAACGTCCCTTTACTTCGCTGATGGCTGTTTACGGTACCACCACCCATAGGGACCTGACCGGCTGGGGCCCCCGCCTGATGATGGCCCTGGTTGCATGATCATCACCGGCTTTGTGGGGATGCTGTTCGGCTTCGGCTTTGGCGGCTCAGTGCTCTACTGCGGCATCGGTCTGGTGGTGTTCATGCTGCTGACCGCTTACGATACCCAGAAGCTGCAGCAGATGTACAGCTACTACTCCGCTGATGCTGAGATGGCCGAAAAGGCTTCCATCTATGGCGCGCTGACCCTGTATCTGGACTTCATCAACATCTTCCTGTATGTTGTCCGTCTGATGGGCAACAACCGCCGCCGCAGCTGATCTGTGTATTTCAGCCCTCTCCGTCAAGGCCTCAGGCTTTGACGGAGAGGGTTTTCTTTTTATAAAATGTGTATAAACCCGGTTCCGGAATCGCATACTGCAATCAGAAAATCAAGCGAAACCATGACGGATTGGAGTAACGAACATGGAACAGATCAGGAAATTTCTGCGGGACAAAGGGTTTGCGCTGGCACTGCTGGCCTGTCTGGTGGCGGCAGCGGCGGCGGGGGTCTGGGCGGTGCGCACCGTGCGCGACGAGCTGGACAAGAACCTTTCGGGCCTGAAGACACCGGACAGCACATCCACGGCCCCCGGCATCGATGAGGGGCTTTCCACCACCACGCCACAGGAGGACGAAACAACATGGGAATGGCCGACCGAACCCGCCGCAAACAGTGTAAGCAATGTGCCCAAGGCGGCCTCCTCGGCATCGCGGAGTGCATCTTCGGCCTCCTCTGTGCCGCAGGCTGGCTCTGGCTCGGTGTGCGAACCATCCGCGCTGCAAGGTGCATCCTCGCCTGCCAGCAGTTCGGCAGCGCCTGCTTCCACGCAGCCGGTCTCTGGCAGGGTGCTCAATGGATACAGCGGCGATGAGCTGGTCTACAACAAGACCCTGGGCGACTGGCGCACCCACAACGGCATCGACTACGCCTGCGCAAAGGATGCCGCCGTCCAGAGTCCTACGGCGGGCACGGTGGTGCTGGCCGGTTCCGATGGCAGCTGGGCCCCACTGTGGCGATCAAGGACAGTGCGGCCGTGTCTGGCGGCTCTGCGGCGTGGCCAGCCCGGCGGTGAAAGAGGGCGAGACGGTCAGTGCGGGCAGACATTGGCAAAGTGGGCAGCGTCAGCTGTGAATGCGCCGAGGAAAGCCATATCCACCTGGAAGTGAAGCAGGACGACAGTTATCTTGACCCCGCAAAACTGATGCAGTGACCCCAAGCGGCAGACGCGACTGTCTGCCGCTTTTCTGTGCCTTTCCAAAGGAATGCAGATTGCAATTGCGTGCCGATTCTGGTATGATAAACTAGAACAAATTTCGACAGGCAGTGAATTGCGGGAGGAACCAGAATGGCAAAGGTGTTGATCGTGGGGGCCGGTGCGGCCGGGCTGATGGCGGCGGGTGCCGCTGTGCGGCAGGGGCATCAGGTAACGGTGCTGGAGCATACCGACAAGCCCGGTCAGAAGATCCTGGTCACGGGCAAGGGGCGCTGCAATGTGACCAACGACTGCACCGCGGAGGAATTTCTGCACCATGTTCGCACCAATCCGCGCTTTCTGTTCTCCTCGCTGGGGGCGTTCCCGCCCGCCAGGACCATGGAGCTGTTCGAGAGCCTGGGCGTGGAGCTGAAGGTGGAGCGCGGCCGCCGGGTGTTCCCGGTGTCCGACAAAGCCGAAGAAATCCGGCAGGCACTGCTCCGCTACGCACAGGACGCGGAGATCGTCTATGACGGGGCAAAAAAGCTGCTTCTGGAAGAGCTGCCCCCGGAGCCGGAAGCCGCCCCTGCCGTGCCGGAAAATCCGCGCCATCCCAAAAAGAAAAAAGCCGGGCCTGCCCTGCGGTGTGTCGGTGTGCGGGGGACTTCCGGGAAAGAATACCGGGCCGATGCCGTGCTGGTGGCTACCGGCGGTGTGAGCTACCCCACCACCGGCTCCACCGGTGACGGCTACCGGCTGGCCCGGCAGGCCGGGCACACCCTTGTGGAGCCGGTGCCCAGTCTGGTCAGTCTGGTCAGCCATGACCCGGACTGCAAAAAGATGATGGGGCTGGCCCTGAAAAATGTGACCCTGACCCTTTTTGAGGACGGCAAGGACATCTTTGAGGAGCAGGGCGAGATGCTGTTCACCCACTTTGGCATCAGCGGCCCGCTGACCCTGAGCGCGTCCAGCCATCTGGGCGATATGAAAAAGCACAAGTACCACGCCGAGATCGACCTGAAGCCCGCCCTGAGCGAGGAGCAGCTCTATGACCGCATCACCCGGGATTTTGCCTGCTGGCCAACCATGCCGCCCAGGGGGCGCTGGTCAAGCTGCTGCCTGCCAGTATGCAGCCGGTCATGGTGGCGCGCTGGGGCATTGACCCTGCCACAAAGGCCAACCAGATCACCCGGGAGCAGAAGCGGGAGCTGGTGCGCCTGATGAAGCACTGGAACGTGCCCATCGATGCCCGGGGTGACCTGGCCCATGCGGTCATCACTTCCGGCGGCGTGTCCGTGCGGGAGGTGGACCCCAGGACCATGCAGAGCAAGAAGGCGCTGGGCCTTTACTTTGCAGGTGAGGTGCTGGATGTGGATGCCTATACCGGCGGCTACAACCTGCAGATCGCTTTCTGTACGGCGCAGAGCTTTGCGAGGAATCTGGACTAAACCTCTCAGTCATCTGCGCTTCGCTTGATGCCAGCTCCCCTAGGAGGGGAGCCCTTGGCATTACGTAAAGTTTATACTGACCGATAAAAGAAAAGCTTATATTATAAAAGGAGCGTATCAAATGGTTTCAGTTGCAATCGACGGCCCTGCGGGGGCAGGCAAATCCACCCTGGCGCGGCGGCTGGCCGCAGAGATGGGCTACATCTATGTGGACACCGGTGCCATGTTCCGCACCATCGGCCTGTATGCCCTGCGCAAGGGCGTGGACCCGAAGGACAATGCGGCGGTCAGCACTCTGCTGCCGGAGGTCGGCCTGCGGGTGGACTGCATTGACGGGGAGCAGCATATCTATCTGAACGGTGAGGACGTGAGCACCGCCATCCGCACGGAGGAGGCCGGCATGGCCGCCTCTGCCGTGGGTGCCAACCCGGAAGTCCGCGCCTTCCTGCTGGAGCTGCAGCGCGGCATGACCAAGACCCAGAACGTCCTGATGGATGGCCGGGATATCGGCACTGTGGTGCTGCCGGATGCCACTGTCAAGATCTTCCTGACCGCTGCCCCCGAAGCCCGGGCCAGACGGCGCTGGCTGGAATACCAGCAGAAGGGCATGGAGGTCGCCTTTGAGGATGTGCTGGCTGATGTGAAGCAGCGGGACTATCAGGACACCCACCGTGCCGCCGCCCCCCTGAAGCAGGCCGAGGATGCAGTGCTGCTGGATACCTCTGACCTCAACTTTGAGCAGAGCCTTGCGGCGATGAAAAAGATTATTGCAGAAAAGGTTAATTAAATGGTACTATATTACATACTGCTGCCGCTGGCCTGGCTGGTGTTCCACATCGGCTTCCGGGTCCATACCGTTGGCCGCGAGAACCTGCGCAAGGTGCAGACCAAAGGCTGCATCATTGCCCCCAACCACGTTTCAGCCATTGACCCGGTGTTCATCGTCATCAGCCGGTTCTGGGGCAGGCGGATGCTCGTTTTTGCCAAAAAGGAGCTGTTTGAGATCAACGTCCTGCTCACCTGGTTCTTCCGCTGCTGCGGCGCGCTCTGCGTGCGCGGCACCAAGGAGGAGCTGGAGATCATTGACCGGACCGTGGAGGCCTGCCGGGCAGGGGAGACTTTGCTCATCTTCCCGGAGGGCACCCGCGAAAAAGAGGGCAGGCTCCTGCCGCCCAAGAGCGGCCTGTTCGTCATTGCGGCGCAGGCCGGGGTGGATGTGGTTCCGGTGCGCATCCACTACGATACGCCGGATGGAAAGATGCGGCTGTTCTGCCGGGTGAACGTCATCTACGGCGAGCCGATGCCCGCCGCCCAGTTCGCCATGGAGAGCCGCCGGGATATGAAGGTGCTCCGGGCCAATAAGCAGGCACTGCTGGATGCCTGGGAGAATTTGAAGTAAGAGGTTTGGAGAAGGAGAAACGCTATGGAAATTCGTCTTGCCAAGACCGCCGGCTTCTGCTTTGGCGTGAACCGCGCGGTGGAGCTGACCTACAATCTGCTGAACGAGGGCCATAAGGTGGCAACGCTGGGCCCACTGATCCATAACCCGCAGGCAGTGGCCGATATGGAAAGGCGCGGTGCGCTGGTGGCCGATACCGTGGACGATATCCCCACCGGGTACGAGGTCATCATCCGCAGCCACGGCGTGCCCCGCACCATCTATGATACTTTGGAGCAGCGCGGCCTTGTTTACCACGATGCCACCTGCCCCTTTGTGAAGAAGATCCAGAGCATTGCCGCCCGGGCCGAGGCCGAGGGCGCGGTGCTTCTGGTGGCCGGTGATGCTGCCCACCCGAGGTGCAGGGCATCGTGGGCCATACCCGGGGAGAGGTATTCGTATTCAGCGATCTGGACGAGCTGAAGGCCTGGAAAGGCCCTTCTGACCCCCAAAAGCCCATTTTTGCGGTTGCACAGACCACATTTCAGGTAACAAAATGGCAAGAAAGTTCGGAGTTTCTCAAAAAAGCCTATACAAACGCCCGAATTTTTGATACAATATGTAATGCGACGTGGGCGAGGCAACAGGAAGCGGAAGACCTCAGCCAACAATGCGACATCATTGTTGTCATTGGCGGTCATCATTCTTCCAATACCCAAAAGCTGGTACAGGTCGCCGCAAAGCATACGAAAGCCGTGACGGTCGAGACAGCGAGCGAACTTCGGCCGGAATGGTTTGCAGATGTAAAAACGGCGGGCGTAACAGCAGGGGCTTCAACGCCATCGTCTATTATTGAGGAGGTACTTAACAGTATGAGCGCAGAAATCAATGACAGCATGAGCTTCGAGGAGATGCTGAACGCATCCGAGGAGAAGCGTGTTCATGCAGGCAGTATTGTGAAAGGAATCGTGACCAGCATCTCTGCCAACGAGATCCAGGTGGATATCGGAGCCAAGCAGACCGGCTTTGTCAAGCTGAGCGAGCTGACCGATGATTCCTCCGCCAAGGTCGAAGACCTGGTGAAGGTTGGCGATGAGCTGGACCTCATCGTCGAGAAGGTTATGGACCAGGACGGCGTTATCCAGCTCTCCCGCAAGAAGCTCGCATCTCGCAAGGGCATGGAAGAGATCGCCAAGGCTGCTGAATCCGGCGAGGTCGTCGAGGGCGATGTCACCGAGTTCAACAAGGGCGGCGTTGTCGTCAACGTCAAGGGTGTTAAGGTGTTCGTTCCCCGTTCTCAGGCCACGATGCGCCGTGACGAGGACTACACTGCTCTGGTTGGCCAGCATGTCCAGCTGGTCGTTACCGAGTGCTCCGGCCGCAAGATCGTCGGCAGCATCAACAAGGTCACCGCTGAGCAGAACAAGGCAAAGCGTGAGGAGTTCTGGGCAAATGTCGAGGTGGGCAAGACCTACACCGGCGTTGTCAAGAGCCTGACCTCTTACGGTGCATTCGTCGATATCGGCGGTGTGGACGGCCTGTGCCACATCAGCGAGCTGAGCTGGAACCGCATCAAGCATCCCTCCGAGGTTGTCTCCGTTGGTGACACCATCGAAGTGTATGTGAAGGACATCGACACCGAGAACCACAAGGTCTCTCTGGGCTACAAGAAGGCTGAGGACAACCCCTGGGAGCAGCTGAAGAACAACTACCCCATCGGCAGCACCTTCCATGCTCCGGTCGTTTCTCTGACCAAGTTCGGTGCATTCGTCCGCATCCTGCCGGGTGTTGACGGTCTGGTCCACATCAGCGAGATCAGCAATGATCGCGTTGAGAAGGTCTCCGACGCACTGAAGGTCGGCGATATGGTCGATGTGAAGCTGCTGGATGTTGACTTCGACAAGAAGCGCATCAGCCTGTCCATGAAGGCTCTGCTGAACGACGACGCTGAGTAATCAGTCCGTGGTTCGCTGAGTTTCAGACACAATGCGACTGCAGCCCCGTTGCCGGGTAACGGCGGCGGGGCTGTTTTTGTTAACAAAGCCATGATAAAAATTTTTAAAAAGCACTGGGAGGTCATCTCCTACCTGATCTTCGGCGTGCTGACCACCCTGCTGAATATTGTGCTGTACGCCCTGTTCAACAGGCTGTTCGGCTACACCGCCGCCAACAGCTGGGGCAATGTGCTGGACAACATCCTCTGCATCCTGTTTGCCTATGCCACCAACCGGGCGTTCGTCTTCCGCAGCAAGACCCGTGGCCGGGAGATGGCACGGGAGTTCGGCACATTTGTCACCTGCCGTCTGGGCACAATGCTGGTGGACACTGCAATTATGCTGGTGCTGGGCAATCTGCTGGCGGCCCAGGGCGCAGCGCTGATGGACGAGCTGATGCAGGGGGTGCTGAGCGTGGTGGCCCACTGGCTTGGCCCGGATACGGCCATACAGATGGCAGCCTCCTATGCAGGCACACCGGCGGGGGTCACGGATGGCTCTGCCGCTATTGCCGTCATCGGCGGTGCAGACGGCCCCACGGCAATCTTCGTTACCAGCCGCTACAATGCGCAGGAGCTGTGGGGTCTGTGCGTCAAGGTGTTCTCCAACGTGGTGGTCGTGGTGCTGAACTATGTGTTCAGCAAGCTGATCATCTTTAAGAAGAAGTAACTCCCTCTGTCTGCACCTACGGTGCAGCCACCTCCCTCTGGGAGGGAGCATTGCCTTGCATTTGCCGACAAGGCTCCCTCTCAGAGGGAGCTGTCACCGAAGGTGACTGAGGGAGTTTTAAGTAACAAAACAATGGAGGTACGGTATTATGAAACGTGGTCTGAAAGGTTTTGCATTCCTGGTTTCCGGTCTTGTTCTGGGCATCATTGGTGCCACCGCATCCGTAACGGCAATTGCCCTGAGCGCTGTGGGTATGGCAAAGGTCCGCCGTGCCAGCAAGAATTGATGGAGGAAAATAATATGACCCGTGAAGAGATCCTCTCCCATGTCGATCATACCCTGCTGAAGCCCGAGGCCACCTGGCCCCAGATCCAGGTCATCTGCGACGAGGCCATTGCCAACCACACCGCATCCGTCTGCATCAACACCTGCTATGTAAAGCAGGCGGTCGAGTATATGGCGGGCCGAATCCCGGTGTGCTGCGTGGTGGGCTTCCCTCTGGGTGCCATGGATACCGCCAGCAAGGCCTTTGAGGCCAAGACTGCCATTGAGAACGGCGCTGCCGAGGTGGACATGGTCATCAACATCGGCCGTCTGAAGAACAAGGAGTACGATGCAGTCCGTGAGGACATCCGTGCCGTCAAGGAGGCCGTGGGCGACAAGGTGCTCAAGGTCATCATTGAGACCTGCCTGCTGACCGACGAGGAAAAGGAAAAGATGTGCGACATTGTCTGCGAGGCGGGCGCTGACTACATCAAGACCAGCACCGGCTTCTCCACCGCAGGCGCTACCTTCCACGATGTGGAGCTGATGGTCAAGGGCGTGCATGGTCGCTGCAAGGTCAAGGCTGCCGGCGGCATCTCCACCGTGGAGGATATGGAAAAGTTCCTCGCTCTGGGTGCAGACCGTCTGGGCACCTCCCGCGCGGTCAAGCTGCTGAACGGCGAACAGGCCAAGGGTTACTAAGAGAGCATCAAGAAACTCCCGGTACTTCTAGGGGAAATCCTAATCAATTTCGTTGAGATGTCTAAAAAGAGTGATACTCTTCTTGACAATCTGACGAAGAGATGATAAGATATCTTTCAGAAAACAACTGAATACCGACTTATCAAGAGCGGCTGAGGGGACAGGCCCTGTGAAGCCCGACAACCTGTGCGATGAGCATAAGGTGCCAAATCCTGCGGGAAACCGAAAGATAAGAGTGCAAACGCTCAGAGCTTCGGTTCTGAGCGTTTTTGTTTGCGCAAACTTGATGGACGTGTATGAAGCTGTGCAAGATTCACCACACACATGGAGGACAAAATTTATGGCAAGACACCTGTTTACTTCTGAGTCCGTCACCGAGGGACATCCTGACAAGATCTGCGACCAGATCTCCGATGCGATCCTGGACGAGATCCTGACCCACGACCCCGATGCCCGCGTGGCCTGCGAGACCTGCGCTTCCACCGGTCTGGTCCACATCATGGGCGAGATCACCACCAACTGCTATGTCGATTTCCAGAAGATCGTCCGCGAAGTCATCTCTGACATCGGCTACACCCGTGCAAAGTACGGCTTTGACGCTGACACCTGCGCCGTGATCTCCAACATCGACGGCCAGAGCCCCGATATCGCACTGGGCACCAACGACCAGGTCGGCGGTGCCGGTGACCAGGGCATGATGTTCGGCTATGCCTGTGATGAGACCCCTGAGCTGATGCCCATGCCCATCAGCCTGGCCCACAAGCTGGCCAAGAAGCTGACCGAGGTGCGCAAGAGCGGCGAGCTGGATTACCTGCGCCCGGATGGTAAGAGCCAGGTCACCGTGGAGTACGACGAGAACAACAAGCCCATCCGGGTGGATGCAGTCGTCATCTCCAGCCAGCACAGCGAGAGCGTGACCATGGAGCAGCTCCGGGCCGACATCATGGAGAAGGTCATCAAGGCCACCATCCTGCCGAGCTGCTGGATGAGAACACCAAGTACTACATCAACCCCACCGGCCGCTTTGTTGTGGGCGGCCCGCAGGGTGACAGCGGCCTGACCGGCCGCAAGATCATCGTTGACACCTACGGCGCTACGCCCGCCACGGCGGCGGCGCATTCTCCGGAAAGGACCCCAGCAAGGTGGACCGCAGTGCCGCTTACGCGACCCGCTGGGTGGCCAAGAACATCGTGGCTGCCGGTCTGGCTAAGCAGTGTGAGGTGCAGGTGGCCTACGCCATCGGCGTGGCAAAGCCTGTGTCCATCATGGTGGATACCTTTGGCACCGGCACCGTGGCCGATGAGAAGATCGAGCAGGCAGTGGAGAAGGTCTTTGACCTGACCCCCGCCGCCATCATCCGTGACCTCGGCCTGCGGAAGCCCATCTACCGCAAGCTGGCCGCCTACGGCCACATGGGCCGCGAGGATCTGGGCGTGAAGTGGGAGAACACGGACCGCGTGGATGAGCTCAAGGCCGCTGTTGCAGCGCTGTAAGAACAGAACACAAAGCGCCCTGTACCGTGAAAGGTGCAGGCGCTTTGCTATGGTGGGCGGCAGACAAACAAAAAACGCTCCCCCGTGCAGGTGGGGAAGCATTTTTTTGTTTGTCCGTTTCAGGACAGGGTAAATGATAAGAAGGTAAATGAAGAAAATAGCATAATAATAGAAGGATGAACAACAGGAGTGCCGGAGAGGAAAGCGCGTCGTTTCGCTTTGTATCCAACTGGCGCTTCTGTTGGATACAAGATAACACTTTTCACAGAAAAATACAAGAGCTTTTTTGAAAAAAGTTCTTTTGTTCGAGCAAAAAATGCAATTTTGTCACAACGCACAAAAAGGGGAGAGATACATTTGGCAAAGTGATGAAACAAGCACGGGCTGGGGGCAGAGGTTCGGAATTGCAGAAGCTGATTCTTTACAACAGGATGCGGCTGTGTTATGATGGATACATCTATGAGAAAAGGACGCTCTGCGGCCCGGAAGGGCAAAAAAGGTGTGGGAAGAAGCGAGGAATAGAATGGAACATACGATCGCACAAAACAAGGCCCCGTGCTTTGGCGGGCGGGCCCCGCTGTTCAGCCAGCGTGACCTGCTCAGGCTGGTGGGGCCGCTGCTGGTGGAGCAGCTGCTGGCCGTGACGGTGGGCATGGCCGATACCATGATGGTCTCCCGCTGCGGCGAAGCCGCCATCTCGGGTGTCAGCCTGGTGGATATGATCAACAACCTCATCATCGTGCTGTTTGCGGCGCTGGCCACCGGCGGCGCGGTGGTGGTCAGCCAGTATCTGGGTGCAAAGGAGCAGAAGCACGCCAATGCAAGCTCGGGTCAGCTGATCCTGCTCAGCGCTCTGCTGGGCGTGGGTGTGGGGGTGTTCTGCTTTGTGCTGGCCCGTCCCATGATCCGGCTGTGCTATGGCAGCATCGATGCCGATGTACTGGAGGCCGGTGTGCTCTACCTGCGCATCACGGCGGTCAGCTACCCGTTCCTGGCCATGTACAATGCCGGTGCGGCGCTCTTCCGCAGCATGGGCAACTCCAAAATCTCCATGCAGATCAGCATCCTGATGAACATCATCAACATCGTGGGCAATGCGGTCTGCATCTTTGTGCTGGGCATGGGCGTGGACGGCGTTGCCTGGCCCAGCGTCCTCTCCCGTGCTGTGGCAGCGGTGCTCATCCTGAACCGCTGCTACCAGAAGGGCCACATGCTCACCGTGCCCAAAACGTTCCGGCTGGATGGCCGGATGGCAAAGCGCATCCTGGGCATCGGCATCCCGTCCGCCTTTGAGAACAGCCTGTTCCAGGCGGGCCGCATTCTGGTGGTGAGCATGATTTCCACCTTCGGCACCGTGCAGATTGCCGCCAATGCCGTGGCAAACAATCTGGACGGCATGGGCTGCATCCCGGGGCAGGCCATTGGTCTGGCCATGATCACGGTGGTGGGCCGCTGCGTTGGCGCAGGGGACAATGAGCAGACCGTTTTCTACACCCGCAAGCTGCTGCTCTGGGCCTACATTTCCATGGGGATCTTCAACGGCGGCATCCTGCTCTTCCTTAAGCCGCTGGTGGGCATCTACGCCCTCTCCGGTGAGACCATGGCGCTGGCCATCCTGCTGGTGCAGATCCACGCAGGCAGCGGCCTGTTCCTGTGGCCGGCTCCTTTGTTCTGCCCAACGCCCTGCGCGCGGCCAACGATGTGAAATTTACCATGGTGGTCTCTGTGCTCAGCATGGCCATCTGGCGGCTGGGGTTCAGCTACCTGCTCTGTGTCAGGATGGGCTGGGGCGCTGTGGGTGTCTGGATCGCCATGGTCATTGACTGGGTCTGCCGTGTCATCTGCTTTGTGGCGCGCATGAAGAGCGGCGCATGGAAAACAAAATATCAGGCATAAGAAAGGAACAGGATATGAAACTGATCAGCTGGAACGTCAACGGCCTGCGGGCCTGCCTGACCCACGATTTTGCCGCAAGCTTTGCGGCGCTGGATGCCGACATTTTCTCGGTGCAGGAGACCAAGATGCAGCCGGGGCAGGCTGATTTTGCCCCCGAGGGATACACCGAGTACACCTACTCCGCCGAGAAAAAGGGCTACTCCGGCACGGCCTGCTGGTGCAAAACGGCCCCGCTGGCCGTGACCACCGGCATCGGCAGGGAGGAGCACGACCACGAGGGCCGGGTGCTGACGCTGGAATATCCCGGCTTCTACCTGGTCAACTGCTACACGCCCAACAGTCAGGACGGCCTGAAGCGGCTGGACTACCGCATGACCTGGGAAGATGCGTTCCGGGCCTACCTGCTGGAGCTGGACGCGAAAAAGCCGGTCATCCTCTGCGGTGACCTGAACGTGGCCCACACCGAGATCGACATCAAGAATGCGAAGACCAACCGGATGAGCGCGGGCTTCACTGACCAGGAGCGGGCCAAGATGACCGAGCTGCTGGCAGCGGGCTTTACCGACACCTTCCGCGCTGTCCACCCGGACGAGGTGAAGTACAGCTGGTGGAGCTACCGCTTCCACGCCCGGGAAAAGAACGCGGGCTGGCGCATTGATTATTTCATCGTTTCAAACCGCATCGCCGACAAGGTGGCCGCCGCCGAGATCCACAACGAGGTGTTTGGCTCCGACCACTGCCCGGTGGAGCTGGTCATCGACCTGTAAGCCGTTACGATCATGATCTTATAATAAGGAGAAACCTGGATGCTCAAGAATTATCTGATGGTGTTTTTTGTCTCGATGGTGCCGGTCATTGAACTGCGCGGTGCCATTCCGATCGGGCTGGGCATGGGCCTGCCCGCTCTGCCCACCTATCTGGTCTGCGTGCTCGGCAATATGCTGCCGGTGCCCTTTATCTACCTTTTTGCCCGCAAGTTCCTCATCTGGGGCTACCACAAGCCGGTCATCGGGCCGGTGTGCAAGTTCTTCATCACCAAGGGGGAAAAGGGCGGCCGCAAACTGGAGGAAAAGGCCGGCAAGGGTCTGACCGTTGCCCTGCTGCTCTTTGTGGGGATCCCGCTGCCCGGCACCGGTGCCTGGACCGGTACGCTGGCAGCCTCCATTCTGGACATGAAGTTCAAGGATGTTCTCATTGCCTGCATGGGCGGTGTGCTGCTGGCGGGCATCATCATGGGCCTGGCAAGCGCCGGGCTGCTGGGCGCGGTCAGCGGGCTGTTTGCGGCAGGCTGACAAAACGCGGGCGCTTTTGTCGTGTAAAATGCCGGTAGCTTTTCTGCCCGCAGTATGCTACACTGAATAATAGTTGTGTGAAAACCGGAAGCCACTTCCGGTCAGAAAGGACGTTGTAGAACATGGATCAGGCACTGAATCAGAAAATTGACGCATATATTGCGGAAAACAAGGAGCAGCTGCTGCAGGATATTGCGGCGCTGGTGGCCATTGACAGTGTAGAGGGCACCCCGGAGGAGGGCGCACCCTTCGGCGCAGGCCCCCGCGCAGCGCTGGACAAGACGCTGGAGCTGGCTGCAGGCATGGGTCTGGCGACCCGCAACTGCGAGAACTACATCGCTATGCCGAGCTGGCCGGTGCAGACCCCGAGAAGTATCTGGCAACCATCTGCCATGTGGACGTGGTGCCCGTGGGCAACGGCTGGAGCCAGGATCCCTTCAAGATGCAGATCCGGGACGGCTGGATGATCGGCCGTGGTGTGGCCGATGACAAAGGCCCCATGGTGCTACTCTGTACGCCCTGAAGTTCCTCAAGGAGGAGGGCGTTTCCCTGCGGTATCCCATCCGCGCAATGGTTGGCGACAACGAAGAGAC
>ENA-OQIO01000666-OQIO01000666.1-human-gut-metagenome-genome-assembly--contig:-NODE-666-length-17780-cov-1.738175_pt1 | contig 17780 bp, 18 predicted proteins | sample MGYA00242573_ERZ504737 | MGnify/ENA primary metagenome ERZ504737 (study PRJEB26092, sample SAMD00036203) | human gut metagenome | host: Homo sapiens | study: EMG produced TPA metagenomics assembly of...
TTCAAGATCGCGTTCGACCTGCTGCGAAGCGGCCTCGGAGAACTGCTCGAACACGCCCTTCCCGCCGCAACCGAACAGGAGATACTGAACATCCTAACCCACTCGAAGGAGGTGACCGAACCGCACCATCTGCGCACACGCCGTATCGGAGCCACCGTCGCCATCGAAGCCCATATCCGCGTCGATCCTCGGATGAGCGTGCTCCGCTCCCATCAACTGACCGTCGATATCGAACGCCGGCTCAAAGAGCGATTCGGTCCCAACACACTCATTTCCATTCATGTAGAACCGATCGAAACTGAAAAACATTCATCTTCAGCTCCGGAGAAAGATAAAAATATCTGATAGATTTTATTTTTGGCATAGTTATTGTTAATCCATCAATACCTCCCCGGGAAAAATGGGAATACGAAAAATTTGTTTTTTCGAATAATTATTTCTACCTTTCCGACAGAAAAGATGCCGAAACAAGTATTCGGTATATCAAAAAACAGTAATTTAACAACTTAAAGGATTGCCTATCGAAACATTCTACTCTTAATAACTAATTCAGGAGAAAAGAGTATGAACATTCAAGTATTAAGCGACCAGCACTTGCTTAATAATTATCGTTCGGGTGATCAAAGTGCCATTTCCAAATTGATCGAGCGCCACAAGCGTCGGGTTCGGGACTATATTTATATGATGGTCAAGGACAACGATGTAGCGGACGACATCTTCCAGGAAACATTCATCAAAGCCATACGCGTCATCGACGAAGGCCGCTATACCGATAACGGCAAGTTTCTTTCGTGGGTTCTGCGCATTGCGCACAACCAGGTGATCGACCACTTCCGCGCCTGCAAGCAGAACAAGCAGGTCAATGAAAGCGAAAGCGGCTACAACGTACTGGGATCGCTGCGTTTCGCGGAAAAGACGATCGAAGATGAATTGATCTCCTCGCAAATCGAAAACGACGTGCGCAACCTGATCGAACTGCTTCCCGAGGAGCAGCGCGAGGTGGTGATGATGCGCTACTACTCCGGCATGAGTTTCAAGGAGATCGCCGAGCAAACCGGCGTGAGCATCAACACGGCGCTGGGACGTATGCGCTACGCGCTTATCAACCTGCGACGCATGATCCGGGAAAAAGAACTTATTTTATCTTAATCCGTATGCAATAAAGCCCGGAGGCCATCCGTTTCTTTAATGTAATGAACTAAAAAAGAAATACTAAAAGGCCTCCTATGACTGAAAACGACAAAACGGATACATCAAGGTCTATCTCCGACGAAGAACTGATGAAGAATGAAGTGATCGGCGACGATGCAGATCTGTATTATCTCGATTGCTATCTTTCGGACATTCTTGGAAAGGGATAATTTTAGGGTTAATTTTTGATGGGAGGAGGCGACAAGATATCTTGTCGCCTCCATTTTTTATACCGATTTCATCCGACGACTACCGTCGGCCAGCCGCGCACCCTCATCCGGACTACAACCCCTGCATCTCCTCGCGCGTGATATGCACCTCGACACCCCCGAGTGCATAACACCCGATGTCGTAAGGATTGTAGTAAAACGTAATGCCGTCCTCGGTCACTTCGAAATTCTCGGTCGTGGAAATGTATTCGGGGAAAAATCCCTGCGCCACCAAACCTTCGTCACCCGTGACACCGAACTGTTCGTAAAGCTTGTTGCGGATCAACCCGATCAAAGCCTCCTGTCGTGCCGCATCGAACAGATCGGACAAAGCCAGTTCATAACCGCCTGCAATGGAATAGTTGTGACAGTTGACGCTGTACATGCCGTGCGCACCGCCCGTATAGTTCGAACTCGAAATCGTATAGACCAGCAACGTATCCACCACACGGGCCTCGGACTCGACCGCCATCTCCATTTCTGTTTCCCACTGGGGTACCGACTCATCCAGGGTACCAATATACTCGTCCATGAACTGCCCGATAGACCGATCGACGGCCTCCTGCACCCCACCCTGGAAATGCTCCAGCCCGAAGAAATAGAGCATATTGGACTCCTGAATAGCCTGCAATGCCGGAGCTTCGTCGGCATTGGCAATCGAGGTAAAGGCATATTGGAAGCGACAGGGTATCCCGCCGCGTACCGCCACGGTATCCGTCACCACGATATCGAATTGCGGCATCACGGTCTGCCGACGGCACGATCCGAAAGTCAATCCGGCAAAAACAAAAAAAAGGAGAATCACACGTTTCATACGAATCCGAAATATTTTGAACAAGATATAACGAATGTCCCGTCCAGACCCGCATATAATCGGGTTATGCCCAAGTACATCCTATCTTCTACAAATGTACATAAAAAGCCGGATGAACAAGCGGCCCGAGAAAAAAACAACAGTTTTCACGAAAAAAATTTGTAAATTCAAAACATCGTATTACCTTTGCAACACCAAATTCCAACGGTGGATTCATCTAAGGGTTAGGATACGTGCCTCTCACGCACGACATAGGGGTTCGAATCCCCTATCCACTACCAAGAGCGACTGTAACAGTCGCTCTTTTTATTACTGCCTCTCCGGAGTAACGGGACAGGGGAAGTTCGGACAAACGGAGCAGCGAGGCCCGTACGAACTCCGTTCGAGCCGCCGAGTCGTAACGTTTGAAGACAAGCGAAGTCAATCCGCTATCCAAAGCGACCGACAAAGAGATCTCTTTTTATTTTGCACTCCAAGGCTCCGGCACAAAAGCCGGAATCCGATTCGAGCCGGATGCACCACGGAGCAATGCGAAAATCGTTTATCTCGACGCAAGATAACGGCTCCCGACAAAGGAAAAAACGATCCTTGCCGTCCTCCGCCCGCACTCCCTGTCGAAAATTCATCGGAACCAAAAACAGCCCGGAATCCGAACAGCGAAAATCATAAATTCAAAATTACCGGCCTGCACAGGCAATATTTCAGTTCGAACCGCTATCTTTGCAGGCGGATTAGAGATAATACATTTTTCGTATGCCCACCGTTTCGGTCATTGTCCCAAACTACTGTCATGCACCCTATCTCGAACAGCGTATAGAAAGTATTCTGCAACAGACGTTTCAGGATTTCGAACTGATTCTGCTCGACGATTGTTCGACAGACGGCAGCCGTGAAATTCTCGAACGATACCGCAATCACCCCAAAGTTTCCGGCATTTTTTTATAATGAACGGAACAGCGGCTCGCCTTTCAAACAGTGGGAAAAGGGACTGTCGAAAGCCAAGGGCGATTACGTGTGGATCGCCGAAAGCGACGACTTTTCCTCTCCCTGTTTTTTGGAACGGTGCGTCCGGATTCTCGACACCCGTCCGGATTGCAGCATAGTTTTCACCAGCAGCTATATCGTCGATTCCCACTCCCGGACCATACGGGAGGAAGCGCCCGCCAAATACCCCAAACACAAGCAGATCCGATTCGGCAGCCGTTTCTTCCTCTACCGTTTTCTCTGCCCGAGGAACACCATCTACAACGCAGGAATGGCACTGGTGCGGCGCAGTGCGCTCCCCGCAGGCGACAATTACACCCAATACCGTTATTGCGGCGACTGGCTGTTCTGGATACAGGATCGTATCGGGGGGGGGGAAATGTCGTCTATCTTGCCGAACCCCTCAACTACTACCGGGTACATGACAGCAACACCACCGCAGAATCGATCGTCACGGGACGCAAGCACATCGAAACGCTCCGCATCCTCGAAGAAACCTTCCGGCTCATAGACCGCCCCTGATCTGCCGCCTCTCGATCGCGGGCAAACACCTGCTGCGGATCCGCAAAGCCGCCGGCAGCCACTGGAACGAGGAGCCCTATCTCTCGATCCGCCTCGCCTGGCGGGAGCGCTACCGTCATCCCCGGATGATAATGTTCTGGCACAAGGTGTTCAAAGATCTTCCCCGCAGTTTCGCCACTAAATTCGCCGGGAATCGATCCGGCAACGACCGGACAGCCTCTAAAAATACCGCATTGGAGCGATACTTCCCATTTCCGGATGCAAATTGCACCGGAAATGGGAAAAAAGAGTTATTTTTGTAAGGTTTAACCTTTACCCCGACACAAATGCTCATCACCGTCATCGTTCCGATTTACAACATGGAAGCCTACTTGTGCACCAGCTTGGACCGCCTGTTGCAGCAAAGTTTCCAGGATTACGAAATCCTGCTTATCGACGACGGCAGCAAGGACTCCTCGGGCGAAATCTGCGACCGCTATGCCAGGGAACACTCCCGGATCCGGGTCGTCCACAAACCCAACGGAGGATTGAGCACGGCCCGCAACGCAGGTATCGAACACGCCCGGGGCGAATACCTGACCTTCTCGCGATCCCGACGACTGGGTCGATGCAGACTACCTGCAACAATTCGTCGAAGCAGGCATGGACGAACATACGCTGCCCGTGACAGGCATCCTGCAACACCGGGAAGGCAAATCGGACCGGCGGCTGACAGCGCCTGCCATGGACGTACAGGGCCAAGCCTGCACGGAAGCCATCGTCGCCCTGCGGCGGCACGACATGCTGGGATTCACCGTCAATAAATTGCTGGTCAAACGGATCATCGACGAGAACGGGCTCCGCTTCATCGAGGGGCTCTCGCACCGGGAAGACGAAATCTTCCTCCTGCAATACATTCCCCACGTTTCGCGCATCGTCATCAACGAAAAAACGCCCTACACTACCGAGTCCTCGGCAGCGGCCTCTCCAAAAAACGCAAGCCGACGGAGCTGATTCTCCGTGTTTCCCGCCAGCTACACGACCTTTTCCTACAGGCCGCACCTACCCGAAGGGCGTTATGTCGCAGCCCGCATCCGGTTACAACAATGCTGCGAAGCGGTCGCGGCGTCGAAAACGAACGAGGAGCTGCATATTGCCGCGAAAGCGGCCCGCAATGCCCGCAAAGAGTATCTTTCGACCTTCGACCCCGCGTTTCTCACCGACGCGGGATCGGAAAGTCGCAGCCCGCAGCCGGTGGGTCTTCGCCCTCGGAGCTCTCTCCGGCAGGCTGCTTCGACGCCTCACCCGATTGATTCACATATAAACCCGCTGCATCATGTCGAAATACGATTACCTGATCGTCGGAGCCGGACTTTTCGGCGCAGTCGCAGCTTACCGGGCCGCACGGTCCGGTAAGAAAGCGCTGGTCATCGACCGACGGCCCCACACGGGCGGAAACGCTTACTGCGAGGAGCGCGAAGGCATCCGCGTCCACAAATACGGCGCCCACATCTTCCACACCTCCAACCGCGAAGTGTGGGAGTTCGTGAACCGCTTCGTCGAATTCAACAACTACATCAACTCCCCGGTGGCCAACTACAAGGGCAAGCTCTACAACCTGCCTTTCAACATGAACACTTTTTACGCCATGTGGGGCGTTACCACGCCCGCCCAGGCAGCGGAGATGATCGACCGTCAGCGTCACGAAGCAGGCATTTCGGAGCCCCGGAACCTCGAAGAACAGGCCATCTCGCTGGTCGGCATCGACATCTACGAACGGCTCGTGAAAGGTTACACCGAAAAACAGTGGGGACGCGACGCCACCCAACTGCCGGCATTCATCATCAAACGCCTGCCGGTGCGCTTCACCTTCGACAACAACTACTTCAACGACCGCTGGCAGGGTATCCCCATCGGCGGCTACAACAAACTCGTGGACGGATTGCTCGCAGGCGTCGAGGTGCGCTGCGACACCGATTTCTTCGCCGACCGCACGCACTGGGAAAGCCTCTGCGACCGCGTCGTTTTCACGGGCCGCATCGACGAATACTACGATTTTAGACTCGGAGAGCTGGAGTACCGCTCGCTGCGCTTCGAACACGAAACGCTCGACACCCCCAACTATCAGGGCGTCGCCGTAATGAATTTCACCGAGCGCGAAATTCCCTACACCCGGATCATCGAACACAAGCATTTCGAACCGGGCGGCGATCAGCCCCGCACGATCATTACCCGGGAATACCCGGCCCCGTACGAACATGGAGCCGAGCCCTACTACCCCGTCAATGACCAGCGCAACACGAAACTTTACGAAAGCTACAAGGCGTTGGCCGACCGGGACCGGAAAGTCATCTTCGGCGGCCGACTCGGAGAATACCGCTACTACGACATGGACAAAGTGATCGAAAGCGCTCTCAAACTTACCCTTTAGAAAAATGAGCAAAACCGTCATCCTGGTCTGCGCCCACAAGCAGGACGCATGCCTCAAAACCCCGCCCTACCAGCCGTTCAGGTCGGACGGGCCATTTCGCAAACGGAACTTCCGTTCGCCGTCGGCGACGACACGGGCGACAACATCAGCGACCGCAACCGCCACTACTGCGAACTCACGGCCCACTACTGGGCCTGGAAAAACCTGCACGACGCAGACTACATCGGGTTGAACCACTATCGCCGCTATTTCGACTTCGAGGGCGGTTCGGCCTGCTCGCTGCGGACGGTTCGCTCGGAAGCCTTCTTCTCGGCATCGCATCCGGTCCCCGACTTCGACCGCCTTTTCAGCCGCTGCGATATCGTCATGGCCCGGCCGAAGATCTATCCCTACAACCTCTACACGGATTATTGCAAGTGCCACATCGAAAGCGACCTGCTGACCGCACGGCAGGTGATCGCAGAAAAATATCCGGCCTACCTGCCGGATTTCGACCGGGTGTTCTTCCGCAACAACCGCCTCTCGCATTTCAACATGTTCGTCCTGCCGCGCGAGCGGTTCGAGGCTTACTCGGCATGGCTGTTCGATATTCTGTTCGAGGTGGAGCGGCGGATCGAGATTCAGGACGACCCCGTGCAGGGACGCGTGATGGGGTATTTGAGCGAACGGTTGCTCTCGGTATGGGTCCGGCACAACCGGCTGAAGATTTGCTACAAAACCGTTCTGATGGTCAATGACCAGAAGCGAAAAGGGCTGGGCAAGCACCTTTTCCATACGACGGTCAATACTCTGGCGTACTGGATCACTTATCCGCTGCGGCGCCGCTCGCCGCGTCGGGCAGCGGAATAATCTGCTGCCAGAAGCGCCACATCCGGGGCTTCGACCAGCTATGGCACCCCATCGGCAGGCGACTGCCGCACAAACGGTAGCAATAGCGGGGATTGGTGTCGAACGCGAACCGCAGCGCCTCCTCCTGCGAAGGATAACGAAACCTTCGGGAACGACGGCCCAGAAAACATCCTCGTTGCCCAGGTGGTTGCCCATCGAACAAAACCGCTCGATCTCGTCGCCGTATTTTTCGCACGCGGCCCGAAAACTCTCCACGCGGCGAAGCGAAAGACCTCCGTTTCCGATCTTCCCGTAGAGCGACTGCCGGATCATCCGGCCCGCCCGCTCTGCACGGCGAAGCCTCCACCGCAGGTATTGCTTCAGAATCGGCAGATCATACACTTTGCGGCGGACCCAGGGAGCGGCCACACAGTCGTATCCCCTACGGCACCAGTCGGCGAGTTCGTCCCGGAAAATCCAGGCGTCGGTATGGCAGATCAGGAGATATTCGTAATCGCGGAACAACTCGTAGAATCCGGCCGAAAGCATCATCCGGTTGTATCCCGCAATCCCGTTCTTGCGGCCCAGCCATTCGTCCGACACCTCCCGAACCGGCAGTCCGGAGAACTCACGCCGGATCGCCGAGCAATCCATACCGCAGGGAACCAAGAGTTCGACCGGATAATTTTCCTGTAACACCCCAACAGTCTGCCTCAACGACGCCCGTTCCCAGACGGTCAATTCCGGCCGGTAAACAGGAACGACGACCACCACTTCCTTCTTATCCATACGCTATTTTTTCATCCGGTTCACTACACTGATCGAAAGCCGGATATTCCAACGATTACATTCATTCCGACGTTTTGCAACACCAAACTCCAACCGGGAACTTGCCATAAAGATAGATAATTTTCCCCGAAATTCGATTATATTCTTCGAACAATCATACACTCTCATAATAATTAGGAGGGCTCCTCCCGCACCCGATTCCCATCGAATAGTCGAAATCTATCCTAACGGAACACATTATTTTTACTATCTTTGTAGAAGATAGGATGCGGTTCGGCAATCTTGCGTGCAACCCGCACGATTGCACTCACCTTTCGCTATCTTTGAATAAACATCGGCTCAATAGATCCCAACCATTATCTTCGATAATCATGAAATATACATTATTCTGCATTGCATTTATTTGCAGCTTATGCTGTTACAATTCCAACAGTTATGCTCAGGAACGACCTACGGTCCCGTCCTCGGTCAATACGGTCGAAGACAAAGTGTACGCTTTGAGCCTGTTATGGTCCGAAATAAAATACAATTTCGTGCATATCGACCAAGTAAATTTCGATATAGACAGCCTGTATCGCGCGACGATGCGCCGGGTGCTGAAAACGGAGAACGATCAGGATTTTTACAAAGAAATCGACCGCTTTCTCGTAAAATTCAAAAGACGGGCATACGGAATTGGTAATCAGGCCGGAATCGGGAGAAGAGAACACGGATTATCCCGCTACGGCACGGCTCTGTTCGGGGATAAATTTTACTTTACTTCGTATCGGCTCCACAGCGATACGGACTCTCTGTTGCTCGGCGCCGAAATCGTGGAAATAGAGGGAATCCCGACGACGGAATACGTCGAAAAATACGTGCTGCCCGATATCACCGGCTCGACGCCGACTTACAACCTAAAAGTAGCCGGAGCACTTCTTTTGAATGGAAAGGTACATACCGTATAAAAGGGAAAGCATTGACCCGGGCCGGAAAGATCGTGAATTTCGATGTTATCCGCGATGGAGAATCTACCGTACTCCCGACGAACAATGGTGGGAACCGAAATCCGAGCGTAAAAGAAACTGGCGGGACAAAATCGCATTGAATTGGGAAAACGATATCGCAATCGTTTCGATCGACAAATTTTGGCCGGAAGAAGAGATGTGCCACAAAATCGACAGCATCATGCAGATCGTCCGGAAAGAGAATCCGGCAGGACTCGTAATCGATTTACGAAATAACGGCGGAGGATCCACGAACGTCGCACAACACCTTCAGATGTACCTTACCGATGCCGATTCCCTTCGGACATTCGGCTGGCAGACCCGGAAAAACCTGGGTTACGGACGGGCGCAGGGAAATTACCGCGAAGAATACGAAGATTATTTCGAATACACCGCATACGAAACATATCCGCCGGAGATCTATGTCCGGGACAAGGCAATCGAGCCGATCGCGTGTCCTGTCGTTATCCTTATGGGAACCTATTCGTTCTCAGCTTGCGAAGACTTTTTGGTTTGCATCAGCGAGATGCCCGGACATCCGTTGCTTATCGGAGAAGAAACAGCAGGCTCAACCGGAGCTCCGTTGGTGATTTATCTTCCTCACGGCGCTGTCGCGCGTATTTGTACTTTGCGGGAGCTCTATCCGTATAGCCTCAAACTTTCGTAGGAAGGCGTAACACCCGACATCGAGGTAAAGCCTACGATAGACGATTATTTGGACGGGAAAGATCCCGTACTGTCGAAGGCATTGGAGGTGTTGAACGATCATTAACTTTTAATCCGGGGTTTCCTTCTGGCCCCGGATTTTTATTTCGTAGAAGACTCCCCGTTAAAATAAACGAGGAACAAAGCGCAAGCAAGACCGCCCTCTACTTTATGTAATTTACAACGCATCGGCGATACGCTCGCCATCGAGCGCCGCAGAGATGATTCCGCCGGCATACCCGGCCTTCGCCCGCAGGGAAAGCCCGGCGACCTCGGGGTGCATCAGCGTCTGCGCATCACGCGGAATGCGCACGGGGGTCGAGGTGCGGGACTCGACGCCACGACCAACGCTTCATTGGTCAGGAATCCCCGCATCCGCCGCCCGAAAGTGGCGATACCCGCCCGCAGGGAAGAGGCGATAAATCCGGGCATCCACTTATCCAGCCGGGAAGCACAACGCCCGGTATATACGAAGGTCCGGGGCAGCGAACCGCTCGCACGTCCCGCCACGAAATCGGCGACACGCTGGGCCGGAGCGATCTGATGCTCGCCGCCGTATTGCCGGGCCAGCCGCTCGAACTGCTGCTGGAATTTCAGCCCGGCCAGCTCGCCCCACTCTGCCCGCAGATGCTCGAAATCCGCAAGCCGCACCTCGGTCACCAAACCGGAATTGGCGAAAACGGAGTTCCGGCCGCTGGGCGACATACCGTTCACCACCGATTCGGCCGCATCGGTCATCGCCGGAACGATGAATCCCCCGGGGCACATACAGAACGAATAGACGCCACGCCCACCCTCCTGGCTGACCAACGAATAGGAGGCCGCAGGCAGATACTCTCCCCGCGACTCGCAGTGGTACTGTATCGAGTCGATAAGCGCCTGCGGATGTTCGATCCGCACGCCCATCGCAAAAGGCTTGGCTTCCAGACGCACGCCCCGCCGGTGCAGCAACTCGTAAATATCCCGGGCCGAATGTCCCGTAGCAAGAACCACAGCCGCTCCTTCATAAAGGGTATCTCCGACCCACACCCCTTTTACGCGATCGTCGTGCAATTCGACATCGGTAACCCGCGCATCGAAAACGAACGATCCGCCGGCTTCGAGAATCGTCCGCCGGATATTGGAGATCACCCTCGGCAGTTTATCCGTTCCGATATGGGGATGGGATTCGTAAAGAATTTCGGGCGTGGCGCCGTGAAAAACCAGCGTTTGCAGCGCCTTGTTGTAGTCGCCCCGCTTCTTGCTGCGGGTGAAAAGTTTGCCGTCGGAGAATGTTCCGGCTCCGCCCTCGCCGAAAGCATAGTTCGAATCGGGATCGACCGCACCGTTGCGGTTGATCTGCGCGATGTCCCGCTTGCGGGCCGACACATCGCGTCCCCGTTCCAGAATCACCGGGCGATACCCCCGTTCGATCAGCCGCAGAGCCGTAAACAACCCCGCAGGCCCGAACCGACGATCACGACCTCCGTACGCCCCGCAACCGACGGATAGTCGAAATGCACAGGTGCGGGCTGCGGTTCGCAATCGGCATAAACTTCGAGCGTAAGATTCACTTTGGGCTGCCGCTGCCGGGCATCGATCGACCGTCCGACGACCCGCACCAAAGCCACATCCTGCTCCGCGACACCCGCACGGCGAGCCGCCTGTTCAGTATAGTATTTTACGTCGGCAGCCTGCTTCGGAGTAAGAACCAGTGTCAGTTTATACGGCATAATCGATTGAAATAGTTTGCAAAAGTAACCAAAAATCGGCAAAATCGCCCGGCATCCATTCGAGAAAAAGGTTTTTTAGTTATCTTTGCCAACAGATAAGAGGCGGCTCGGGCAAGCTCGAATTTGTTTGGCTTGTCGCTTGCTTTCCTTATCCTTGCAAAGGACAGGAACCGATCCGGTAATCTTTGCGGACAATCCCGCACGATTGCGCTCGTTTTCCGGTAGCTTTGCAAAGGACAGGACGCGTTTCACGCACCGCCTAAATCCGGTTTTACACCCGGCTTTTGCAGTTCCTGTTCGGATATTTGCGGATATGGTGTAATTGGTAGCCACGTCAGACTTAGGATCTGATGCCTTAGGGCGTGGGGGTTCGAGTCCCTTTATCCGCACAAAGGAGCCTTTTCGAAGGGCTCCTTTTTTCGTTGCCCGTTCGGTGCAAACAAGTGCAAATTGATTGTATATCATCGTTTTGCAAAGGTGTCGGCAAATTCTCTGAACCGGAAGCCGAAAGCATTTCGCAGCAAACTCGCGGGAGCACGAAAGGGAGCGGAGGCGAAAAACGGGCTGCGCGACGGAATTTGCTCCCGAGTACGTTTGCAATGCACTGTTTCGCTGCGTTTTACGTCGTAATAATTCTCTCTTGCGGACGTTTTGTTAACCAAAAAAATTTCAACGTCATGAGACAAGAGACATTTGCCATTCTTTTCTTGATGCGGAAAGGACGACCGAAGAAAAACGGATTGGCGCCCATCTTCGCACGCATTACGACCGGAGGCTCCGGCAAGAGGTCTACACTCAGTGCGACAGCAATCCCGAAACGTGGAACCAGCACAAGGAGCGCGCGATGGGAACGAACAAGCTGGCCATTCAGGTCAACGAGCGACTGAACGATTTCCGCGTCAAAATCATCGACATCCGCACCAAGCTGCTGGCCGAGGGCTATGCGGCCAATGCGGCGCAGATCAAGCAGCGCTACCTCAACCCGACCTGCAACACGATGATGCTCATCGCAGGCCTCGCCGACTACGCGAAGCGGCGGCAGGGCGAGGTGGGCGTGCGCATCACGCAGCGCACGGCCGACAAGTACGAACGGCTGCTGCGCTACCTGAAACAGTACCTCGCCCAGCGCGGCAAGGCCGAGGACATTCCCGTCGAGCGGATGAACTACGAGTTTCTGGACGGCTTCAACCTCTTCCTGCAAACCGCCCACCGCTGCCGCCACAACGGGGCGGTCGCCGTCATGGACTGTCTGCGCAACTTCGTCCTCTACTGCCTGCGCAACGAGTGGATCACGAAAAATCCGTTCCGCTACTATAAACTCAAAGAGGACGAGGTGCAGGCCAAAGAGCACCTTACGGCGCATGAACTGGAACTGCTGACCCGCAAGGAGCTCGACCACCGGCTGGCCCGCATCCGCGACGTCTTCGTCTTCTGCTGCCTGACGGGGCTGGCCTTCGCCGACGCGACCACCTGCGGCGCGAGCACCTCTCGCAGGACGACGAGGGGCGGTGGTGGATCCCACAAGCCGCGCGAAAAGACCTCCGTCATGAGCCCGCATCCCGCTGCTTCCGGCCTCGCTCGAAATCCTGCGCCGCTACGAGCGGGACGAGGCGTGCCTCGCTCGCGGGCGCGTGCTTCCCACGCCGAGCAACCAGAAGATGAATGCCTACATGAAGGAGATCGCGGCCGTGTGCGGCATCGACAAGGTGCTGACCACCCACTGCGCCCGCCACACCTTCGCCTGCATGGCCGTCGAATACGGAATGCCGATCGACGTGCTGGCCAAGATTCTCGGGCACTCGAACACCAACATGACGCGCCACTACGCCAAATTCTCCGAGACGGTCATCGGCCGCGCGATGGAGGCTTTCGGCGAGCGGCTGGCGTCGGCGGCTTCGGCCGAATAACAGGTCGTCGAGGTCTCGGACGGATCGACACGAGGAAAAGAAGATTACCCCGCCGTTGAGCACGAAGCCGGCTGCATACCGACTCCGACGGCACGGTAACGGAGCGAGCGGCCCTTATCGGGCCGCTCGCTTTGGTCGTTACGGAGATAATCGGCAAAACGAAGTTTGATGCGTATCGTGAATGACTTGCGTCCGTGACGGAATGAAGTCAGTGAATGAATTACTTCGTGCAATGAATCGGAGCTATGATGGATATACGTCCATGATAGCAGTACTTCATCGATAGCAGTACATCCGTGACAGACAGCTGTCATCGCATGATAGCAGGAGGGCTGTCATTCATCTCGCGGAGCGAAGATAGTATCCCTTCGGATGCTTTCGACGTATGTCGCATGGAGCCGTTCCAGGCCGATCAAACGACTTGTTATCAAGCGAAAAGCGTTGTAATATTGCAGCCCGGGAAGCACCGCGGGCCGAGGGGTTCGAACCATCGGTCGTACCCTGCGTCGTCTCGACGCATTTACCGTCGCCGGACGGTAGCAAGGTGTACCTTTGTCCGACAAACCGGTGTTTGTCCGACAAAGGTCCTTCTCTGCGAGGCCGGGTGCCGCTCCCGAGTCGCGCCCCCTTAAACCTTGACATATGGAAGAACAGCACAAAGAGAGAAAAGCCAGTTACAAGTACTCGTTCCGGCTCGATGAGCAGCAAAATATCCGTTTCTGCCGGATGCTTGCGGAGGCTGGACTGGAACACAACCGCAGCCGGTTTATCGTCAAAAGAATCTTCGCCGAAGAGTTTCGCGTGGTGCGTATCGACCGACCTTGGGCCGATATGTGACCCGTCTGAATCAGTTTTACGAGCAGATACAGCGCGTGGGCAACAACTATAACCAGATCGTACGGGCCGTCAACACGCATTTTTCGCATACGGCGATTCCGCGACAAGTGCTTCTTCTGGAGCGCCGCACGCGCGAGCTGAAAGCCCTCTCCGAGCAGGTCATCGCGCTCAGCCGCGAACTTTACGAGCTATGGTCGCGCGAATGCGAATAATACCGGACCAATTATCATCTTCTTGCCCATCGCGGCAAAATGACTATCTTTGTGAGGGTAAAGCGGTTTTTAATTCCCGATAAACGACCCGAACGATGACCGACCAACTGATTTTCGTACACGACAAGCGGCGCGACGCCTACGTTGACAAGACGTCGGAGATCGTCGGGCTGCGACCGGCCGGAGCGTATGTGTATGTCGATTACGGCGCGGCGCGGGTATTCCGCTATCGCAAAGAGCATGTAGTCTGTTATCCCCTGCTCGCCACACGCCGGCAGGTACGCATCTACAAGGACGGAACGTTGCAGGAGCCGTACGATACGCTGTTCGACTACGGGAAATATGTCCGGCTGGGCGCCGGAGAGGGCTTGCGTTCGCCGGCGATCGAGAAGTCGCGGATCGAAGCGGTCGATGCGCAGCCGCTCCCCGCAGACAAAGAGCGGCTACTTTCCTATTTCGCGGAGGTTCTCGCAGCCAAAGCCTCTCTGGAGTCGGAGACCGATACGGAAGCCGCAGAGGAGGTTCCGAAGGGGAGAAGAAAAGTTCGATCGCCGCCCTGCTCGCCGAGACGATGCAGCGCATCGATCCGCAGGATCCCCCGTACGGCGCTGTATGCCTATCTGAACGGGCGGACGGCGGCGTGCGATGTCGACAACGTGGCCCTCGTCTATCCCTTCGGCTGCAACGCCAGCCAGAAACTCGCCGTGCAGCGGGCGCTGGGCAATCGGGTGAGCGTGGTAGAGGGACCTCCCGGCACGGGAAAAACGCAGACGATTCTGAACATCGTCGCCAATCTGCTGATGCAGGGAAAAACCGTCGGTGTCGTGTCCAACAACAATGCGGCGGTGGACAACGTGCGCGACAAACTGTCGAAATACGAGTACGGGGCGTTGATGGCCGAACTGGGAAACCGGACCAGACGGCAGGCCTTTTTCGCGGACAAACAGCAGGATTTCATGCCCGACCCTACGTGGCGGTTGCCGGCGGAGGAACGCACGGCCCTGCGAACGCGGCTGGGCGAGCTGTCGGCGGCCATAGACGAGCTTTTCCGCGTCAACGCGGAGCTGGCCGACCTGCGGACGAAACGCTCCTATGCCCAATGCGAGTACCGTCATCTGCTGTGGGAACAACCGCTGGACGAAGCGCGGATGCGGCGGGTCGACCGCTGTTTCTTCCGTCCGATCGACAGCGGCGTGCGCTGTCGTTCCGGCATCTCGTTACCGAGAGGTGGCAGGGCGGAAGGCCGTCGCTCGCTTTGCGGGCCGGACTGCTGTTCCGGTGCGGCGCGTGGCCCGGGAAGCGGCTGTTCGCGGATGCGGAGCTGCTGCCCGCCTATGCCGATCGCAAGTCTACGAAACCTATATCGCCGAGCTCTCGGCCCGCATCGCCCGGCTCGGGGCACCGTCCGACGAGCAGCGTGCGAAGAGCCTGATCGAAGCATACGGGAAGGTGTCGGAAGCGCTGTTCCGCGATATGCTCTACCGCAAATACGAACGCCTGAACGAAGCGCGGCAAGAGGAGCGGCCCCCGTTCACGATGCAGAACTACCGGACGCATTTCCGCACCTTCGTCGAACGCTATCCGGTCGTGCTGAGTACGACCCATTCGCTGTGCGCTTCGATCGGCGCGGGGCACCTGCTCGACTATGTCATCATCGACGAGTCGTCGCAGGTCGATATCCTCACGGCGGCCGTCTGCTGCGCCTGTTGCCGGAATATCATCATCATCGGCGACAGCCGGCAGCTGCCGCATATCGTGGAGGAGCAGCTCAGGGCGAAGGCCGAGGAGCTGCGCGACAAACATCGGGTGCCCGACGCTTACGATTACGTGCGGCAGAACATCCTCTCCTCCTTCAAACGGGTCTTCGGGGAACGGATGCCCGTCACGCTGCTGCGCGAACATTACCGCTGCCATCCGCTCATCATCGACTTCTGCAACCGGAAATATTACCGGAACGAGCTGCTCATCATGACCGAACCGAAGGGCGACTATCCCTTTACGGTCCTGACGACAACCGCCTCGAAAACCTACTCCCATAACGGCCGGATCTACAATCAGCGCCAGATCGACGCCACCTGCGACTGGATCGAGCGGCAGCATACGGAGTACGCCGCCATGCGGTTCGCCTCCGATGCGAAACGCGAATCGCCGGCCGAACGGATCGCCGAACGGCTCATCGGAGGAATTCTCGCCGAGGAGGATCGGTTTTCCGCCATCGGCGTCCACCGACACTACCGGCTGTACGATCTGGTCGGACGGAACGTCGAGCTGTCCGACGAGGAGCGCCTCTTCGTCCGCCGCCGCTCGCATCTCGACTTTCTGCTCTACAACCGGATGGACAACACGCCGATTCTGGGGATCGAGGTGGACGGCGTGCTCCACCACCGCTTCGACGAGGTGCAGGTCGCCCGCGACCGGCGCAAAAACGGTATTCTCGTCAAGATCGGCCTGCCGCTTCTGCGTCTCTCCACGGACGGCAGCAGCGAAAAGGAGCGGATCGTAGGCGCGCTCGAACAGGCCATGCAGCAGGGGTGAGTGCCGAGCAGCGACAAATCCGCAAGGCGATCCGAGACCGACAGGATACGGTTCGCAAACAGCGATGAGCAGAAAATTCACGGAACGAAGCCGCAAGGCCGAAGGAGGAATATCCAAGACATAACGATTCCCCGGCAGACCGGAGTTATCACGCTTTTCCGACGGCCAATCCGTCAGCTGTTTTCACTCCACATGTCGCACTGCTTCATGATCGTACTCAACGCATCTTCCTGTCCCTCGGGCGGATAATCATACTTCCTGAGCAGTCGTTTCACGATCCGACGCATACCGGCACGGGCGCTCTCCTTGAGGTTCCAGTCGATCGTCTTGTTGCAGCGCAGCGCATCGGTCAGTTCCCGTGTAATGGCAACCAACTGTTCGTTCGTATAGAAATCGCGTACGGCCTCGGGTTTGGTCAGCGCATCGTAAAATGCCAGCTCTTCGTCGTTCAGATCGAGCGCTTTGTCGGATTCTTTGCCGTGGGCGATCTCGTGGGCGATTTTCAGCAACTCCTGAATTACCTCCTCGTTGGTCAGCAACCCTTTGAGGTAATTGCTCATGGCACGGGACAGAATCTCGGAGAATTTTTCGGCCCGCACCGTATTGGTCCGTTGATAAATTCGCACCTGTTCGGCAATCAGCTTGCGCAACAGTTCGACGGCGAAGTTTCTCTCCTTCATCCGGGAGATCTCTTCGAGAAATTTCGGATCGAACAGCGAAAACTCCTCCTCGACGTCGGAGAAGAGGTTGATTACACCGTCGCTCTTGATGCTCTGTTTGAGCAGCTCGTTGATCCGTGCGTTGATTTCGCGCAGCGACATTTTGCCCTTGCCTTCGATGCGCGTCAACAGCGTGCGCACAGCTTCGAAATAGGCCGCTTCGAGACGCTGCTCGTAGTTCAACAAACTCTGACAGAGCGACAACGCCTGCCGCAACAGCAGCGCCTCCTTGATAAACAGCTTCTTCGGCTCCTCGCGTTCGGGAGCTTGCAGAAAATCGACTCCTCCGCTGATCGCTTTGGCCCGTTCCAGATCGGATTTGCCGAAAAAGGCCGTATAGTCGAACCCGTGCAACAAATCGAAACATCATACAATCTCTATCTAATTGAAAATTAAACAGTTATTTCTGTTTAACTAATA
>ENA-OQIO01000667-OQIO01000667.1-human-gut-metagenome-genome-assembly--contig:-NODE-667-length-17777-cov-2.073484_pt1 | contig 17777 bp, 22 predicted proteins | sample MGYA00242573_ERZ504737 | MGnify/ENA primary metagenome ERZ504737 (study PRJEB26092, sample SAMD00036203) | human gut metagenome | host: Homo sapiens | study: EMG produced TPA metagenomics assembly of...
CATTTAAATAAATTGCTCCACCAATTCCTATTGGACAAGCAATTAAAAGTGTCACAATAACAATATAAAGTGTATTAATAATATTAGGTAATATACCTACAGTATCATTAATAATACTTGTTGTATTTACTAAATAAAGAAAATCAAAGGCCGGTATTCCTCGATAGAGAATATAACCAATAATAACTAATAAGATAAAAATTGAAAGAAATGAACTTAATTGAATAAGTGCATAAAGAACTTGATCACTGACACGTTTCTTTTTTTCTAAGATTGTATTATTCATCTAAGTCACCTCTTTTTAAAACATATGTTAAGACTAAGTTAATAACCATGATAAAGATAAACAGTACAAGTCCAATTGTAAATAGTACTTGTCTATGTGTACCACTGGCATATCCCATTTCTGAAACGATGGCTGTTGTTAAAAAACGTACCGAATTAAATGGAAGTGGAAGAGATACTGCATTTCCGGCTACTAACAAAATAGCCATTGCTTCTCCAATAGCACGTCCTACGCCAAGTACAATAGCTGACATAATACCTGATTTAGCACTTGGTACAACAACTTTAAAAATTGTTTGCATTTTACTTGCCCCTAAAGCAAGTGAGCTTTTACGATAATCATCAGGTACAGCTTTTAAGGCTGTTTCTGAAATATTGATAAGCGTAGGTAAAATCATGATTGCTAGTACGATAATGGCTGATAAAAGATTGGCCCCACCTGTAAATTGATGTGTTTTAGATCCATGGTAGATCATTAATTCTAATTTATACATCATTGGATTGACAATCAAAATACCTAATAATCCATAGACAACAGACGGAATACCCGCAAGTAATTCAATTGCTGATTTTAATATTTTTCTAAGTCTTGCTGGAGCAATTTCAGCAAGATTGATTGCTGTAAATAAACCAATAGGTACTCCAATACAAATTGCTAGAAAAACCCCTACAATAGAAGTTAAAATAACATAAGCAATCCCATATTGAGGATGAGCTGCTGTTGGTGCCCATGTTGTAGAAAACAAAATACCTGTAATTCCTTCTTTAAAAATGGCAGGTGTCCCTGAAATAATCATATATCCTGTAATAGTAACAACTGCTAAAACAGAGATAATAGCACAGCCACGAAAGATCATCGCGGCTGTTTTTTCTACTAGGGATTTGCTTTCTTATGGCTAATAATTTGATAACTTTTTTCCCATAATACTTCCCTCTTTATTTTATTTATTGGTGTTACTAATCCAACTTTTTCAATGATTTTTTGTCCATCATCACTGTTGATGAAATCAAATACTGCTTGAACTTGTTTAGATTGTTCACTAATTTTTCCATTTGTAGCCATTACGAATGGTCTTTGTAAAGCATAGCTTCCATCTTTTACAGTTTTTTCACTTGGTTCAACACCATCTAATTGAAGAGGAGAAACTGTATCATCCAATACATCTAATGAAACATAACCGATTGATCCAGAAGTTTTAGCAACTTTAGCAAGAACAGCACCAGTTTCATTTAATTCTTGAGCATATTGACATTGATCTTCAATTCCTAATAATTCTTCAAATGCTCCACGAGTTCCTGAACCAGCTTCACGTCCGATAACAACGATTGCTTCATCTTGTCCACCTAAATCTTTCCAGTTAGTAATTTGTCCTGTATAGATTTTTGCTAATTGATCTTTTGTTAAGTTTGTTACTTTATTAGATTTGTTTGTAATTGTTGCGATACCATCGATAGCAACGATATTTTCTTCTAATCCTTTTGCTTTTTCTTCATCTGTTAAAGCACGAGAAGAATCTCCGATATCTGTTGTTTTTGAAGCAACTGCTTCTAGACCTGCACCAGATCCTGTAAATTGTGCTTCTAATTGTAAGTTTGGATATTTTTCTTTAATTCCTTCTGATAAGGCATTAACGAATTTTTCCATTGAAGTTGATCCGTTTAAACTTACCTTTCCACTAATGTCATCTGATGTACTATTTGATCCTCCGCCACATCCGGCTAAACCAAGACACATCATGAAAACCATTAAAACACTTAATACTTTCTTTTTCATTTTTTATTTACCTTCCTTTGTTTTCTCTTAAGATATTATTTATTTTTGTTTCCTTTTCTTAAGACACTCATATCATAGTGTTTTTCAACACTTTCAAAAATCAAAAGAACGTATGGTTTATGTTAAGTTTATGTAAAATGAAAAAAGTCCATGTTTATAAACACGAACTCATTTTTATAACGTTTATCCTTAGTAACTCCTTTTTCTACAAACACATTTGAAAGTTCTCTTGTACAACGATAATCTCTCGTATGCATTCTTTTAAAAGTTCCATTAAATAAATCATCATTAATATAAACCAGCTTTTGTCTTTTTTTGTCATTGGAACATAGATTACTATGCATTCGATTCAAAAAAACATCTTCTTGCTTGTTTTGTTTTTTTATATTCAACTAAACGTTGTGCAAAAAATTTCAAATGGGTAATAAAGCAATAGTAATAAGCACTTTCTTCATTAAATTCTATCTTGAAGCGATAACGCACAATATTTTCAATTTCTTGCATGATTTTCGTAATTTCATACATGTCATGAACATCTTCATCTAATTGTCCATTGACAATATGTAACGCAATAAATCCTGCTTCATCATTTGGTAAAAGCACACCTGTTTTCTTTTCGATAATTACAAGAGCCTTTTTCACTATTAGATATTCTTCTTTATAAAATCTTTGAATATTCCATAATAAAGCATTCTTCACTAAAATATCGTCTTTTGCTCTAACAACAGCTGTATAAATGTGATTGACCATAGAAATATAGATATTATCATTTAAAGCTTTGCCTAAACTTAGTCTCGCTTCATCCATAATTTCTTCACCGATTTCTAAATACTCCAAAGGAATATCCACAACAAGTTCTTTAAATCGACTTAAAACTTCTTGGTTATGTAAATAAAAATCTTTATCAATTATTTCTGGTTCTATCGTATCCCCTATTTTCTTTTTAAAACAGATTTCTCGTCCCATCACAATCTTTTCTTCATTATTTTCAAGAACAACAGCTACATTATTGTTAAAAACTTTGCTTATTTCCATAATCACCCCTCCAAAATAAAAACCTATTTATTGCGCACTTAAAAAGGGTGGCAATAAATAGGTTTAGCCTATACTTAAATAATCACTATCCTATAAACTACTCGAACATATTATCACAAATTTAAAATGGATGTAATCTTTTTTTATTAGCGTTTTAAGCCACAAATCATTTCTACAGTTGCTGGATCATAGTGAGAAAAGAAAGAACTCGTATCATTATTAAGTGAAGCAATTATTTACATATCTTCTTCACTTAATTCAAAATCAAAAATATTTAAGTTTTCTTGCATTCTTTCTTTTCTAACTGTTTTAGCTAAAGATACAATTCCTCTTTGTACAAGCCATCTTAAAATAACTTGTCCGACTGATTTATTATATTTATTACCAATTTCTACAAGTGTTTCATTTGTGAAAATACCATTTTTACCTTCCGTAAAGGGAGCCCATGCTTCTAATTGAACACCATATTTTGCATTGTAATTTAATGCTACATCTTGTTGATGGAAAGGATTAACTTCTACTTGGTTAACAGCCGGTACAACTTCTGTATCTAAAGCTAAGTCTACTAAACGATCTGGATAGAAGTTAGAAACACCAATAGCTTTAATTTTTCCTTCTTTATATAAATCAATTAAAGCACGATAAGCTCCATGATAATCTTTAAATGGTTGGTGTAATAAAACTAAATTAAAATAATCTAATTGCATTTTCTTTAATGATTCTTCAACAGAAGCTTTTGCCTTTTCATACCCATAATTAGAAATCCACACTTTAGTAGTAATAAATAATTCTTCTCTTGGTACATTTGTTTCTTGAATAGCTTTACCTACAGCTTCTTCATTTCCATAAGATTGTGCAGTATCAATTAAACGATATCCTGCATCAATCGCATCTAAAACAACTCTTTTACATTCTTCTTCATCTTTCACTTGGAAAACACCAAAACCAACAACTGGCATTTTCACTCCATTATTTAATGTTTTGTATTCCATTGTTATTCTCCTTATTCAAAATTACATTTTGTTGTCGCCATTTTGTGCAATGATTCTTTAGTCACTTTATAAAATGGGGTATGTTTATTCACTTTTTCGATTTCTTTCATTTCTTCATCTGTTAATTCAAAATCAAAGATATTCGCATTATCTTTAATATGATCCATTGATTTACTTCCTGGTACAAGTCCAAATCCCATTTGAAGATGCCATCTTAGAACAATTTGAACTGTTGATTTATGATATTTTTTGGCAAGTTCAACAAACACAGGTTCTTGTAACATTTCACTATTACCATGTCCTAGTGGATACCATGATTGAAGTTGAATATGATGTTCCTTGCAAAAATCATAAACATGTTCTGCTGGATAATAAGGATGACATTCTACTTGCATGATCATTGGTGGAACTTCACATTGATCTAAAATTTCTTGAATTTGTTCAATTTGGAAATTAGAAAGTCCAATCACTTTGATTTTGCCTGCTTTATACGCTTTTTCTAGCATTTTATAAGCATAAATATAGTTATTAACAGGATGATGTAAAATCATCACATCAACATAATCAACACCTAATCTTTTTAAAGTGTCATCAATTGCTTGATCGTTTTCATAAAGTGTTGGTCCTAATTTTGTTTCTAAAAAATAATCTTCTCTTTTAAATCCTGATAATTTTAAACCTTTACCTACTTCAACTTCATTTTCATAACGATTGGCAGTATCAATAAGTTGATAGCATGGTTTAAGGCAAAAGCTACATTGTCTTCAATTTGTTTACCAAATTGTTGAATGGTACCAAATCCAAGTTGAGGGATTTGGTATCCATTATTTAAAGTAATGAAATTAGTCATGAATTTTTAATCCCATTAAACGTGTTTCGTTGGCAGGATCTTCAGGATTATGAGATGGTTTATTTGTATCTAAGGCTTGCATATTTTTCATTTCTTCATCTGTTAATTCAAAGTCAAAGATATCAATGTTTCCTTTCATTCTTTCTTCATTTGTAGATTTAGGTAAAGAAACAACTCCTTCTTGATAAATCCATCTTAAGATAATTTGACCAGCATTTTTATTATATTTTTTAGCTAATGAAACAATTGTTTCATTTTCTAATAAATCTTTATTTCCATGTCCTAACGGAAACCATGCTTCTAAACGAATATCGTTTTCAGCCATTACTTTTCTTAATTCTTTTTTGTTGAACAAATGGATTAAATTCTACTTGGTTGACCGCCGGCATTACAGTCATACCATCTTTAAATTTATTCCATAAGTTCACAGTAATATTAGAAATACCAAGAGATTTAATCTTACCTTCTTGATAAGCTTCTTCTAAAGCTTTCCAAGCTCCTAAATAATCACCATAAGGTTGATGTAATAAATAAAGATCAATATAATCCACTCCTAATAATTTTAAAGAAGTTTCAATACCTTTTTTCGCATTTTCATAGCCATAATCTTGTAACCATAATTTAGAAGTAATAAAGACTTCTTTACGATCAATCCCACTATCTTTAATCGCTTTTCCTACATCACTTTCATTCATATATCCTGCAGCTGTATCAATATGACGATAACCTGCTTTTAAAGCAGCTAAAGTTGCATCATAAGTAGGTCCATCATTAGGAATCATGAAGACTCCAAATCCTACAGCAGGAATTGTTTGTTTATTATTTAATTCAAATATTTCCATTATTATCTCCTCCAATTTCTATATTTATTTTAATTTTTAATTCTATATATGTACAATATCAATAGTGCATGTTAGTATAACTGGAAGTTATACTTGTTGGTTTGCTTCTATAATATCTTTTAGACTTACTTTTTCATGGCGATAACGTGCTTGGGATTAGCATCTTTGATTTTTGTAATAATTGCTTTTGATGGACAGTTTTGTGCACAAGCTAAACAAAACTCACAAGTATTTTGTTTTCTCTTTGCTCTATTGTTTTCAACGTATAATAAACCACGTGGACAGACTTTCGTACAAATACCACAACCTACACATTTATCAGTGACAGTAATTTGTTCACCATTAATAAATTGAAATTTGAAGTGCAGGAATTAACTGAAAATCACTTAGAAATGGATTTGTAAAGCAAAAATAACCGCACCGGAGTAAATCAATACTCTAGTGTGGTCGTTTAGTTTTTTTGAGTTCCATTTTAAGTCTTCGCTTAAAAATTGCTATTTTATCAAATCACTAAGTAAACCTCACAAAATGATTCTCTCTTTTATCTTAATATTTCGTCTATGATATTTTGAATGTGAATTTTAGTTGCATCTAATGTAGGAATTTTCAATTCAACATCTCCATATACCATTGGCAATTCTTTACAACCAAGAATTATTGCATCTACGCCTAAATCACTATAACCTTTATTAGCAATTTCAATAAACTTCTCCTTTGTATCTTTTGTTATAACATCATGTTCTAATTCATTTTCAATATGCCATCCTATCCACTTGCAATCCTCTTCACTCGGTGTAACAACTTGTATTCCTTCCTTTTCAAATAGTTCTTTAAAATAGGTGTCTTTCATTGTTCCTTCAGTTCCAAACAATAACAATTTATTAAATTTCTTCTTTTTCGCTTCACTTACACATACTTGAACCAAACTAAGCATAGGGATAGCAGTTTCCCTTGCAACTCTATCAAATACCATATGCTCCGTACAACATGCCAATGCAATAAAATCACAATTTGCTTTTTCTAGAGTTCTTACTGCCCCAAGTATATATTCTGTCATTCCCTCATAATCCTGTGTAGCTCCAAATGGTATCATTTTAAAACAACTAAGACTTTCTATCGTAATTTCAGGTAAAACTGGCTTACCTAGTTTTTTCATAACGCTATATTCTATTTCTTTATAATATTGCAATGTTGCTTCTGGACCTACTCCGCCTATCAATCCCAATTTTTTCATTTTGATTTCTCCATAGTTTTATTTTTTATGCAATATACAATAATAGTATTTAAAATATCTTAGTAACTGTTGTTTTCTAATATTAAAAGAGAATCATCTATGATTCTCCTCTAAATGATCCATACATAATTTAGTAATACCATCTAACATATAATACCAAGGTTCTTTAATAGAATAGAAAGTTGGGATGAATTCTTTTGGCACAAAAGAAAGTAATCCTTTTTCTATCTCTAAAGTATCTGGTGTCATCGGTGAATAAAGTGCAATAGCATCAGGCCCAATTAAGGAAATGGATGGTAATAATGATTTAATTACAAGTTCCTTAACACCTGCTTGACTCCAAGCAAGTTGTTGGCAATCATCTGATAATTGCATTCTTCTTAAAAAGAAACGTACTTCTCCCGCAATTCCTTCTTTTCCTGTAATAACTTGCCCATTTACAAGGATTCCTTGACCACCAACACCAAACCAAAAGGTTGTGAATGAAAGATAATATTTTTATATTCTTCATATTCCAAAGAAAATCCTACTACCGCCGCATTAGCATTATTATAAATAAAGACATCGATATGATATTTCTTTTCAAATTCATTTTTAATATCTTGATCTCTACCATCAATGGATGAACGTAAATGTTGATTATCTTTAATAATACCTGGTGTAGCAATACCAATAACATCAATTATATGATGTTTTAATAAAACAGTATCGATAATATCATACAAATCATTCATATCAAGACTTGCTTTAATAATCGTTTGTTGATCAATAATTGTTGATTTATCATAAACGCGATAATAAATACGAGTTTGTGCTCTATTAGTTGATAAAACAATAGAGAGAATACGTTTATTTGATTTTTTACAACAGTGACATTTCTTAACTTGCTCTTCTTTCTTTTCTTTATTATAATTTTCAATTTCACTTTGAATAAATTTAATCGCACCAATTGCATCATAACTTGCAAAAGTTGCTGTTGGTATTTGTAAAACAAGTTTATCAGGTAAACTTTCTTGTAATCTTTTTAACATATAGCCAATTTGTGGAGCGATTAAAACAAGATCACAGTTTTCTACTTGTTCATAAATATTTGAATAAGCAACTGCATCAAAGTGATAATCTTCCCCTAACATTTCTACTACAGAATTAAGGTTATCTGCAAACATTGATGTTGTAAGACCTGAGGAACAAGATAATAAAACACGGGTTGTTTTTTTGTCTTTTAAACCAATTAATGTTTCAATCATTTCATCATAAAGTTGATGAGCATGATTTTCATCATTAAGTTCAAAATGAAGATAAAACTGCACTTCTTGATTTTTATAAGAAATAATATTAAATTCAACAATTGTTCCATTGGTAACATCAGTAAATTGAATGGTAGCTTCACCATAAGATGTTGTTAATTTAATTGTTTGTTCACTTTCTACATTGATTTGATAATCATCATTTTGATGATCAATAATCCATTTTTTAAATAGATCAGATGTATACATTTTATCTTCACACCTTTCTTTTATCTAATAAAGTTTGTACGATGGAATTCTTCTTTTTCAGGTAAACCATATTTTTCTTTACCATCATGAATACATTTCATTAAAAATGACATGTTTCTAGCAAGAACACGCATTGTTTGTAATCCTTCTTCATCTTGGCTTGCTTCTCCCATTTCTCTTCCATGAATAGAATTCCAATATTGTGAAGAAGCAATTGGCATTCCTGAAATAGCAAAGAATTTATTGATTTCATCATAAGTTGAGGAAATACCACCACGTCTTGCGACAATCGCACTAGCTCCTACTTTCATACTTTTATCAAAGATGTACTATAGAATAATCTTGTTAAAAAGGCAATTAATGTTGCATTAGCCGAAGCAAAATAAACAGGTGTTCCAACCACAAGTCCATCTGCTTCTTCGAACTTTTGAGCAATCTCATTGACACAATCATCAAAAACACAATGATCTAATCTTGTTTTACATGACATACAAGCAATACATCCTCGAATATCTTTATTACCGACATGCACGATTTCACTTTCAATTCCTTCTTGATCAAAAATCTTAACCATTTCATCTAAAGCAATCTTTGTATTTCCTTGAGGACGAGGACTACCATTAATAATTAATACTTTCATTTTCTTTCTCCTTTTTCCTTTATATTTATTTTAATCATTATTTATTCTATTGTACATGACCAAAAACAAATATCACTATAACAAAAAGTTATAGTATGTTATAATACGAAAAAAGACGAGGACGTAATATAATGATTGAATTTAACCAATTAGAACATCTTGTGGCTATTGCAAAAAATAAAACGATTTCTAAAGCAGCTGAAGAACTTCTTATTTCTCAGCCTGGCCTTACAAAATCCATGCAACGTTTAGAAGAAGATTTAGGTTTATCGTTATTTAATCGTAAGAAAAATAAAATAGAATTAAATGATAATGGTTTACTTGCGGTTGAATTTGCGAAAAAGTTACTTGATGGTAGAGAAGAAATGATCAAAGAACTGACAAAACATAATCAAAATTATTTATCTTTTGCTAGCTGTGCACCTGCTCCTTTATGGGGAATTGAATATACTTTTCAAACAAATACAAATTCACAATTTGAAAGTTATCTTATTCAAGATGAGCAAACACTCATTGATGGTTTAGAAAATGGAGACTATTCATTAATTGTATTAACACATCCTTTAGATAATAAAAACTATATTTGCCAAGAATTCTTAAATGAATCACTTTACTTATCTGTGCCTCCGGCACATCCTTTAGCACCATTTAAAGAAATTTCATTTTCTGATTTAGATGGACAAAGTGTTCTTTTATTATCACATATTGGATTTTGGAATGAAGTATGTAAACAAATGATTCCTAAATCTCATTTGTTATTTCAAGATGATCCCTTTGTCTTTAATGAACTTACAAAGATGTCTGCTTTGTCTAATTTTAAAAGTAATATTACAATACAAAGAGACAATGAAGAAGATAATCGTATTTTAATACCAATCACAGATAAAGAGGCTCATGTTAACTACTATGCTATTTATCCAAAAGACAAAAAACAATTCTATCAACCACTTCTTAAACAAATAAAAGATCTTGATTGGAAAAAAACAAAAGATTTACCTAAAGTATTCAATAATCAATAATAAAATATTTCCTATCTAAAACTGTTACATTTGTAGCAGCTTTTTAAAATTCAACAATTTCATTAAACATAAATATCATACAATCTATCTTTTTATCAGTATGAAAATGTCCACAATACCATTTCTTATAATCTAATCTTAATTCCAATTTATCTAAAAAAAATTCTGTACTATAATCTACTTTTAAAGGATTAATACTTTTCATAAACACTTCTCGCGGAAGATATTTATAAGGACAAGTATGAGAAAGTACAACATCTATTTGCGGATTCTTTTCTACATACATTAAAAGTTTATCTTTTATTTCTTCACTAGGTTGTTCACTTGAATACCAATTATATCCCATTTGTAGACGATAGTTTTTATCAACACTATAAGCTCCACCAATAACTAAAACACTTTGTTCATTAAATTGATACACTTCACCATCTTTCGCAAATAATATATGAGGATATTCTTCTTCATAATATACAAGACCACCATGAAATATTTTTGTTTTATAGCCTTCTATATTTTCAGGACGTTCTTCATGATTACCATGAATACAAAAGAAAGTCATAGGATATTGTAAAAGACTATTTTTTAAATAAATATCTTGTTCATTAGCGTAATAGTTAATACCTGCATCTCCTAAAACAATCATAAGATCATCTCTTGTTGTTTTATTTTTACAACAAAATGCATAAACTTCACTAAAATCCCCATGTTTATCACCTGTTATATAAATCATAATTTCTCCTATTGATATTGTTTTAATGTCTTTTCAATTCTTTTTTTCATTTCTTCTTGTAAAGAATAAGGTTTAATAACTGTAATCTTATCTTGTAACATCATTAACCACCCTATTAATCCTTCATTAATTAAAACATCTTTTACTATTAAGTGATAACGATTTTCATAATCCTTTGTCACACGATTATCTTGTCCAAACTTATCTACCACTTCTTTAATAATCGATTGATCAAAACTAATCTCTAAATCTTCTTTTTCTCCGGAAATATACATATTAATTGGATTATCAATTTGTTCTACATCAAATTGTTCTCCTTCAAAATATTTACTTTTATGATTTCTTACAAGTCTCATACGATCCAATCGATAAAGAGATAAACTATCTGGTCTTTTATCAAAATAACCAATCACATAATATTTAGAATTATTTTGAATGAGTTTATACGGAGAAATAATATAAAATTCTTTATTATCTTGATGATTACCATGGATATTTGATATTTCTACCAACCTATTTCTTTTTATTTCATAATTAACATACTTAAAATAAATATTTTTCTTTTCATTAATAGCTTTAATAATGGTTGTCATATTTAATAGCAAATCATAATTTCTTATATCATTTTGTCTAATTGCTTGATTTTGAATACGAGATAATTGTTTATTTGAACTTAATGTTTGTAATTTTGTAAGTAGTATATTTACTTCTTTTTGATCTAAATCATTATTATAAAGAATACTATCCCATAAATATTGTATTTGTCCATCATTAAAGAATTCTTCATTTATTGTATAGCCTTACGATGTTTAGTCTTAATGATTTCTTTTTGATAAATATACTTCGATAATTCATTAATATTTTTTATAGCTTGATAAACCGTTTTAACATCAACTTTGATTCGATATTTTTCTTCAAGTTGCCCTTTTATTTCAATAGCAGGTATATAATCTAATGATTCTTTGATAATAAGATATGTGTAATAGAGTCTGTCCATAGTTTTCTCCTATCTTGCATAATTAAGTGAATATGTCTTGTCTTTATGATACAACATTTCATAACGATATGGTGAATAATTATAAAGAGATTTTTCAAAGCGTTTAAAGGCTTCATCAAGTGTTACAAATGGTAAATGAAAATAAGCTTGTTTATATTGTTTTTCTAATAAAAGAATAAGACTTGCTTGATAATGCATTTGTTCATCACTCATCATTTTATAATGTGTCATACCTAAAATGACTTGATTGAGTTGATTCATTTTAAATGTAAGTAAATGCCTTACTAGACAATAAATTTCTATATTAAAATCACTATGATCTAAAATATAATAAAATAAATTATATTTATATTCGACTAATGGTTTAAAATGTTGATTGATTAATAAATTCATCATGACTAAATGATATTCCATTTCATTATAAGATAAGCAACAATCAATATATCTTTTAATATTTGAAAAAAGCCATAATTGAATATCTTTTCTTTTATTTAATTTTCTTTTTAATTGAAAAACATCAATACACGTATTCATTAAATCATAAATATCTTGTTGATAAATTCCGTCACTATGAATTAATAAATATGTTTTTACCTCCATAATTGATACATCTGTCATTTGTTCATAACTTTTAACTACCATTAAAATCATCCCCTTTTCTTTATCTATATTATAGGGAGATGATGATTTTTATGATTAATTTGTATTTGTTTTAAAACCAAAAAAAAGGAGTTAAATAACTCCCTTATTTTCTAAGAATTTTCTAATTTTCTTTGTTGCTGCTTTAAGTTCTTCTAAACTATAAGCATAAGAAACACGAATATATCCTTCTCCTGCTTCACCAAAAGCACTTCCTGGCACACAGGCTACTAACTGATCATTTAATAATTCTTCACAGAATTGTTCTGATGTAAGCCCTGTTGATTTAATACATGGGAAAACATAGAAAGCACCTTGTGGTGTAAATGTTTTAAGTCCCATTTCATTAAATGTTTTGACTAAGAAGTTTCTTCTTGCAAGATAAGCTTGTCGCATTTTTTCAATTTCTTCATCACAATGTCTCATCGCTTCAATGGCTCCATATTGAGCACAAGTTGGAGCTGACATAATGACATATTGATGAATTTTTTTCATCATTTTAACTAGATATTCATTCGCAAGAACATAACCTAAACGCCATCCTGTCATCGCATAAGCTTTAGAAAAACCACTGACAAGAATAACTTGATCTTTGATTTCATCAAAAGATGCAATTGAACAGAATTTATGTTCATAAGAAAGTTCTGCATAGATTTCATCCGTAATAATCATAATTCCTGATTCTTTAAAGATAGGAACTAATTTTTCATAGTCTTCTCTTGTCATGAATCCACCTGTTGGATTACTTGGGTAGTTTAAAAGAATGGCCTTTGTTTTTTCATTGATAGCTTCTTTTAAAAGTTCAGGTGTTAATTTAAATTCATTTTCTTCTGTTAAAGTAATGTTTCTTACCACTCCACCAGCAAGTGCAACACCCGGTGTATAAGCAACATAACTTGGTTGTAATAAAATGACTTCATCACCTGGATTAATAATTGTTCTAAAGGCTAAATCGATTCCTTCAGACCCCCCAACAGTGACAATACATTGTTCTGGTTTATAATCTAAATTAAATCTTCTTTTTTGATATTTACAAATTTCTTTTCTTAATTCTAATAATCCTTGATTTGCTGTATAGAATGTTTTTCCTTTTTCAATTGAATAGATTGCAGCTTCTCTAATTGTCCAAGGGGTTGCAAAATCAGGTTCACCTACCCCTAAAGAAATAACACCTTCCATTTGATTAGCTAAATCAAAAAATTTACGAATTCCACTAGGTGGAATATCTTTTACAACAGGATTAACAATTTTTTCAAAATCCATTATGGAGTTACCAATAATCTTTCTGCTGCATCTTTATTATCATCCTCAACAAGTCTACCCATGTTTTTATATTGTTTTAAAACATACATTGTGGCTGTTCTTTCAATACCTTCAATAACCGCTAAACGACTATTAACGAATTTAGCAACTTCAACCATTGTTTTTCCCTTAACAATCAATAAGAATTCATAATTTCCTGCTAATAAATACATTGTATCTACTTCTGGAAAATTATAAATCTTCTTAGCAATACGATCATAACCATAATCTCTTTCTGGTTTTGCATTAACTTGAATAACAGCTGTACATACATCATGATTTGTTTTATCCCAATTGATTAATGTATGATAACCATAGATTGTTTTATTTTTCTCTAAATCTTTAATTGTATTTTCAACATTTTCTTCTGATTCGTTTAAGGCGGCCGCAAGATCAACGACTTCCATTTTCGCGTTGTTTTCAATTAATGATAAAAGTAAATTTTCATCCATATCCTTCTCCTCCTTATTATGGTTCAATTATATACTAATTTAATAATAAGGTAAATTGAATTTTTATTAGAAATAAGAGGAGTTGTTGCTTGTCTAGATAAGTAAAGTGTTCTATAATAAATATGAGGTGAAATTATGATTATACAAAGTAAAAAAGTCTGGATTGCGGATCAATTCACGCCAGCACAATTAGAATTAGAAGATGGAATTATTAAAGAAATATATCCTTACAATGAAAAAGAAGTTACGAAAGATTATGGAGATTTAAGAATTCTTCCAGGCTTTATTGATATTCATTGCCATGGAGCTTATGGTTTTGATACAAATGATGCTGATCCTGAAGGATTAAGAAAATGGGCAAAAGGAATCGTTGATGAAGGAGTTACTTCTTTCCTTGCAACAACTCTTACTCAAAGTGAAGAAGTTCTTACAAATGCGGTAAGTAATGTCGCAAAAGTTGTGGAAGAAGGTTATGAAGGTGCTGAAATCTTAGGTATTCATTTTGAAGGTCCTTATTTAAATAAAGCACATAAAGGAGCTCAACCTGAAGAATATTGTGTAAAACCTAATATTGAACAATTTAAAAGATATCAAAAAGCTGCTCATGGTTTAATTAAATATATTACTATGGCTGTTGAAAATGATGAAGATTACGCTCTTACAAAATATTGTAGTCAAAATAATGTGGTCGTAAGTATTGGACATTCAAATGCAACTTATGAACAAGCTGTTCAAGCATACGCTCATGGAGCAAGAAGTATGACTCATGTTTATAATGCGATGACACCATTTACGCATCGTGCAAATGGTCTTGTTGGTGGTGCTTTACGTATTAGAAATATGTATGGAGAAATTATTTGTGATGGAAATCATTCTACTCTTGCCGCTTTAAATAATTTCTTTACTTCAAAAGGTCCTGATTACAGTATTATGATTACAGATTCCTTAATGTGTAAAGGATTTCCTGTAGGTACTAAATTTGATTTTGGTGGACAAGAAGTTGTCATTTATCCAGATGGAAGTGCTCATTTAGTAGAAGCAGGAAACTTAGCTGGTTCTACTTTAAATGTAAACAAAGGATTAAAAATCTTAATTGAAGATGCATTAGTTCCTGTTAATTACGCGATCAATGCATGTACATCAAACCCAGCAAGATGTTTACATGTTGATGATCGTAAAGGAACAATTGGCGTTGGTTATGATGCTGATCTTGTTGTTTTAGATAGAGATTATGAAGTTGTACAAACTTATTGTAAAGGCGTTGGGCAAAAATAATTATTTTAATGATATAAAGATAAAGTGAGCTAAAATTTTTGTAGCTCACTTTTTTATATATTTTTCTTTTAAAATTCTCTTTCTTCTGGATCTTCTTCTTTGATTACTGCACTCTTTGTATATTTTAAATCACTACCTTGTTGATAAATAAATTTAGCATACATTGGTGTACCAAAGAAATCAACCTTTGTATCATACCATTCTGGATGATAAATAACCCGATTTGCAGTATCTAAAATATATTTTAAAGTTTTTGGATGTAGATCAATTGTTCCATGACCTGGAAATACTCCTGATACTTCTTCTAAACGTGGCATAAAATCTTGTAAAGCATCTCTTAATGCATTGATTGTACAAAATTCTGGATAAACATCCCAAGCTTCACTACCAAAAGCACTTGTGACATCTCCGATAAAGAAGCATCCTGTTTGATGATCTAAATATCCTGATTGACCTGGTGTATGTCCTGGTAAATGAATTAGTTCAACAATATATCCATCTCCTAAATCAAATTGATGGTGGTTTTCAACACCTTCTACCTCATAAGGAGTAAATGGTGGTAAGTCATTAGCATCAAACCAAGTATATCCTAATTCACCTTTTTCATCATAAACAAATTCATCTACAACATCTTTTCCTTGATGTTCTTCAATATATTTTTGATCAGCATAGTGACAATAAACTTTATCAAAATGACTATTTCCTGATACATGGTCAATATGACAATGTGTATTACATACGATAATTTCTTTATCACCAATAAGTTTATGAATTAAGCCTTTTAAATCTCCTAATCCAAATGCTGTATCAATAAGCATTGCTTTTTGTGGACCATCAATAAGATAACACCACATTTCTCCACAATGAATTCCATCATAATAAATACAATAAAGATTATCTCTCATTTATAAACTTCAGCATTAGGATTTATTTCTGGATAAAATAATTCTTAAATCACTATGTTCTCTTTAATATTTTCAAAAAAGACCATCTTTGATGGTTTTTCTTTTTCAGGATTAATTAATTTTGTTTTAATATTTGTATTAATTGGTCTTGGATCTTGCATCATTTTTCCTCCCATAATATTTTTTCAATTTTTCTTTGTCTAGAATTATAAATAAAGCATTCTTCTCTATATTTTGTAACCGTTCTTCTTGAAATATAAATATCTTTTTCTTCTAAAAGTTTTCTTATTTTTTCATCACTATAAGGTTTTAACTTATTTTCCTTTTCAATGATTTGTGTGATTTCTTTTTTTATAGACTTATCATTTTTGATAAAAGTTCCTGAGTGAATAAACATTTCTTTGATAGAATAATATTGATTATTAAATTCAAAAGATTTATGTGTAATTGCACGTGAAATTGTTGAGATAGCAAGTCCACATTTTTCCGCAACCATTTCTAAAGTTAAATGTTTTAACTCTCCATGATGAATAAAAAAGTCTTTTTGAACATGACATATTTCATTCATTATTTGTAAGAGTGTCATATTTCTTTTTTGTAAAGCACTTAGAAGTGTCTCAGCTTCTTTTCTTTGCTTCTTTAAAGAATCATCATCAATGACAGTAATAGATAAATCAAATTTTAATAGTTCTACTTGTAGATTTTCTCCTTCAACAGAAACTTTACACTCTGGTATAAGAAAAGTAGATTCTTGTGCGTAGTTTGCTGCTGGTTTAGGATTCAACGTTTTAATAAAATCAAATCCTTCATCTATTTCCTCTTGGGTTAATTCTGTTTTTTCTATAATTGCATGATAATGTTGTGTTGCCAGTTCTTCTAAATAATCACATAAAATCAATCCTGTTTCACTTTCTGCTTTTTCACTCATTAAACATTGAATACTTAAACATTCTTTTAAACTAAATGAAAATAATCCATAAGGTTCCAATTTTCTTAATAACTTTAAATGATATTTAAGAGAATCTAAGCCCCATAAACTCTCTTTAATAACTTCATCCTTGGAATATTTGAAATAACCATTACTATCTAAACAAGAAATCAGATAATCACAAACATCTTCATCATATTTTTCATTACTTAAATGAAGTTGTTCAAAAAGAACATCTCTTAATTGAGGTTTTGAATAATCATCAAATTCTAATAATAAATCTGGGTCTAATGATGAATTATATTCAATTAAAGGATTTGTTGACGCCTTATCTAATATGTATTGATGTAATTTCTTTCATAGGATGAAGATAATATTTTAA
>ENA-OQIO01000670-OQIO01000670.1-human-gut-metagenome-genome-assembly--contig:-NODE-670-length-17729-cov-3.130326_pt1 | contig 17729 bp, 19 predicted proteins | sample MGYA00242573_ERZ504737 | MGnify/ENA primary metagenome ERZ504737 (study PRJEB26092, sample SAMD00036203) | human gut metagenome | host: Homo sapiens | study: EMG produced TPA metagenomics assembly of...
TTGACCTGAAATCATCGATATTAATACAAAAATCATTATTAATGCCACGGCTAAGCTTAGTACTTTTTTTATCTCATTACCTCGCAAATGTTATTTTAATTATTCTATCATATTATCAGCCTCTTAACAATAAAAATTGCCGCCTTATTAATATAAGACAGCAATTTTAATTTAACTGTTTAATTTTACTGATTTTACTTCACTCCAAGGCGACATTATGCCTTTTTCCTTGTTAATCGCCCTTACTCTTACATAAATTTCTTTGCCTGAATCAGCTTTTGCGTTTATGGTGAGTGTGCCAAACGTTTTATTGTTAAGTGGTGTGGTATATAACTTTTTGTAATCTTTAAAACTTTTTTGCTCGCTGTATTGAAATTCATATTGCTCGGCATTTTCAATATAAGTGTAATAAATCAAGAGAGGCTTAACCGCTTGAATTTTAATAATAGCCGGTCTTTTTAAGCTTGTTAATGAAGTGCTCTTTTTTTCAATAATATTAAAATTAGCGGTTAATGTGGCGTTATATTTGTCACAAGAGCTATTACCGAAATCTACTGTTACACTTGCTATGCCGATATTTACGTTATTTTCAAAAGTAACCGAATAATATGCATGAATTTTATTTCCCTTTGCATCAAGTACATCTATTTGTGGCTTAATAGCTTTTCCCGTATAATAAAAATCTGTGGTATATCCTTTGTCAATATACATTTTTATTGTTTTCGGTCGTGATATTTCATTTGTTTGTTCTATATCGCATCTTTTGCAGTAATATTTTTCAGCTCCGTCTTTTTGTGGAGTAGCAGGAACAATAGTTTCTTCATAAGTGCAGTCGGTAAGCGCATCAATTACTTCCTGTTTAATAATAATTTTGCCGCATTTATCGCAATGGCTTCCTTCGGTTAAGCCGTCATTTGCACACGTTGCTTTGATTGCTTTGTCAATTACAATTGTATGCATTGCTAATTCTTTATATATGAAACGTTCTTTGCCGCATATTGAGCATCTGTATTTGCTATAGCCTCTATTTGTGCAAGTTGATTGCTTGATTTGAATCAGCTTGTAATGATGAACAAAATGAATCGGTTTAAAATAATATCTTGCCGATACATTTTGACTTTTCGCATTGCTTAATGACTGCGCATCTGCAATACTGCCTGTTGCTGCCATTGAAAAAATAATAATTATCGATAATGTAATACTGATAATATTTTTCATAATAAACTCCTTATCTAAATAAAAAATTGCACTCAAAAGAGAGTGAATTATCCTCCTTTCAAGTGCAATATACAGTATAAAGTAACTTTAAGGTCAAGTGTTTTTGCAAAATTATTTAAAAGAAATTGAAAAAAGTACCGAAATTATCGTTACGGTATAAATTACGATTAAATAGTGTAGCGCTGTGCCGACATATTTTTTCTCCGAATTATTATAACGCTTTTTGGTTATGTCGTTTGCAATCAGGCAAATGATAAATATAAATGTAGCAGGGAAGATACCGACGGAAATATCTGTTATCTTAAAAATATTTAAAACAGGATTAACAATAATGAAGATTAAAAGCAAGGCGGAAACCGTAATATAAATTGCTCTGTGAATTTCAGCGCCTTTTTTGATTTCATTTTTATTTAATTTAATCTTGTTTAGTGCTTTTACCTTACTGCTAAAAGCTATTATTCCAAGTGCAATTGCGCAAGCGGCGGATATTAAAAATCCAAGCGTATCGCTTTGAAAAAGTACATAAATCGGCTTTTCAACAATTACTTTATTATTCAAATATACATTGTATACGTCAAATGTAATGCCGTATTTTTGTGCTTCTTTGATGTCTGATGCTTTTATATCGTCAAGCTTATCTTTTTTAATAACTAAATTGTAATCCTCGGCAAATGCTTTTTTTATAAATTTGCCGTTATCGCAGTCGTATATATAAATCTCACCGTCGCACTCAATCATTATATCCTTATCGTTCAAATAAAAATAAGCAATGTTTTTGCCGTCTGATTTCGGAATAGAAACAGCCCATTTGAAATTACCGTTCATATCATAAGTGTTAATGCAGGTTGCTTGCTTATAGCAAACGTAAATCAGGTTGCTTTTTTTATTCACTTTAACTGTTTCAATCATATCAGCCGTATTGATTTCAGGCAAAGTACTTTTGTAGCTTTGATTGTCATTTTCAATAAAAGCCGTGTTGCATATAAAGGAATATGCGATACCTAAAATGAATAAAACACTAAGGCAGATAATTGCCGTTTTCATTGCACCTATGTTTTTGAACGGCGCAATATCAATATTTCCTATGTCAATAAATTTATTTCCGTTTGATTCGTGATTTTTTATTTCGTTCCAAAAATAATCAATATCAAAATCATTATTGTCAATATTTCGGCTTTCGATTTCTTCGCAGATTTCTATTGATGCGTTTAATCTCTCTATATCACCGCTCATATTTTTTATGGAATCAGCTATTGCGCCGCTTAATGATTTTTGATTTGTAAGCACCGCCTTAATTTCTGAAATTGAAATTCCAAGCTTGCGATAAATAATTATCTTTTTTAGCAGGGCAACGTCAACTTCATTATAATTCCTGTATCCGTTTTCCGTTCTGCTCGGATTTATTAATCCCTCATTTTCGTAATAACGAATGTTTGCCTTGCTCAGTCCGAGTAATTTTTCTATTTCGTTTATCTTCATATTTATCACCTCGCCTGTATTTTAAAGTATAAACCTACTTTAAGGTCAAGTACTTTTTAAAATTATATTATATAATTTTACTTTTTGCAAATAAAAATGCCTTACAGAACTAACTGTAAGGCATTAAAATAATTTGATTTATTTTGCAAGATAAAGACCTGAGGTGTCAACATTTGTATTGTCAACATACCAGGTGTTGCCGATTTTAACAACATAAACCTGCTGTGTTGCAACTACTGTGCCGTCTGCAAGTGTAACGTCTACGTCGCACTTTGTAACTGCGCTGATATCCTCTGAACAGTCAAGATTTTCAAATGCACCTACCATATCTGATTTAGGTGTATTCTTCTTATCTGTATCCTTAAGACCGAATTTGTCAGCCTTAGCTTCGCCCGAAGCGGCAACAGGAGTAATTCTTTCCTTATATTCCTTAACGTAAGCGTCTTTTTCGCTGTCGCTCAAGTCAGTCGAGTTTTTAACTGTAGCGGTGAACTTGTAGTCCTTGCCGAACATTTCCTGATACTTACCTGTTGTTGCCTTTTGAATAACGGTTTTGTTGTCTGCACCAAGTTCTTTCTCAGTACCTGTAAGTGACTTACCGTAATTTGATACATTTGATTCAAATACAGAGAACATAAAGTCTGTATCCATATATTCGTCGCCAAATACTTCTTTTCTTACCTCGCTTAACTTAGCAAAGTAATCGTTGAATACAGCGTCGATATCGTCAAGGCCGTATTTTTGAAGAAGCTCAACATAGTAGTCATACATTGTATCATAAACTTCGTCTGTTTTTGCAATTTCTTCGTCGGTACCTGTACCTACAAATGAAGCTTTTTTAGCGTCCTCATTAATATAAGGAAGCATATAAGCGTTTGTTACGAATTTACCGAATTTTTGATTTTTTGATACAAGTGTGTTCTTATATGCGTTGTATCCGTCGCCTGTTTGAACGATTGTATCTACATAAGCCTGAGCTACCTTTTCGTTAGAAAAGCCTGTATATCTTGTTGTGAAAGCAAATATTGTGATAAGTACGAGTGCTACCGCTACAACAATACCTGCAACAACTGCATAAAGAGCGGCGTTAAAGCCTTTCTTTTGTTTTGTTTCAGCCATAACTAATCCCTCCTTATTCTGCAATTTCTACATTCTCGTCAGCTGTTTCTTCTGTTTTTTCAGCCTCTCTCTTTTCTGCAAGAGCGGCAGTAATTCTTGCTTTCTTTTCACCTGTCATATCATAGAAGAGGATAGGGATGAACTGAAGAATTACAAAGATAGCAGGAACGATTGTATAAATCATTAAGAAACGTGAAAGAACGGTGTTGTCCTGTGATGCATAAGCTACGTTAGGGTCAGTTGAAATTTTGTACTGGCTCCATGTGTAAACAAGCCAAGGACCGAGGAATTTTGTGAACGCAGAAGCAATCTTTGAGAAAAGACCGTAGCCTGCATAAGCAAGACCTTCCTGCCTTTTGCCTGTCTTGTATTCCATTTCGTCAACACAGTCTGCAATCATAATGTTAGGTGTAACATTTGTGTTACCGTGCTGAATACCGCAGAAGAAGTTGAGGATAAGGAACGGAACGATAAGATTTGAATTGAAGCCAATACCCTTTGATACCAAGAAAAGAATAGCGAGTGCTGAAGCACCGTAGCAACAGAAGAGAATAAATGTCTTCTTAGTAGAGAATTTCTTGAGTACAAGGTTTACAAGAAGAGTACCTACTGCAGTACCGATACCCATTGGAAGCATAAGCGCAAGCTTTAAGCCTTTTGAGCCAAGAAGATAAATAGCTATGTAAAGCGATACCGTGCCGTAAACGCCACGACCGAAGCCAAATACCTTTGTAAGCGATACCATAAGAAGGTTCTTATTTGTAAATACGAGCTTGATTGACTCTAAAAGAGAAACCTTTTCAGATGTGTAAGGTACACGTTCTTTGTTGTTTGCAAAGAAAATCATAACAAAGATAATCATACCGAGTGCACAAATAGCAGTTGAAATAATAAGGTCGATACCTTGACCTTCAGCATTTTTGAACTGCTGTTGACCCATAAGAGCTTTCATAAGAGCGCCTACTACGATGATTACTACCTGTCCGCCTGATTGACCTACAGAACGCAAGAATGAAGCAATTGAAATAGCACTGCTTCTTTCAGCCGGATTAGGCGAGCAAAGTGCGCCAAAGCAGTTTGACGGAGACTCAACCGCACACGATACAGCGGTGTAAAGACAATAGATAACTATCATCCAAACTGACGCAAGACCGAATGATGTCGTATTAGGTGCAACAAACACAAGCATCGAAATAATAGCAAGCGGAATAGCACCGAAGCCTACCCAAGGCTTAACCTTACCGAGCTTTGTCTTTGTTCTGTCAACAAGAACGCCGATAATAAGCTCACAAATTGCACCCACGAAGCCGGCAATAAGGAATACTACCTCTACAATGTGTGAAAGAGAAGCAGAGTCAAAACCTTTTCCCTTAAATGCGAAGTCGGCAAAGAAAGTAGTTGTATAATCCGGCATCCAGCCTGTTAAAAGAGCTACACCGAAAAGTCCGATACCGAAGGTGGCAACCTCAGACGGCTTCATATACTTTTTTGCCGCTGCCGTAACCTTTGACTCGGCAGCTTTGGTTTTAGCCATTAAAAAACCCCTTTTCGTAAAAAATTTTCCATTTAATTATAGCACTATAAATTAGCAAACACAAGATTAATTTTACATTAATTTAACTTATTTTTTACAAACTTAATAATATATTAAATAAACATAAAAATAATAGACTCTTTTATCATTTTGTGTATGTTGACTTTGAGAGCATTAGCGTTATAATACATATATTAGATAATTGGAATATACTAATTTGGAAAAATAGTATATACAAAAAGGAATGATACGATGCTTATTAATTTATTGTTTGCCTTGTGGCAGGTATAGGCGCAGGATTGGGTACGGGTTTTGCAGGTATGAGTGCTGCTGCCGTTATCAGTCCTATGCTTATTACCTTTCTTGATATGGACCCTTATATGGCTGTCGGTATTGCTCTTGCAAGTGATGTTTTGGCGAGTGCCGCTTCGGCTTATACTTATGGAAAAAATAAAAATATTGACATCAAAAACGGCATTGTTATGATGATATTTGTTTTGCTGTTTACTCTTGTCGGAAGTTTTGTTTCAAGTAAGGTACCAAGCACAACCATGGCGGATTTTCGTTTGTAATGACCTTGTTTTTAGGTATTAAGTTTATTGTTAAACCTGTTACAGAGCCTAAGGCACGACTTACGCAGGCAACTCCAAAGCAAAAAATAATCCGTTCAGCTTTATGCGGCGCAATGGTTGGCTTTATTTGCGGTTTCATTGGAGCAGGCGGCGGAATGATGATGCTTCTTGTGCTTACATCCGTTCTCGGATATGAACTTAAAACCGCAGTCGGAACAAGCGTTTTTGTTATGGCGTTTACTGCATTTACCGGCTCAATCAGTCATTTTGCAATCGGCGGCGCTCCCGATTGGTGGACACTGGCTTTTTGTATGTTATCAACTCTTGTGTTTGCTCAAATTGCAGCATTTCTTGCAAATAAAGCAAAACCGGAAACACTTAACAGAGTAACCGGCGTTATCCTTGTAATTCTCGGAATAGTTATGATAATTGTTAATAAAATCAAATAATAAATTGTTCATATTAATTTAATTTAACATTAACCGTTTGTTTTTTGCATATTCTTAATTATGTGATACTGTTATTATAGCAATTGATTTTGCAAATAATTTAAAGGGGACATAATTATGGTAGAATACATTACGGGTATTAACGGCGTTGGTAAAACACGTATTATGTGTGAGGCTTGCATTAATACAGCTGCTGAAAGTAAAGGAAACGTTATATTTATTGATGCTTCAGATAAACTCTCAACCCGCCTGCCAAGTAATATTAGGCTAATTAATGTGTCTGATTTTGGTATTGAGGGTGCAACTGCTCTTTGCGGTTTTCTTGTAGGGCTTTGCGCAAGCGACTATGATTTGACTGATGTTTTTGTTGACTCGACTATAGATATAATTAATAACAATAATACCAACTTAGACGATTTCTTTGACATTCTCACTAAATTTTCAGATAAAACAGGTGTTGATTTTCACTTTGCCGTATGTGACAAATATTCCTTAGAGCTTGCTTATCAATCTAACTGATAAAAAAACGGTACTGTTATTGTAATGATGACAGTACCGTTTTTTATATTTTCAAATTTAAACCGCTTGTCCTTTGCTCAAGCATTTTTTGAATAAGTTCTGCTATGTATGCACCTGCTTCTGCCGGGTGCATTCCTTTTTTTACATAATACCTTATATTAAAATACAAAAGGCAAGGGAATTATTCAGCACCCTTGCCTTAAATAATATTATACTTGCTTTTTCTCTTTTGTCAATCTTATTTATCTTCGTTTTTTTCTTCAACAGCCGGTACTTTTTTCTTTCTGTGAATAATAAAGCGGTTGCACGGATAAGTCCAAATCATAGGAACCGCCATACCCAAAAGCGTCGCCACGGTAGGTGCCAGCGCAACAGGAAGAAAGCTGTTTGTAAAGCTTGAAAGCCATGGACCGATAATACCTTTAGCCCAAATAGTAAATATAACCATAATTATATAAAGTATTGTTGAAACAAAGGGATTTGCGTCTGCATGAAATGTAATTTTCCTGTTAAGAACAAATGCAACGGCATATCCAACGAAAGTTGAGCAGTAATATGCAATTTTTGTTTCTCTCGATTCGGGAGCATCGGCACACTTAAATACGAGATATACCAATATTAGCTGTGTTGCAAGTTCCGGAATATTTGAAAGTGCACCTGCACAGTTGAATTTAATGAATTTCCAAAATTCTGCGTGCTTTTCAGTCCAACGCACAAATGCATTGTCTTTTTTCTTCTTTTCTTCCATATTTTCCTCCTTATAAAAACTTTGCAAGTAAAACTATAATAACAATAATTGCTGCGATAATTGCGACGGCTTTTGCAATCATCGGTTTTGCCATATCCATTGTTGTCGGCATAACCTTTGCAAGAGCATCATAAACAGGCTTTTGAAGTTTGCCGTTACAAAGCTGTCGGTAAGTTTTTGTATATGTTTCATAATGCTTAGGGTCGTTTTCGTCAATCACAAAGCATCTTACTCCACGTTCCTTGCCGTTGCCGTAAACATTAAAACCGCTTGATTGTGTGAAACCGATATCAATTCCGTCGTACTTTCCGACATAGCTGTTTTTATGGTCGTGGCCGACATATACACCGAGTATGTCGCCTTTTTCTTTAAGCGCTTCAAATTCGCCTGTGTTTATATCGGGAATTGAAGGCGGCTCAAGCAATACCGAACCGGGAACGCATTTTGTTTCATCAATCTTGTAATATTCGCCTTTATGTATTCTGAAAGCAGGAATTGCGCCTTTTTCACTTTTCTTAACCTGTTTTAATACATTGTAATGTTCAAACATAGGAATGTGCTGAAATACAAGAGAGGGAATATAGTCTCCATTCTTTTCCTTAAGTGAGTCTCTTGTCTTTTTGTACCACTCGATAATTTTCGTGTCAAACGGTTCGTATCCTCCGCCCTTAGCATCAGTACCCGTGTCAAACAAATATATGCCGAATACATCCTTGTCGTCATCCTTTGATGATTTAATGCTTAAAAAACAGGTTCCGCCGCCGTCGATACCCTCAGCCTGAACACCTACACAGCTTGGATATTTTTTATAAATCTGCTCAAATTGGTCTTTGTTACTTATTCCGACTTGCCTGTCGTGGTTGCCGAATGTTACGGCAAAAGGGATATTCCTTTTTGTTACCGGCTCAATTAGCTTGTCAATCGTTTTTGCAACATTGTTTACAAGTTCGCTTCCCATTCCTTTATATGTTACACCGTAGCCTTTTATTTGATCGCCGGTGTAAACAACAAGGTCGGGCTTTTCCTTTTCAACCGCCGCTTCAAGCAATTTTAACGTGTCATTTGAGACATTATATATTTCCTGAATATCGGTAATCTGCATAATTTTAAATTTGCCGTCTTTATTAAATTTCATAATAACACCTACAGTCAGCATAAAAATACCTATATAGTATAATAGGGCAAAAATGCCTTTAAGACACCTTTGCCCTATAATCATAATATATTATTTTTAGTTGGCAGTCAAGATTAAGTTAAAATTATGTTAAATGTTAATTAACCTTTTGCATTGATATATTCGCTTATCAGCTCAACCGTACCGTCAATGCCGAGTTTTGCAACATTGATTGACAAATCATAAGTTGTAGCTTCGCCCCATTTTTCCTCGCTGTAGAAATTGTGAAACTTAGCTCTTTTTTTATCTACTGCTTTCATCTCTTTTGGGGCATTCTTAGGCTCAACGCCATATTCCTTAACAACTCTCTTTTGCCTAAGTCATCGCTTGCGTGAAGAAATATTGTAAGAAGTGCCTCATCGTCCTTAAGTATGTAATCAGCGCATCTGCGACGATAATGCAGCTTCCTTCCTCGGCAACCTTTCTTATTGTGTCAAATTGATATTGAAATACTTGGTCCTCAAGCGCTAAGCCGTTTGATGCTATGTTTGAAAAACCGTCGGTAGAAACGTTATAAAGAAAACTTCTTGTCGGTCTTTCATCATAGAAGGTAAAAATGTGCTCGTCAAAACCGCTGTCCTTTGCTGCTCTTTTAATGATTTCTTTATCATAATAAGGAATACCGAGCTTTTCGGAAAGTTTTGTTGCTATTTCGTGAGCACCGCAACCGTATTGCCTGCCGATTGAAATAATGTGTTTTTTCATAATTTTATCACCCTTAATAAAGAAAAATATATTTTTTTCAACTTTATTATACTACTTTTTTTAATTCACTTGCAATTTTTATTTATATAAAGTAAAATATTTTTTTATGAAAAATAAATTGTATTATACTAAAAAAGCAAAATATTTTGAGCAGTCTTTACCTGTAGGTAACGGACGAATGGGCGCTCTCGTATTCGGCAATCTTAAAAAGGAGAGGATTGCAATTAACGAGGACAGCCTTTGGTCGGGTTATCCTAAGGATAATAATAAAAAAGACGCTTATAAATATCTTGATTCTGCCCGTAAAGCTGTTTTTGATAAGGATTACAGAAAGGCAGAGGATATTATCAATAAAAATATGCACGGTGTTTGGAGCGATGCATATTTGCCTTTTGGCGATATTTTGATTAATTATTCTAAAAAATATTCTAAAAATTACTCACGTACACTTGATTTGCAAAACGGTGTCGCAACGGTTAAGGCTGATAATTTGACTGAAACTGTTTTTGTTTCATATCCGTCGCAACTTTTGGTTATTAATATCAAAAGCGAAAGCGGCGTATCTTTTTGCGTTAATTTTGACAGTCAGCTTCATCATAAGGTGGAAACGCTTGAGGACAGCCTTGTTATGACAGGTCAGGCACCGGAAATATGTCAGCCCCCTTATTATAATAAGGGAGAAAGCATAGTTTACGGCGATAAGGGAATGAAATTCTGCGGTGTTATTAAAGTTTTGGGTAACGCTAAATTTACAGACTCTTCAATTGTTGTGGAAAATCAAAAGGACGTCACTCTTCTTGTATCTATGGCAACTTCTTTTGTCGATTTCAAATCTATGCCTACTGCCGACGCCAAGCAAAGAGCATTTGATTACTTTAAAAATATTAAAAACTATAACGATTTGCTTTCAGAGCATAAGACGGATTTTTCATCCCTTTTTAACAGAGTCGAATTTACACTTGAAGGCGGATATGATGAGCTGCCGACAGATAAACGTATTAAAAATATGAATAAAAAGGGAGATGATTATTCGCTTGTTGCGCTTCTTTTCCAATATGGCAGGTATTTAACTATTTCGTCTTCAAGAAAGGGAAGTAATGCAAGTACACTTCAAGGTATTTGGAATACGCATTTGCGTGCGCCTTGGTCATCGGGATATACTGTTAATATCAATACTGAAATGAACTATTGGTGTACCGATATTGCAAACCTTTCCGATTGTTTTGAACCGCTTACTCAGCTTGTTGAAAAGCTTGCTTATAACGGCGAAAAAACAGCTAAGGATTATTACGGATGCAATGGCTTTTGCGCTCACCACAATACTGATATTTGGGGTATGACTTTCCCGGCAGGCGACCCTGAAGGTTTGGAAGAAACTACTCAATATGCACCGTGGGCAATGGGTGGCGTATGGTTTTTAAATCAGCTTTATGACCATTATCTTTATATTAATGATGAGGAATATAAAAAAAGAATTTTGCCTATGTTTGAAAGCGGACTTGCATTTTTTAAGGATTTCCTTGTTGAGCATAACGGTCAGCTCGTTACTTGTCCGTCTATCAGCCCCGAAAATAAATTTAAAGATGCAGGAACAACATCTTGCATAACATATATGCCTTCTATGGATAGGGAACTTCTCTATGAATTTTTCACGAACTGCCGTGAACTCGGTCTTGATACACCGGAAATTGAACAGGTTAAACCCGCATCTGACGGCAGAATACCTGAATACGCAGAGGACTTTGGTGAAACAGAGATTGAGCATAGACATGTAAGCCATCTTTATTGCATTTATCCGGCAAGGCTTCCTGCAAGCGATGAACTTAATAAGGCAGCTGAAAAATCGCTTTTAAAGCGTGGCTTCGGCGGAACAGGCTGGTCGCTCGGCTGGAAAGTTTGTCTTTGGGCACGTCTTGGCAACGGTGAAAATGCTTATAGGCTTATTAAACAGCAGCTTACATATATCAGTCCGTCATCTAAATTTCATAAGGGCGGCGGTTCATATCCAAATCTTTTTGACGCTCATCCGCCATTCCAAATTGACGGCAATTTCGGTGTTTGCGCAGGTATTGCGGAAATGCTTAAAAATGAAGCGCTTCCAAAGGAATGGTCAGGCTCAGTTAAAGGTATTAAACTCTACGCAGGTAAGGAAATATCTTATTCGTTTAAAAACGGCAAGAGAGTGTAAGCCAATATTGAAAAAACATATTTAAAAAAGTATATATAAATTTTTAAAGAGATTGCTATTTTGGCAATCTCTTTTCTCTAACAATTTTACTGTAATCGTGGCGATTACTGCTCCCAGTGATATACCAAGCCCTGTTAGGATTGTAGATTTTGCGTAGTGCATAAATTTTACATTGTCCGACGTTATTGCATACATCATTGTATAATATATTGAACTTCCGGGAAGCAGGGGAATGGTTGACGGCATTAATATAACGGTTGACGGCAATTTTTTAACTCTTGATATTAATTCGCAAAAGAACACAAGGCAAATCATTGCAATGCAGCAGGCAATCAGCTCGCCGTAGTAATCGCTTAACATTCTTTCAATACTTGCCGTTATGAGCGAGCCTATAAATACAAGATAAATGCAATTTTCGGCACCTTCATACTGATAGCGAAAAAGGTTGAACCTATTGTGCAAAAAATAATTTGTTTAATCATATTTTACCAAACAACCACAACGCTCCCGCAACGGCAAAAGCGATTGACAATGCCGACATCACAGCGTCGAAAAGTTCACCCATTCCTGCCAAAAGGTCGGAATTCATCATATCCCTTATTGCGTTTACAACCGTAAGTCCCGGCACAAGGAGCATTATTGTTCCGATTATAATTTTGTCCTGATGAACGCTTATTTTCAATAAGTTGGTACAAATGACAGAATTGTTGCAAAAAATGTACTGACAAGATTTTTAGAAAACGTATTAAATTCGATTTTGTTAAATTTTCCGATGCTTATTGCAATTGAAATAAGACCTGCAAATAATGCGTCAATTAAATTTCCGCCAAAGAAAAGTGAAAAAGATGCGGTTGCGAAAAAGTTACTTATAAGCTCGATTATAGGACTTTCATATTCTGTATAATTTTGTATTGCATTGCTTTCGTTTGCAAGCGCACGTGAAACGCTGTTAATTCTTGCAAGTTCGCTTAAATTAACATTGCCTTTATAGATTCTTCTGACCTGAGTGTCTTTTCCTTTTTGCGCCACTATCAGATTGGTTGTGGCAAATACATTGCAGTTGCAGTCGTTAATTCGCCTGACTGTTTCCTCCGCTCGGCTTACTTCTCCGCCACACTCAATAGTTTGCACCGCCAAGTCAACAGATAGCTTGAATTTATCTTCGTTTTCCATTCTACCACCATTAATATTTTTTGATATAAATTTGAAAAATATGCAAATAACCGTTTGATTTTTTAGGGGGAGGTAGTGTATAATATTTAAAATATATTTTTAGGAGAAATAATGGAACTTTATAATTCTACTTTATATAACTATCAAGCGATAATTAACGGTGTTTCTTACGATTTGAAATCACGTTCAAGCATATTTTTTGATTATGGTAACGAATGGAAAGACGAATTAACCGCAGTAAACGGCACACTGCTCGGCTTTATTTGCACTTGTTTGAGAAAATAAACTTCTTGAAGGAAGGTGGGGTAATGTGCTATCCTGTATTAATTAAAGCCATTTGCACGCTGCTTTTGTGTGTAATCTGCTTGATATTTATTTTTTGAAAAGAAAAACCAACAAAAAAATAGATACAATTCTTGGGGTCATTTTTACCGTGGCTTGTTTGGTAATTGGAGTACTGGAGTTTTATCATTCAATGAATCCTAAGATTGAAAATATCACAGTTTGTCTTGAATCGTACAACAGACCTCTGCATAAATTAGGCTCTGAATGTACTTTTACCGATGCTGACGGTAATCAGTATATTCTCTATATCGACCCGATAACTAAAAAGTCTGCTCTCGGTAACAGAGACTTGATTAAATCCGAAATTTATGATGTAACGTATGAAAAAAATGAGAATACAGTTGTCACTATAAAGGAACATGCAAAATAACTTAAGTTATTTTGCAAAAGTAATATTGTGGTTTTTAAGAAGAATTAACCGCAGTAAACGGCACACCGCTCGGCTTTGTTTGGAATGGCACACAATATTTTTATTTAACAAATCAAATGGGCGATGTTATTTATAGTAAGGTGAAAAATTATTTAAGTGCTCAAAGGAAGAATATCAAAAATGCAATTGATTAAGAAGATTTTTTATTATACAAATAAACTTTTTTATTACATTATGATACTATTCTATGTTTCAATTACAATAAGTATAGTGTATTTTGATATTGTTGATGTTGAAGGTGATTTTCGAGAAATTATTTGTTTTCCCGCTATTATTACGTTTGTAGTATTATACATATTGACTGTTGAATTGCCTGCGGCAGTATTTAAAGTGAAGGTAGAACGATATGATATGTTCTCAAAAAAATACGACAGAACAATAATGTCGATATTATTAGATATAATTATTGTTCTATTTATAATTGAGACAATTGTAATTGCTGTTATAAAGAAACAAATAATGTATTATGATGTTTTTACTGTGTTGGCATTATTATTTTTCAGAGTGGCAATTAGAATGTCAACAATAGTGTTTAATTTAATAAAAATTAAATTATAATAATCTGCTAAAGAAACGAATGTTACAGTTGAAAATGATAAAACAAAAACTACCGTTAGGGGGATAAAAAGACGAAATGTATATTAATGCAATTTGGATAAAAGCGCTTTCTTTTTTTGTAATATCTGTTTTATTATTGCTTTGCGATATTTATGCTATTAAAAAATTGAATTGGAAACCGCATGAATTTTTATTTGCATTAATAATTTGTATTGTTATGTTAGTTTTTGGTTGCGTGAATTCTGGATATGCACTAAATCCCCAATTTGAAACAATTAATGCAAACTATAGCTATGAGCATAAAGGCAGTATCATATTTGGAAGAGAATATTTTTTTGTTGATGAAAACGAAGAAACTTATGGATTGATAATGGATCCTATCACTTCAACAAATTTTTGAAAAACAAAAACATAGAATTAAATAAAAAAATAAATACACAATTATGTACGAAAAGAAGTCAAAAGTTATTGTAAGTATATGCAAGTATTACAATAAATAAAAACATTTATTTGCTAGAAAGTTGTAATTTTATGAAATTAATTTTCTTTAATAATTCAAATACGGACATAATTTTGAATATGCTGAAATTCTAATTGAAAATGATTTAATGGATTATAAAAACAGATATTTTTTTGAATCAGTTAAAATTATTGCTTCAAATATCAATATTTCACATAAAAAAATAACAGATACCAAATGGTATCTGTTATTTTTTGGTGCGAGAGACGGGACTTGAACCGTACGAGTCGCCCCACACGCCCCTCAAACGTGCGCGTCTGCCGATTCCGCCACTCTCGCGTCAACAGTTAGCATTATAGCAGAACGATATTTATTTGTCAACACTTTTTTTTCAATTTAGAATAGTTTTGATATGTATTTAGGCTCGTCAATTATTGCTGACGGTGACTGAGCCAGTAATGATTCAAAACTTCTGTAGCCCCACGAGCAGGCAATGGCTTCAATACCTGCATTTTTTGCGGTTTTTACGTCAACGTCGCTGTCACCGAAAAAGATGGCTTCATTTGCTTTGCAATTAAGTGCTTTAAGCGTTGCTTTAGTTGTTGTCGGGTCAGGCTTTCGTGGCATGTCGTCCTTAGCGCCTGTAACTAAATCAAAATAACCTTTGCCGAAAAGTGTCTCAATCATTTTTATTGCACTTAAGTGAGGTTTGTTAGTCACAACGGCAATTTTAACACCTTTTTGCTTTAATATATCAAGCTGTTCTTTTACTCCGTCATAAATATGAGCGTTGTCAAGAAGTATTTCTTGATATTTTATCTTGAACATTTCATAAGCATTTTCAAGTTCATCAGGGGATAAGGTATGCTCAAATGCTCTTTCTATAAGCTTTTTGGCACCGTTTCCGACGAACATTCTGTAATCTGATATCGTCCATTTTTTATCTTTGCCATACTTTTCAAGAACATAGTCTGTCGCATTGCCCAAATCGTCAATTGTGTTTACCAATGTTCCGTCTAAATCAAAAATTGCACATTTAATCATATAAATCACTCAAATCCTGCTCTTTCTTCTTTTTTGAATTATTTATAATTTTTATTGTAATTACGATAATTACCGCAGCACCTAAAACAGCGCATTGTGAATATATTTTTCTGTCCTGCTTCTTACTGTCGGTTGAAGCTGCCCGCTTTTGACTTCTGTCCACAGCCTGTTTTCAAGCTCATTTGTGCTTTGCGGTAAATTTTTAAAATACTGTACTTTTTTTGCATTAGAATATACAGCCGGATTACCGTAAAGAGAACTTTCTTTGTTTTGTTCTACCGTGTAATTTGCACTTCTATAGTAAATAAATTCACTGTTTGCAAGTGCAACCTCAGGCTCCTGCATAAAGTTTATGAATGCTTCTCCTCCTGCTTTGTTTTTTGAACATTTCGGAATGCAAAATGCATCATAAAAAGCATTTACTCCTTCTTCCGGAATACAATATCCCAAGTCACTGTTGTTTTCGTTCATTAATACGTAGTCTCCGGCATAATATGTCGCAAATGCGTATTCGCCGCTTTCCATAAGGTTGAAAACTTCGTCCATAACATAAACCGGATTAACCTTGTCCTTTTGCTGGGCTAAAAGTTCTGCCGCTTTTACCCAATCCTGCTCGTTAGTTGAATTAAAATCAATACCAAGCCTTGTCTGCGCAATTGCAAATGCATCACGAGGGTTATTAAACATTAGAATTTTGCCCTTGTATTGTTCATCCCATAGGACATCCCAGCTCTTAGGAGGTTCTTTAACAAGTTTTTTGTTATAAATCAAAATCGTTGTTCCAACATTATAGCAAACGCTGTATTTTTGGTCGGGGTCATAAAAAAGCTTTTGAAACTTTTTATCAACGTATTTCATATTAGGAATGTTTTTATAGTCAAGCTCAAGGAGCATATCCTCGTCTATGAGCTTGTCAATCATATAGTCGCTAGGAACGATAACGTCATACGAAACTCCGCCGCCGATAAGTTTTGAATACATATTTTCGTTTGACTCATAGTTTGTATAATTGACCTTACAACCTGTCAGCTTTTCAAATTCCTTAACAACATTCATTGAATCTTCGCTTCCGTCAGAAATATATTCACCCCAATTGTATACGTTTACCGTGGTGCCCTGAAGCCCTAAGCCTTTGTAGTATTCAATTGTTTTCTTGTCAAAGTAATTATCATCTGCAAATGCCGAAATGGGAAATGCACAAAAAACTAAAATAAGCGATAAAATAATTGTAACTGTCTTTTTCATTTTGCCTCACGCTTACCCTTTTTCTCTGCCTTGCTTTGTGCTATATTCATTAAAACAAGAAGCACAAGAATTGATATAAACATAAGAGTGGAAAGTGCATACATATCAGGTTTAACTCTTTTTTTAGTCATTGAAAAGATATAAATAGGCAGAGTTTGATAGCTTGGACCGTTGGTAAAGTAGCTGATAATGAAATCATCAAGAGAAAGAGTAAAACTCATAACACAACCTGTAATAATTCCGCTTAAAATTTCCGGCATAACTACTTTGAAAAATGCTTTTATCGGTTTACATCCAAGGTCAAGAGCCGCTTCATAAACATGCATATCAAATTGTTTTAACTTAGGTATAACATTTAAAATTACATAAGGAAGCGCAAATGTTACATGAGCAATTAAAAGCGTCCAAAAACCTAAAATGTCGCTTTTGTTTACAAGAGAGCCTGCAAAAACAAATAAAAGCATCATTGCAATACCGGTTACAATTTCGGGATTCATCATAGGAATATTTGTTGTTGTCATCATGGCACTTTTATAAAGCTTTGATTTTGAATTGAACAATCCGACAGCAGCAAGCACACCCAAAACGTAGATACAAGCGCTGTGCATACGGCAAGTAAAACTGTATTTTTTAACGCCTGTACAGCAACTGTGTCTTTAAACATCTCGTTGTACCAATGTGTTGAAAAGCCGGAAAAAATATATGTGCTTGATGTTGAATTTAATGAAAAAAGCATCATAACTGCAATTGGTGCATACAAAAATAAAAA
>ENA-OQIO01000671-OQIO01000671.1-human-gut-metagenome-genome-assembly--contig:-NODE-671-length-17723-cov-6.145260_pt1 | contig 17723 bp, 22 predicted proteins | sample MGYA00242573_ERZ504737 | MGnify/ENA primary metagenome ERZ504737 (study PRJEB26092, sample SAMD00036203) | human gut metagenome | host: Homo sapiens | study: EMG produced TPA metagenomics assembly of...
TTTTGAAAACACTCCGCAGCGCGAGGCCCGCCTTTCCGTTGCTCCGCAGGAGCAGGAAAGACGGGGCCTCATGCGCGAGGACGTTTTCAAAACCAAGCCCGGCCCCGGCCTGCGGTGACGTAGCTGGCAGTTCTTGGGCATCGCTTGCTGGCGGGGTTCCTTTGCTGAAATGGACTTGGCCGAAAGGGTCGCTGGTCCCGGTCGTTGGTTCGCGCTTTGCGCGAACTCCGCGCTACTGTGGGTCAGTTAGGCTTCTGTTGTTGAACCCGCTACATCTTCCCGTCCCAACATCGCCCTCAGCTTCTCGAAGCTTCCCTCGCTCAGGCAATGCTCCATGTGGCAGCCTCTTGCGAGGCAACCTCGGGTGCAACGCCTGCGTCCTCTAGCAGCCTCACAAAAAAGCAATGGCGCTCCCACATTTGGCGGGCAACCTCAAGACCGCGTTCCGTCAAATGTACATCGCGTTTGCCCATCTCCACGTAGCCGGTGCTCTCCAGGGCCGCCATGGCTTTAGAGACGCTCGCCTTGGTTACGCCCAGGTATTCGGCAACGTCAATCGATCGAACGATGCCCTGGCGCTCCGAGAGCACATAAATAGATTCGAGATAGTCTTCTCCGGATTCACGCAGGGCCATGGGCCGCCTTTCGCGATGGCTTCTAGTTAGCCTTTGGATACTTTTGTCTGATTTACTTTACCGCAAAAGTTGCCCATGTCTTACTGTGTTGTTTAAAAAGTTAACCGTGTTTCACAAAATACGCGGGGTCAGTAAGGCGACACGGCACGCATCGCACAAAGAGTGTCCCCAGCTGCCGGCAGAAAAGGAACGTCCCCAAGCGCCAAATCCGCAGCTACAGCAGGCCAAAGTGCTTTGCGGCGTTGTAGATTCCGCCGTCGTCCACGGCGGTCGTCACGTAGGTCGCTGCAGCTTTCACCGTGTCCTGCGCGTTGCCCATGGCCACGCTCGTGCCCACGGCGGAAAACATCGACAGGTCGTTCTCGCCGTCGCCAAAGGCAATCGCCTCGCTCGCGTCGACACCCAGGCGCTCCAGCGTCGCTGCCACGCCCAGGTCCTTGCCGCCGTTGGCAGGGATAATGTCGCAGAACAGATCACACCAGCGCGTGGTAAGCGAATGCGCCACAGCGTCGGTCACGATATGCTCGTCGGCCGGATCCACAAAGGCGCAAAACTGGTAGACCGGTGCGTCAAAGGCGTGCTCAAACGGCTCCTCGTGGTAGACGATCCCCGCGTTGTTGCCGGCCGTCACCACGCGCTCGGACAGGCGGTTCACAAACGAGTTCTCGCCCTGCATACACAGCGAGTCATAGCGTCCCTGCGCCACCTGGTCCACGATCACCGCAACGTCGTCCGGATCGATCGGGCAGCTGCGATAAACGTCCTTGGAATCAAAACAGTGCTGGCCCGAAAGCGTAATGTACGCATCCCATCCCAAGTCGAACAGCCAATCCGGCATCTGGTAGGTCGGGCGACCCGTGGCAATCACGCACGCAATCCCCTGCTCGCGAAAGCTGTCGAGCACCTGCTGCGCCGACGCCGGAATCCGGTGCGTCTTAAAGCTCAGCAACGTGCCGTCGATATCGAAAAACGCGGCCTTGATCATCCTCGCCTACTCCTCGCCCTCGAGCTTCTCGCTCGCCTCGAGCCACGCCATCTCCAACTCGTCCATGGCGGCGTGAGCCTCGTCAATCTTTGCCTGCTGCTCGCCCAGCGCCGTGTAGTTGGTGGGGTCGACCTGTGCCATCGCGGCCTCGGCCTCCTCAACGCGAGCGCGCTGCGTCTCCATCTTGCGCTCGAGCGAGCTCACCTCGCGACGGAGCTTCTGACGTTCGGCGTTGGAAAGGCCATTGGGCTGACCGCTTGCCTTAGGCTTTTCGGCCGCAGCTGCCGCGGCACCGGTGTCAAACGTGCCGGTCTTGGCGCTCGGCGCGCCCACGGGCTCGCCCTCAGCGGTAGCGTTGCACAGGCGCAGGTACTGGTCGACGCCGCCGGGCATATGCGTCAGATGACCGTCGAGCAGCGCCCACTGCTGGTCGGTCACGCGCTCCATCAAAAAGCGGTCGTGCGTCACCAGAATCAACGTGCCGGGCCAGCCGTCGAGCAGGTCCTCGACAATCGCGAGCATGTCGGTATCCAGGTCGTTGCCGGGCTCGTCCAGGATGAGCACGTTGGGTTCGTCCAGGATCGTCAGCAGCAGCGACAGGCGACGGCGCTGGCCGCCCGAAAGATCGCCGATGCGGCTCCAGAGCTGCTGCGTCGTAAATCCCAGGCGCTCGCAGAGCTTCTCGGGCGAAGTCTCCTTGCCGTCGATGACGTAGTGCTTCTTATAGTTGCCAAGCACCTCGCGGATCGTGTCACCCATGAAGGTTCCAGCTCCTCGAGCTGCTGCGACAGCACGCCAAAGCGCACCGTCTGGCCAATCTTCACACGGCCGCGCATGGGTTCAATCTTGCCCTGGATCACGTCGAGCAGCGTCGACTTGCCGGCGCCGTTCTCGCCCAAAAGACCATAGCGGTCACCCGCACCGATGAGCCAGGTCACATCAGAGAGCACCTGCTTGGGCGCACCATCGGTATCCGCATAGCCGGCGTCCACGTCGACCACGTCGATAACCTGCTTGCCCAGGCGGCTCACGGCGAGACGCTTGAGCTCCAACTCGTCACGCACGGGCGGTACGTCGGCGATCAGCTCGCGAGCGGCATCCACACGAAACTTGGGCTTGGTGGAGCGCGCCTGGGCACCACGGCTCAGCCACGCGAGCTCCTTGCGCGCCATGTTGCGACGGCGCTCCTCGGTAACCGCGGCCATACGGTCGCGCTCCACGCGCTGCAGGATATATGCGGAGTAACCGCCCTCGAAAGGATCGACCTGGCCGTCGTGGACCTCCCACATACTGGTGCAAACCTCGTCCAAGAACCAGCGATCGTGCGTGACCACGAGCATGGCGCCCTGACCGCGCTGCCAGCGGGCCTTTAAGTGACGCGCAAGCCAGTTGATGGTACGCATGTCCAGGTGGTTGGTAGGCTCGTCGAGCATGAGCACGTCGTAGTCGCCGATCAGCAGGCGCGCGAGGTCCACGCGGCGGCGCTGGCCGCCCGAAAGCTCGCCCACCGTGCCCTCCCAGGGCACATCGCTAATAAGGCCGGCCAGGATCTGACGCGTGCGCGGGCTCGAGGCCCACTCATACTCGGGCGTGTCACCGACAACGGCATGATGCACGGTGTCGGTATCGGCCAGGTTGTCCTTTTGGCCGAGCAATCCGATCGTCGTGTCGCGGCGATGCGTCACGCGACCATCGTCGGGCTCCAGCGTGCCGGCGAGCACGCTCAACAGCGTCGACTTGCCGTCGCCGTTTTTGCCGACAATACCAATGCGGTCGCCCTCGCCCACGCCGAGCGTCACGCTATCGAAAATATGCTTGGTGGGAAACTCTAGGCTGACGGAATCGCATCCCAAAAGAATCGCCATATGCCCTGCTCCTTCGTAGAAATTCAACGTTGTCCATGATAGCAGCGAGCCCCACCCCAAACCACCACGAAGGTGCCTGTCCCCTTTGTGGTGGTCGTTTCGGTCGCGGAGCAAAAAGGCGGGCCATCTCCCGCAAGAGATGACCCGCCTCTCCAATCAGTCCCGCGGCAACCGTGGCCGCCGCGGGCCTCAAGCATGTCCCGGACTAGGAGAACATGCCGGTGAGGTAATCATTCAGCCGCTTATCCTTGGGCCGTTGGAAAATCTCGTCAGTCTCGTCGTACTCAACCATATCGCCCATGTAGAAGAACGCCGTGCGGTTGGACACGCGCGACGCCTGCTCCATGTTGTGCGTCACGATGACGATGGCACGGTCGGCAACGATCGATGACATGAGGTCCTCGATCGCCAGCGTCGAGATGGGGTCGAGCGCCGAGCAGGGCTCGTCAAACAGGATCACGTCGGGATTGAGCGCCAGCGTGCGCGCAATGCACAGACGCTGCTGCTGGCCGCCCGAAAGCGCGTAGGCGCTCTTGTCGAGCTTGTCCTTGACCTCGTCCCACAGCGCCGCACCACGCAGACTTTCCTCGACCATACGATCAAGCTCGTCGCGGTCGGTAATGCCGTGACGCCTGGGCGCAAACGTAATGTTGTCGCGAATGGACTTGCGGAAAGGGTTGGGCTGTTGGAATACCATGCCAATGGAGCGACGCAACTCGTAGGTGTTCTCGGTCTTGGTGTTCACGTTGCGCCCGCGGTAGTTGATCTCGCCCTCCACGCGGCAGCCGCGAATCTCGCGATTCATCAGGTTGAGGCTGCGTAAGAAGGTCGACTTACCGCAGCCCGAAGGCCCGATGAGCGCCGTGATCTCGCCCTTGTGAAAGTCGAGCGACGTATCGTGCAGGGCATGGTGGTCGCCATAGTACACGTTGACGTCCTTGGTGGAGAGCACGACCTCGTCGCTCACGGCCTTGCCGCTCGCGCGCACGCGCTTCTCGCTCTCCCCCACGCTCGACAGGAAGTTCTGGGTCTCGGACGGTGCCGCTTCGGCTGCGGGTGTTGCTTTCATCTCGCTCACTCGGCCGTCATCCTCCTTGCCAGTTGCTTGCCCACGATACGGGCGATTACGTTAAACAGCAGCACGCAAATCATCAGCAGTGCAGCGGTGCCCCAAACGATCTGCTGAGCCTCGGGGCTGCCCTCGCCATAGATCTTGTAGATGTGCACGGCGAGCGACTCGCCGGGACGGAACACGTTCCAGGCGCAGGTGGGGCTCGACAGGTTAAAGCTCAAGAAGTTCAGACGCACCGGCGAGCTCATGCCCGAGGTAAAGAGCAGCGCCGCGGCCTCGCCAAACACGCGGCCGGCCGAAAGCACGATGCCGGTCACGATGGCGGGCATGGCCTCGGGAATCAGGATGTGCAGTGTGGCCTCCCAGCGAGTGAGGCCCATGGCCAGGCATGCATCGCGCTGGGCCTGCGGCACGTCCTCGAGCGCCTGCTGAATCACGCGCACCAGGATGGGGATGTTGAACATGGTGAGCGCGACGGCGCCGGAGATGATGGAGTACTTCCAGCCCAGCTGCACCGAGAACACCAGAAAGCCGAACATGCCTACGACAATGGAGGGCAGCGAGGACAGCGTCTCGATGGCGGTCGAGGCGATGTCGCGAATAGGCCCATCGGCGCGTACTCAACCAAAAAGACCGCGCCGCCCAGGCTGATGGGCACCGAGATGATCAGGGTGATCAGCAGCAGATAGAACGAGTCGAACAGCTGGTAGAGCACGCCGCCCTGCGTTCCGTTGGCGCGTGCGGGCTGCGTGAGAAAGCCCGGCTGGAACAGCGTCGAGATACCCTCGAACAGGATGTAGGCCACCATGGAGACGACGATAAGCATGACGATGGCGACAATCGCCGTCAGCACGCCCGTGGCGATGCGGTCCTGCTTTTGGACAAGCCCGAGTCTCGCCTCGTCGATGTGGATGCGCGTGCTAGCCACGAGCCTTCGCCCCCTTGCGGCCAATGAGATGGATGATCAGGATAAAGATGAGGCTCATGCCCATCAGCAGCAGACCGAGCGCCCACAGGACGTCGTCCTGCGCCGAGCCCTCGGCATAGACCGCCATGGACGTGGTGAGCGTGGTGGTGATGGTAGACGCCGGCGACAGCAGCGACGTCGGCATGGCCTCGATGCCGCCAATGACCATGCGCACGGCGAGCGTCTCGCCAAAGGCGCGGGTCATGCCAAGGATGACTGCGGTCATGAGCGAGGGCATGGCGGACTTGAGCACCACGTGCCAGATGGTCTGCCAGCGGGTGTAGCCCAGCGCGAGCGAACCCTGGCGGTAGCTATCGGGCACGGCGCGCAGGCCATCGACCGAAAGCGTGGTCATCGTCGGCAGAATCATGACTGCCAGCACGATAGCGCCGGGCAAGATACCCAGACCCGTGCTCACATGGAAAACGCTCTTCATAAGGCCGACGACCACGTGAAAACCGATCAGGCCAAAGACGACCGAGGGAATGCCGGTCAAAAGCTCAATAAGCGGCTGAAAGACCTTGGAGCCAAACTTAGGCTGGATCTCGACCGCAAAGATGGCAGACCGATGGCGATGGGCAGCGCGATGAGCGTGGAGAGCACCATGACCGCAAACGAGGTGACGATCAGGGGCAGGGCGCCGGTGTAGGGCAGGCCGTTTTCGGCTGTGTTGGCCAGGTCCCACTTGGTGCCGGTGAAGAACTCGACGACCGAAACGCCGTCCTTGAGAAAAGCGAGAGGCCCTTTTGGGCGACCATAAAGATGAGCGCGGCAACGACAAGCGTCACGAGCGCTACGCACGCGCCCGTGACGCCCAGGCCCACGTTCTCAAGGTCGCGCTTTGGCAGCTGTTTTGCCATTGCAAACCTTTCCGGGGCGATTACTTATTTAGCGGAGACCTTGCCGCTGGCGTCCTTGACGACCTTCATAGCAGAGACGGGGATAAAGCCCTGCTCCTCGACGAGCTTGCCCTGGACGTCGTCGGAAAGCATGAACTCCAGGAAGGCCTTGGTGGCCTCGTCGGCGTCCTTGGAGCAGTACATGTGCTCGGTCGCCCAGATCTTGAAGGAGTCGTCGGTGACGTTTGCGCTCTTGGGCTCCACGCCCTCGACCTTGATGGCGTTGAACTTGGAGTCGTCGAAGTGCGAGAAGTCGAGGTAGGAGATGGCATTGTCGGTGCTGCCCATCTGAGTCTGGACATCGCCGGACTTGTCGAGCTCGGCGTCGCCCTTAAAGTCGACGGCCTCGTCGCCAAAGACGGCGGCCTCGAAGGTGGCGCGGGTGCCGGAGCCGGCCTTGCGGTTGAGAACGACGATCTTGGCGTCGTCGCCGCCGACCTCCTTCCAGTTGGTGATCTGGCCGGAGAAGATACCCTTGAGCTGCTCGAGGGACAGGTCGTCGACCTTGACGTTCTTGGAGACGACGGGGCCCATGCCCACGACGGCGACCTCGTGGTCGAGAGGTTCTTGACCTGGTCGGCCTCGAGCTTGGTCTCGGCGAAGACGTCGGAGTTACCGATAGTGACGGTGCCGGCGGCGACAGCGGTCAGGCCCTTGCCCGAACCGTTACCCGAGCCAGAGACGGAGACGTCCGGGTTGGCATCCATGAACTTCTCGGCAGCAGTCTCGACGAGAGCCTGGAACGAGGAAGCGCCGTCGTAGGTCACCTCGCCCGAGACGGACTCGGCAGCAGCGGCGCTGCCTCAGCAGCGGTGTTGGCGGCGTTGGAGCCGCCGCAACCAACGAGACCGAGACCGACGATGCTGGCAAGACCACCAGCGAGGCCGAGGAACTGACGACGAGAATAAGCCTGATCGAGCATGATCTTCCTTTCATACATGCGAATCGCGGGCACCCTGCCCGCTTTGCTGTTTGGAAAGATACGGCCCCGATCGTGCGACAACCGCGCCAGCTGCGGTTTCTTACGGGTATTTGATAGACCCTTACCGCAAGCGCGGCATGTCCTTTACAAACGAATAACAATCCCCCACCCAAGCATGGTGCGTCTTTTACACCGAAGAATCGTTGGCCCAAACTAGCCGTTGGGGACAGTCATCGCCAGCGGTTGCCCCCTCGGTGCCGCCGCCCGTCACTTCCCATTGCGCCGCCTGGTCTTCCGCGCCCGTCGCTTGCTGCTGCGTCGCGTCCGCCTGCCCGCCATGTGAGTCCTCCTTCACGAGAACCGCCTTTCCGCTCTATCGGCAGACACAAAAGAAGCCCGCCTATCTGCTCGATACGATCAGATAGGCGGGCGCCACAAAGTCAGACGAGCAACAGAACTCCATTGCAGCCGCGCTCGAACAAATATGAGCCGTTGGTTTACGAGCGCCGAACTCTCGGAGCGTTCTTCAGTCATCATGGTAAGATTCCCATCGGAGGTAAAGATGGAGACCATGCAGCTTGACGACACAGAACTGAGGGAGACTGCGAAGCAGCTCTATGAGTCGTACTCGACCGTCCTCTCGGAGTCCAAGCTCGCCTCCATCCTCCAAGACGCTCTCGGCGACTTCGCCCCCGTGCTCGATTCCAAATACGCCGCACGGAAGACCATCAACAACTTGGTGATGGGTTACTACCCAAACGAAGCCACCATCAAGGCTAATTTCATCGACAAGGTGCTCTTCCCGCTAAACCCGGCAAACATCTCCATCTTCGAGCTGCCCATCGGCAACAGCCGCGTGGATATGTGCAAGGTCAATGGCCACAGTGCCGCCTACGAGATCAAGACCGACCTCGACACGTTCGACCGGCTCGAAGGCCAGCTGAGCGACTACTTCGACGTGTTCGAGACCGTCTACGTCGTGACGTCCGAGAAGCGCTGGCAGGAGCTCCCGAGCTACGTCCCCGATGCCTGCGGGATTTACTCCTACAGGCAAGACGCAAGGGACGGCTCTTACCACTTCAAGGCGCAGCGCAGGGCCATCAAGAGCACAGACTTGGACTCCGAGAAGCAGCTCATGGTCATGCCCAAGCGCGCCCTCTGCGAGACCTTCGGCATCAGCGGCAAGGGCATGTCAAAACCCGCCATTGTCCAGGAGTGCCTCGCCGAGAACGGCCAAGCCAAAATCAACCGCCTGTTCAAGGCTACCTCAAGCAGCGTTATGGCGCCTACTGGGAGCACTTCTGCAAAGTGAAGCCGCAGGTTTTCGGCATCGACTACGAATGGTTCTACCGCAACAGGCTAGAGCCGGGGATTGTCTACTGAAACACCCTCGAAGATTCTGACAGCTGCTGTATATAGCGGATAAGCGTGTACTTAATCCACTCGGCGAAGGTGCTCTGCGTGCCTTGGGCGTATTTCTCTGCAACAATGCCAAGGGCAACGCAGTTTCCTTTGGGGTTGAGCGTGGCGTCGGCCAGAATATCAGGGATGATATCCTGGTAGCCGCTCGGGCCGCGATCATAGTCATCGTTCACGAAGGTTTTGAATTCGTTCCTGGAACCATCATAAAGAACGGCAAGGGCACGGCCTTTGTTGGTCCCTCCTTCTGGAAGTTTGTCACGGAGTCCACCATAATCACCGACACCTTGGAAGCCATAGTTTGCAAAGGTGTCAAGGTGTACATTATTGATGATGTTGGCGTAATCCCCATTGGGAAAATCTCTGCCAGTGGCGCTTCGCGCCCTTGGGGAGCAAAGCGCGATGAGCTGCGCAGGGAGATTGAGACGCCGAAGCTGCATACACTCTATTGGCTTCGAGCGAATCGGCTGTTCGTTGAAATCATACAGAAGGAAATCGTCCGCCCGCAGAACCTGTTTGACCGCACTTTCATAGCCCCCAAGGTCATCGATGCGAATCGCAATTTGCTGAGCCGGATTATCCGCCCTTAATTGGCCCGCAAGCGCCACAACCTCACCGGGCTTCAGCGCGTCAATGTCACGCTTAACCGTGATGACGGGAATCAAGTTTGGGTACGCAGCGATTCCAAGGACCTTGGTCTTGTATAGGCCGAGGTCTCTATTGAGCTGAATGACGAGGGGAATCTTATCAGGCTTATAACGGTACCTGTTAAGGTCGCACCTGAAGTAGTCGACCAATACGGGACGGTTGGGAAACAGCTGGACAACCTTCTCAAGCGTAACATCGTGCGGAGAGGACATGTCCTTTATTGCTCGGTGGATAATTCTCCCGCCCTTGCAGATCTTCTCTTCTCGAACGATTTCGCCGGTGAACGGGTCGATCTTATCGTCGTAGGTTAACTTCTCTTGAATGACCTCTACCAAGGGGATCATGTCGCTACGCAGCAGGCCTTTTTCCTGAAGAATCTTCATCGCTGCGAACTCGCTTTGCCGATTCTTTATGTCGATCACGTACACGGCTCCACCCCCTAGTTGAAGCGATCCTTCAAGTCGTTCAGTTCAGCAAACGGCACAAAGCGTCATGCTGCAGGAAGGCAACGACGATGCCCGGAGGCGTCCCCTGAGAGGCCGCAAAGCCCTTCACGGCGGCGCTGGAAAAATCGCCCGCAGCCGCAAACGCCCGGTAGTCATCCTCGTCTACAAAGAACTTCCTCGCATACGCATTGGCACGTTCATCGTCCTCGTCAGAGCTCTTGAGCTTTGGGTCGTCAATGGAGATCTCTGCGCCCCTCTGGCCCAATCCATCGAGGAGGTGGCCAATCTCATGCGCAATTGCAAACCAAGCATCACCGTGAGTCTTGTAGCGTCCGCTGATGTAGATTGTCGGACGCCCGAGATAGTATGTGAGAGCGCCGCGAACCTTTGCGTTGGCGATAGCGGCCTGTACACCAAGTAAACGCCAACTGAGTTGAGCAGCATGCGGCAGCTCTTCAGCGATGCCATAAAATCCGTGTTTGAAGCCACATCCTTCAGATAGGAAAGTGCATCAACGAAAGCATCCTTGGAGTACACCGGGGCGTTTTTGGTATCGTTCTGTTCCTCAATCTCTTCCTTGCAGAGCCCGAGCCACACCACAACCGCCTCAGAATCGCCGCCATCCTGCATGAATTCAATACCGTCAGGGACGGCGTTCCCGTAGCGCTCAAAGTCTGTGATGCCAAGAATCTTAAGCATCGCGGTAGCCTGCTCAACGAGGGACATACCACTCGCACGCCCAAAAGCTTCCTTGAAGTGGAACCTCTTGGCAATCTCCTTGAGGTCAAGTTCCTCCAAATGCGCCTCCTCGCGCTCGCGAGCAAGGTACTCCTGATACTTGACCTCGTAGTTGAGCCAAAAGCTCGCAGGAACGTCGGGCATGACCTTCTCGAGCTTCAGGGCCATGTCCTCGGTAAGCCTGGTCTTCCCGTTCAGAAGCTGGGAGAGATGGCGCTCGCTCACGCCGGTGCGCTTCGAAACTTCCTTTTGGGTCAGGCCGCGCGCGTCAAGGTACTCCTTGATAATCTCGCCGGGCGCGACAATGAAATCACTCATTGCTATCTTCTCCTCTCCTAGCTCAGTGGTAGTCCTGTATATCCACGATACAGACGCTCGTGATCGTCGTGAGGTCATCCGGATCGAACTCTCCGACAGGGCGGACGACCAGCCTCATGTTCTTGCTGAGGTCGATTCCCCAACAGCCCTCGAAGTTGCCGGACAGCTTGTGCCTGCGCGGCGGCGGCAGATGGGTAATCTCCGAAAGGTCATTCGCGACCCGCAGGTCAGAAAGACGATGAATGAGGTTCTTGGCGATCTTGCCGTAGTTCCTCGTTATCGACCTCTGGTCCTTCAGACTCTTCTCAAGCGACTTGCTCGCATACTCGATATCCATCGCCACCTCCTTTGGTAGAAGGATATTGCAATTGATCTCTCAGGTCAATATTGATTTATGAGGTCAATTTTGAGTTGTACTTCAAGCTATAGCAATGGGGGGCCTTGTATCTGAAGCGGCTACTGTGCAACAGAGTCTTTCAAATAACCCCGCATGAACTGCCCGATCTCTTCTCCAAAGACGCTCAAGCCGCCCGAGGCAATGAGTCCCGGATGCACCCTGACCCCATAAATATCCCAGCCATCATCCTAACATGCTGGAATTCGGCAAAATGCCCGCCGCCAACAGGGCTTCCATACGGATATAAGAGAACGAGCCTTTGAATCCCAGTCGCTTCCATGAACGCTCGGCCTTCGTAGACATCTGAGTTTGAAATCGTGCCGACACTCGCGTCATGAGATTTGTACTTTGCGTCGACCAACAAAGCATGGCCATCGGGTGTCCGCAGGATATAGTCCGGCCTGACCTTCATGACCGCTGCATCCCTCCGAGCAAATGGATGCTTCTCTTGGAAGGCGACACGGCAATCTTTAAGGCCGGCGACCAAAGCTTGCCGCAGGAATTCTTCCCAAGCATCCGAGGTGCGTACGACAAAGCCCGGACTAAGCATTTCACCTTGGCTTATGTAGTCAATGCCATAGCCATCGAGGATATCAATGCAGAGGCTATACAGATCTTGCCAGCCCCTGAATCGTGAGGGCACACTCCGTGGCGGGGCGGCGTCGAGCCTCGATTGCCCACCAAGTTGAGTGGCTACTCTAATCAACCTGGACTTCAAATCAAAGTCCGTCACGCTATTAATGAGCAGCCTTGTCACTTCAACAATTACGGCGTCGTAGATGTTTTGCCTTGTGAACTCCGTAACGTCCTGCAGAAATCCATCCCTTTCCGGAAGGACAACGCTTTCCTCAAAGAGGTCGCCCTCAATTTCAAACTGCCGTATCTGCTTGCGGCGATAGGTGCGTATGGGCACATGGGAAACAGAGTCGAACATCGAGAGAAATACCATGGCGAGCGCATCGCTAATGCCCCTGTCCTTGCTTCGCGTCGTGCTTATCATCTGTCGCTCAGCCAAAAGCCCCCACTTCGTCCTGGCAAGGAGAAGCAAAAAGTCAGCGCGCCAAGCCTCGTTCCCGTCCATGAACTTGGGAACGACCTCTATCTCAAGTTGATCGCAGACCGGAAATATCCCGCAACCCGCTCAAACGAGAACCTGTTACGCTCGATATGAAGCGAGCCATTAAGAGATAGACGTTTGCAGAGATAGGCATCTGCAGCCGAGAGGCAGCTCATCAGATCATAGGGTTCAATGCCCAGCCGAATGGCTAAACTGGGTATCGGCTCCTTGTAGGGCTTGTCCTCTATCAGAACAATTCGGGCCAAGGCTTACCTCACAAGCGAGAGCATCATTGTGTACACATTGCTCTCATCAATGTCGGCTTTTTCGATTGTGATGACTTGCCTTCCCGCAAAGGTGGAGCTCTTAAGCCCGAAGAAAGACTCCGCACCCGCATTGAGGACTTCGGCTATGGCCTCCTTGTCGTTGAAGAAAACCTCTTCGATGTGGCGTCCACAACAGGCCAGCACTCGGCAATATAGCGAAGAGCGCCCGCGACGTCTCTAGCAGCTCGCTTGAGGGAAGCTTCATGAACACGCCCTGCCCAAGCTGGTAATCCTCTCCTCGACCTAACCGAATTTTATAGTTGATGACGGTGAGGGCATGAGCGGCGAGTCCGTAAACGTCCGCCGCACTCGCAGGTTCATCTGGGAAATCGCCTCCCGGATCATCAATCCCAAAGTAAAGGCAAAGTCCGGCGATGTTCGGACAGATCTTGACCCTCTTCCATCTACGCATAAACGCAGCGTCCATGGGTTCCACGGAAGAATCGGCTGATTCATGGCGGCAAGGATATATAGCCTGCTTGGGAGTTGATAGTCCTCAAGCTCGGCCTTGTCGTTGAGTATCTGAACGGTGACGGTCTTCCCAGCGATGATCCCACCATCGTCGTCTAAGCGCTTGTCGGCCTCGAAAGCTGAAATCATATCCCCGAAAATGCTGACGGCTGGGCCACGATTGATCTCATCAATGATGAGAAGCGCAGCAGAGTCAGACTGCTTTGCAAACTCTGATGCCTGCCAAAGCAATCCTTTGGAGACCTCAAACTTGACCGTGCTCGCGTCTGGGACGGGGACGATGCCGCGAACAAAATCCCTGTACCGAGTCCCTTGATGAAATGTCGTCCTAAATACCTTGCGGTTGCTACACCCTCCGCCGGGGAAAGCACCCTCGTCAGAGGCGCTCGCAATGGGAAAAGCGGCAGCTCCATAGGGGTCTACGGTGGTCTCTCCTCTCTCAAGGAAGAGATGTTCGGCCATATTAAGCAGAGTAGTCTTGCCGGTCGCAGGCGCCCCCGTCAAGAGAACATTCTTGTCATCGGCAAGCATCCTCAAAACCCTTTTGGCTTCCATCATGAGCTGTTCTTGCATTCTCTCACCTCACACCAAGTCAACTGAAAACACAACGGCATCGTTCCGTGCTTCTCTTCTATCGCCTCATACATTGCCGCAGCGATAATCTTATTGCTTCTAGGATGGCTGATCTGCTTCTCAGTCAAGTACTGAGCTTGCGAGAGCCCACTAGACTTACGGATGAAAGCCATGAACAGCATGCCATCACCCTCGGCAATATCAGGAAGGTCAAGAAAGAAGTTAAGCTTATTGATTTGGGCAATCCTAACTTCTGTTGGCCTAGAGTTTGTCGGCTTAAACGCGTAACGAACGGTTTCTACGGTGCGCGTCTTGTCTGCTCCGAGGTGCTCGAACTCAGCGATTTTGTAGGGGGTATTCCTCTCGTGAACTATCTCGACAGGAAAGAACCTGTCGAGGCAAGGGGCAAACTCCAATCTGAAGCGCAGGTCACGTGCGCCACCACCCGTATTCGCGTTGTTGGACTCTGCTTTAATCTTCAATATATCCGCAGGGCGCATCTCGTGGCACAAGACCTCAACGACGCTCACATCAAACCTCCTTACCTTCCGCCCTTGTCAACTGACGCAAATGCTCGTTGGGCACATAGGGCAGAGCCCCATGTGCCCACGCCTCTCGTGCGCGTTCCAAGTATTCGCATTCGCCGCTTAAGTAGTGTCTGATCAAATCAAAGGTAGGTCTATGACCTCGAGAGAAAGCAGCGTTAACTCGATCGACAAGGGGGAAATCATTAACGATGAGTTCGAAGTCGCTGGGACCAAGTCCGTATGCGCGCAAAACAAGAGCATCTATCTCGCCTCGCAGGCACGCGCACTGCCAGTTCTCTTCATTGCTCCACCCGGCATCGCCGTCTTTTAGCTCGATCAGCTCTCTAACGGCGTCAACAATCTGAGAGCCGTAGTGTCCTTCAGGTCAATGCGTGGAAACGGAAGGTTCTCTAAGATGAAGAAGTTTATGGTCGTAGTGATGTATCGTCTGACCAGCCAATCAAAAACAAAAGAGTTGGCTATCCCTAGCCAGAGGAAAGCAACATCCATGTCGTTAAAGAGAAGTGTCGGCACCTTGTTCCCGCAGACGCATTCAGCTGGAATAAGAGCAGCCTGCATTGCGCGTTCGTTGGTTTGTCCGGCTATGTCGCAATACCCGACGCGAGCTTTACTTGTCCTCTCGCGTAGAGACGAACTCGTATCGTCTTTAGAGACATAAAACTGAGGCTTAATCCTGCTGCTTCCGGGAGGGACGACCTTCCACTTGGCCGACCTGCCTTCTCCAGAAACGTATTGCTTGCACCCACAACGGTAGGGCGAGACCATGCGCCCCTCGATGAGCGGCATGAGCCCGCTACCCGGTTCAGCCTTCTTTTGAAAAAGAGAGCGGTCCAAAGTCATATCGAGCTCTCTCACGGGAGCAACGCTGGAGAATAGCTCATGTTCGGCCATGCGATCGCTTTGCCCCCAGGCTCGTCGAAGCAACGCGGCTTCTTCGGCCGTTCTCACCTCGGGAGCACCAAGCTCCCGAGACGAATCGCAAAAGAAGTCTCGTCCCAACTCAAGAGTAGAGACAGTACCCACGCCCACATCATCTGCGTCGCAATAGAGATATTCAATGCTGCGGCGTGAATTGCCTTCGTCGTTTCCAGCGAGCACCGCCAAAACGAACTTGAAGCGTGAGTCGATGGAAAAGAATTTGGCGCGGTTCATGAAGATGGAAATACCAACCCTGCCGAAGCTGTCGGCAATCATTTCACGAGCATCAGCAAGCCCCTTGGAGCGAATCAGGCCTGCAGGGAGGTAGAGCGCAATGGTTCCCCCTCGGCTGCAAAGCTCAACGCTTAGAGCTAGGAATGCTTGATACAAATCTATGCCACCCTTGAGGCCATACGCATTGGCGATGGACCGTGATTTGGCGCGGCTTTCATCGCGGTGCCCCTCATAACCTTCGGGCATTTTCTCTATAGACTCGCCATAGCGAGCGTCGACGCCTGAGCTCGAGCAAATTCACTTCTCGAAGGCCTCACGCGTTCCCATGGGGGGTTGCCCACTACGAGCGCGAAGCCTTTACCCCGAATGCCGCGAGTAAGCCCGCTCCCCGTTCAAGGCTGTCGGCGCATACAAAGTGAGAGATCAGGACGGAAAGGCAGGCCGAGTCGCACAGCAAGGAGGCCAGCGCGAGAATCGAGCCCCTAATAGCAAGCGGTTCCAGATCTACGCCAAACAAGGACGAGGAAACAAAGCTCGACGCATCCGCACCGGCTTGGCGCAGATAATCAGCGCAGGCCGCGAGAAGGATTGAGGAACCACAGGAGGGGTCAAGTATGGCGCCGCCAGAATATCCTGGCATGACGGCTTGAGCGAGATAAGCCGCAAGCTAAAGTCGGTATAGACGGAGCTTTTTTCTTCGTCTCCAGCTCGTCTAGATCAATTCGCGCAAGGGCAGAAAGCGCCACAGGGTAGGCTATGCCACATGCGTCGATCTCAACGCGCAGTTTGGATACAGTTTCATTCGCAGGCTCGAACGCAGGGGTATAGCCCGTACGCGGAAGTAGTCTGTGATGCTGATTCCGGAATAACTGCAGGATACGTACTCAAGAAGCGTAAGTTTTGCCTCGGCATAGTTGTTGAGTCCAGAGGTAGCGTCAGCAATGACGGCACTGGCGGCGAGCAATCGCTTTTTCTCTGTCGTGTCCGGATGAGCCACAGCCTAAGTCCCTTTAATCCTTATCAATCTCAATCAGATATTCAGCGACCACCGCTCCAGTTTCAGCGGCGGTCTTGTTGGGCCTATACCTCCCAATCTCGCCAAGCTCATAAACATCAACTTTGCCGAGCTCCGACAGGCCATCAAGCAAATCATCGAGCGCCACATGCCCCTGCGAGCTGTACGAGAGGAAGATACGGCGTGAGTCCAGCCCGCCTACGCAGTCACAAAGCGCCCTGAGAGCCTTCGTCTTGTAGCAGAAAGGCGATGCCATGTGTTTCCACGGGCGAAGGCCGGCAACGCCTCAACCTTCGGCTCATCATGATACGCGATGGTTTCGGGAATGTGATAGTAGGAGGCGTACTGTCGCTTAGTGTAGGGAGGGTCGAGGTAGACCGTATCGCCGGGAGATACTTTAAGTGAAAACACGTCACCAACCTGAACCCGATGCCCTATCGAAGAGGATAGAAGCTCGCGCGGCCTTACCGAAAAAGCGCCATACGACTGTTGAGTCCACCTCTTTAAGAAGCATCCATATGTACCAGCAATATTGGCAATGGAGTTCGAAGCCTCAATGACATCAGCAACGAGGAGCGTCTCCTCAACACCCCCAATGACGCCGGAATCCCGCCATTCGGCAATGAGATTACGGGCGCCATCAATTCGGCGGGCATTGTGTTCCGTAAAGTACCTTCTCTCGTGCGGACAAAAGGCAGCGGAAGCAGGACTGTAGGTTCGCCAGATATAGCCGTCGCTCGGAGCACAGGCGTTGAGTCTTTCGATAGCCGACTCATACGAACCGAGCTCCTTGAAATTAAGCTCAGAACCGCAAAGAAGTGAGGCCTCAGTAATCATAGCGGCTGAAAGCAGCGTATCGTTGCAATCAACGTTCCAACCGCGAAGGGCAGCGGTGCGCGCAACGACGCCGGTGCCACAGAAACCGTCGACAAAACGGCCTGAATAGCCGCTAGGCGACCCAACAATATCGAGAATCGCCTCAGCTAGGCGAGCTTTTGAACCAATGTACCGTATCGTCATCCTGCTCCAATCCACCGGTGTATTTTACTACCCAGCCCGGACAGCCGGAACACCCAAGTGAGTCCGAAGCCGATTAGAAGGGTGACTACTAGAGACTCGCCAGAGCGAAAAGCCAACGCCGCTCCTGCAATTCCGTCCCATCCTCGCCAGCGTTTAACCTTTTCAGCCGCCCCGCGGCCGGAGGCCGGCCAGGCTCGACGCTGCTCGTCGAGGGTTCGTCCGCGTCGTGGCCGCGTGCGCTCCAGACGCC
>ENA-OQIO01000672-OQIO01000672.1-human-gut-metagenome-genome-assembly--contig:-NODE-672-length-17719-cov-1.912233_pt1 | contig 17719 bp, 18 predicted proteins | sample MGYA00242573_ERZ504737 | MGnify/ENA primary metagenome ERZ504737 (study PRJEB26092, sample SAMD00036203) | human gut metagenome | host: Homo sapiens | study: EMG produced TPA metagenomics assembly of...
CATCATTTCTTGGATCTCCGATGATCTCGCCTTTTTCACATCGATTATTTGTTACCCAGGAATTTCCATTTGAAAATTGAACAATTGTTCTTTGACAATGATTCGTACAAAATGGACAAGGTGCATTCGCCTGCTGCTCATAAGAAAATGTATCTAAATCACGAAGATCCCATGTGCTCACTTCTTTCGGATTCTTCTCATATTGCTCTTTTGCGATCAATCCGACACCAATTGCACCCATGATCCCTGGATATGGTGCTCTGATCACTTCTCTTCCTACATATTCTTCCATCGCACGTAAAACCGCACCATTTTCAAAAGTGCCACCTTGTACCACGATCTTAGTTCCAAGAGAATCAAGATTTGATACGCGGATAACCTTTGTAAATACATTCTGGATGATCGATCTGCATAATCCAGCCATGATATCTTCTGGATTCTTACCGTTTCGCTGCTCTGTGATAATACTGCTGTTCATAAATACCGTACAACGACTACCCAAAACTGCTGGGTTTTTAGACGCAAACGCTTTCTTTGCAATCTCTTTTGTCGGAATATGTAAAGAGGATGCGAAGTTTTCAAGGAATGAACCGCATCCAGAAGAGCACGCCTCATTTAATAAAATATTTGTGATAACTCCATCCTCTAACCAGATTGCTTTCATATCCTGTCCACCAATATCCAAAATAAAAGAGGCGTCTTTGACATATTTTTCAGAAGCTCTTGCATGTGCTACCGTCTCAACCGTATGGCAAGGGATTTCAAAAGCTTTGGAAAACAGCATTTCTCCATACCCAGTCGTACCAGCTGATAAAATTTCTAATTTCGCTCCTGCTTCTTCATATCGTTTTCTTAAACAGATCAAGGCCTCTTTCGCTACTTTCAGCGGATCCCCTTCATTCGGTGCATAAAAAGAATCCAGAATTTCTTCTTGTTCATCTAATAATACAAATTTTGTTGTGGTACTTCCTGCATCAATCCCAAGAAAACATCGAACAACCTCTCCTTTTTGTGGTTTCTTCCATGTCACCTGTTTCTTCTTATGTGCTTCTTTAAAAGCATTTTCTTCTTCTTTTGATTCAAAAAATGGTTTTGCAATTTCTCCTGAAACGTGGGAATGATCTTTCTGTGCGTCTTCCAGTATTACTAACATTTTATTCACATCTTTTGGTTTGCTGTCTGCAAACATCTTATCCAAAGATAATGCTGCCCCATATGCAATCATTAATTCTGAATGCTTTGGACAAAGAATCTCATCTTCTTTCAAATCCAGACGTTCAGCAAAAACTTTTACCAGAGTTGGATGAAATGTTAATGGGCCACCTTCAAATGCGACAGGTTTTTTAATCTCCAATCCCTGTGCCAACCCTCCGATCGTCTGTTTCGCGATCGCATGGAATGCGGATAACGCAAGGTCTTCCTTGGCTGCTCCCTGATTCAGAAGTGGTTGGATATCTGTCTTTGCATATACCCCGCATCTTCCAGAAATATCATATAAATGTGTTCCTTTTTGTGCCAACTCATTAAACTGTTCCACTGGTACTTTTAATACGGATGCAATTTCATCAATAAATGCTCCCGTTCCACCCGCACAGCTTCCATTCATACGCATATCGGAAACACTTTGTGACTGTCCATTTTCAGAATCTTTAAAAAAGATCATCTTGGCATCCTGTCCACCTAACTCAATTGCCGTTCCAACCTGGTCAAACTGATCTTGTAATGCGATCGCATTGGCTGCAACTTCCTGCACAATGTACTTTAAAATAGATGCCACTGGTTTTGCCCCAGAACCAGTCAGACACAATCTGATCTTTTTATCTCTTATATGTCCACAAAACTTCTTAATGCTTCGAATCACACTTGCGATCTGATTTGCATGATGTCTTGCATAATCAGAAAATAACAGTTGATGACGGTCATTGGCATCAACTGCTACTATTTTGGTTGTCGTAGATCCTACATCGATCCCGACTAATATATTTTGTTCGTTTGATTTTGTCATTTCGTTATTCATCATTCGTTATCGTCTTTTCTCCTTCTTTTGAGCTTTACGTTTTATCATAACTCAAATTAATAGAAAATGTAAGATAAAAAATGGATTTTAACACTTTCTTCACACTTTTTCATTTAGTTTCTGCTTACGTTCCCTCCAATCTGGAAGAAAATGACTCATCAAATCATAAAATCTCTGGTTATGGCTTGGTTCTAAAAGATGACATAATTCATGTACCAAAACATACTCTACACATTCCTCTGATTTTACAGCCAGCTGCAGATTCATCCGAATCTTTTTACTGTGAATACTACAGCTTCCCCATCTTGTTTTCATATCTCGAATCGTAAAACCATTCGCATGAACTTTCATGATCGATTCCCATCTCATTGCGTATTCTATGATCTTGTCTTCCAGCCATTTCCTTTGTTCCAGATTAATTTCCTGCTGTGATTGAATTTTGTTCTGTTTTTTTACTTTTTTATGGTTTTTTAAAATCCAGTCTTCTTTTTTCTTAAGGAAACGAAAAACCTCTTCGTTGGAAACTCTCATTGGAACCGTTACCAAAACATCTCCGTTTGGAGGTTTCACGTAGATATTTATATTTTTGATCTTCCTTCGCTCAATCTCAATGTTTAATGTTCCTATTTGTTTTATCATTATTCTTATTTCTTTCTCTGAATCAGCATATGGATCAATACATACAAAATGATTAGAAACCCTGATATAAATCCTGCCACACTAAGATATGGCATTCCTAACACTCTCGGTGTTACATCACTTAGACATAAAATTGCAGAGCTAAACCAAAGTGCCATCACGATCAATACAAGCAACAGATGATCAAATCCTTTTTTTAATTCTCTGCCTGCTTTCTCGATCTGCGCAGATTCAATGTTTACCCTTACCTGTCCATTTCTTTGTAATGTTCAAAAGATCTGATACCTGTGCTGGTATCTCCAAAGATTTCTTAGATGACCCATAAATATCTCTCAAAGCATGTCTTATCTCTTTCTTTATATCAATCTCATGAAACATGTTCGCAGACATATAAGAAGTCAATATCTGTATCATATTCACTTCTGGAGAACATAATTTCAATGTTCCTTCCATAGTCACCATACTTCTTGCAAGCAGCGTAATATCTGGTTCGATCGCAATCTTATGTTTCTTCAAAAGCCCTATTGCATCTTCCATCAATTCTCCAAGATCCATGGTCCCGAAATCCATATTCATGTATTTTCCAACCATATCATCAAGATCTGTATACAAACTAGCATGGTCGATCTTCTCTGTCGGTTTTCCAAACGATAAGAATGTATTCTTAAGTTCATAAATATCATTTTTAAGAATAGCTGTGATCGCACGTTTCATGATCGCACGGTAATGTTCAGACAGATCACCTGCCATTCCAAGATCAATCCATACGATCTGACCACCACTGATCCATAGATTCCCTGGATGTGGATCTGCATGAAAAAAGCCATCTGCCAAAATCTGTTTACAATAGTTTTGTGCTGTTTTCTGGGCAATCTCCTTTCTATCATACCCATTGCGATCAAGTTCGTCGATATGGTCGATCTGGATTCCATCAACATAACTCATCACCAGCAAATGCTCATTCGAATATTCCTTATATACTTTCGGACATGTCACATATGCAACGTCCTTCTGGTTCTCATAAAATCGTTCCAAATGTTGTACTTCTTTTTGAAAATCCATTTCTTCTTTGGATGTCTCCCACAACTCATCAATGACTTTTCTAAAATCAATCAATTCACCGATTCCTGTTGCAAAATTTAAAAATCCAGAAGCCTTCTTTAACAGAGCAATATCTTCTGCCATGATCTGTTTAATCTGCGGTCTCTGGATTTTTAATACAACTTTACTGCCGTCTCCTAAAACGGCCTCATGGACTGTGCGATTGATGCACACCCAACCGGTATCTGGTTAATCTTCTGAAATAGTTGATCAGGGTCATTATGAAGTTCTTTATTCAAGATCTCCCATATCTCATCAAAACTCAATCGGTTTTACATCCGTGCGAAGTCTCGCTAACTCATGACAATACTTCTCTGGCAATATATCCGAACGCATTGACATGATCTGCCCAAGCTTTACATAAGTTGGACCAAGATCTTCTAAAATACTGCATAACTTCTCTGGATTGATCCCATGTGTGACATTATGCTGATTTAATACATGCAAGATCTCTTTCAGTCTTCCTGTTTCCTGTTTCATAAGTACCTCTTATTGTTCAGTTTCATCCTCTTGTACTTGTGATGTCTCTGAATCTGTTGTTGCTTCACTTTCTTCCACTTCAACATCTTCTTCAGCTTCCTGTTTTTCTTTCTGAAGTGCCTCAGCTTTTGCAATTCTTTCTTTTAAAAGTGCAAGATCTTCTGGGGACATTTCATCAACACATTCAAATGCTTTATCATATTTCTTAGTCACTTGGATAGATACATGTTCTTTGACTTTCTGTTTTGCATTGTGCTTTAATTCCTGATTTAACACTTTTCCATGTTCTACAGTACGTTCACCCTTTTCAATCATTTTCTCAAGAATGTCTTTGGTAACTTCTGCAGTTGTTGCTGCTGCACCTACACTTGCAAGAAATGCTTTTTTCATTCCATTTGTGAAATCATATGTCATCATCCTTTCTATAATTTAGCATGATCATTTGTCACTTTTATTTTACCACTATAGATCTTCAAGGACAACCGTAAATGGTCCATCATTTATTAAAGCAACTTCCATATGTGCTCCAAAAATACCTGTCTGTACAACATCTATTTCCTTGTTGCATTCCTTAATGATATATTCATATAATTCTTCTGCTTTCTTTGGATCTCCTGCCTGTGTAAAACTTGGACGATTTCCTTTTCTGCAGCTTGCATAAAGCGTAAACTGAGATACTAACAACAATTCTCCATCCACATCTTTTAATGAACAATTTGTTTTTCCATTTTCATCTTCAAAAATACGAAGATTGATCATCTTACGAATATATTTATCGGCTTCTTCTTTTGTATCTTCCTGCCCTACACCGATCAAAACTAAATATCCTTTTTTTATCTTCCCTGTGTATTCATCATCTACTTTTACCGATGCTTCTTTTACTCTCTGAATTACAAATTTCATTGCTTTTCCTTCCTTTAAGGTATTATTTTCTTCAAATATTCCTACATAAAGAAAAAGATCAGAAATTAAAAATCTCTGATCTTTTATATCCTTATGTAAGATAAATAAATCCTAGTTGTTGATTAATTTATCTTCGTTGCTCCAGCTGTATAAGCTACGGATTTCTTTTCCGACAACTTCAGACTGATGTTCAGCAGCTAATTTTCTCATAGCTTTGAAGTGAACCTGAGATCCTGCATCAGACATATCTAATAAGAAGTCTTTAGCGAATGTTCCGTCCTGAATATCTGTAAGAACCTGTTTCATAGCTTTCTTAGTATCTTCTGTGATGATCTTAGGTCCTGTGATGTAATCACCATATTCAGCTGTGTTAGAGATAGAATATCTCATTCCTTCGAATCCTGACTGGTAGATTAAGTCTACGATCAGTTTCATTTCATGGATACACTCGAAGTAAGCGTTTCTTGGATCATATCCAGCTTCTACTAATGTTTCGAAACCAGCCTGCATTAATGCACAAACACCACCGCAAAGTACTGCCTGTTCTCCGAAAAGGTCTGTTTCTGTTTCTGTTCTGAATGTAGTTTCAAGAACACCAGCTCTTGCTCCACCAATTCCTAAAGAATAAGCAAGTGCTAAATCTAATGCTTTACCTGTAGCATCCTGTTCAACAGCTACTAAGCAAGGAGTTCCTTTTCCTGCCTGATATTCGCTTCTTACTGTATGTCCTGGAGCTTTAGGTGCGATCATAGTTACATCCACATCTTTTGGAGGTGTGATGCATCCGAAGTGGATATTGAAACCATGAGCGAACATTAACATATTTCCTGGCTCTAAGTTTGGTTCGATACTTTCTTTGTATAATTTAGCCTGTTTTTCATCGTTGATCAGAATCATGATGATATCAGCTTTCTTAGCAGCTTCTGCAGATGTATACACTTCAAATCCCTGTTCTTCTGCTTTCTTCCAAGATCTGCTTCCTTCATAAAGACCAATGATAACATTACATCCAGACTCTTTTAAGTTAAGGGCATGTGCATGTCCCTGGCTTCCATAACCGATAATAGCGATGGTTTTTCCATCTAAAAGTGATAAGTTACAGTCTTCTTGATAATAAACCTTTGCCATTTTTCATTCCTCCATTTTTTTGGCTTTATAGTAAGGGTTCTGCCCCGTTACTCTCATCAAAATATATTAGAGTTATCTTCTCCTCTTGATAAACCAGTGATTCCTGTTCTCACAATTTCGATCACTTCAAAATCACTGATCAGATTGATAAATGCTTCTATCTTATTCACATTCCCAGTTAACTCGATCATCAGATTATCTTTGGATACATCCACAACTTTTGCTCTGAAAATATCTGCGATCGTGATAACCTCCTGTTTCTCTGTCTTGTTTGCACGAATCTTTGCAAGAATCAATTCTCTGCAAAGAGACTTCCATGTTTTCCAGTTCAAAATCTTCTACTACATCTTCTAAGTTTTGAAAGTTGATTCTTGATCTGTTTCAAGATCATATCATCACCGCTGACTGCGATCGTAATTCTTGAAAACTTCTGATCTTGTGTCGTACATGCTGTGATGCTGTCTATGTTATACCCTCTTCTTGTAAATAAACCAGAAATTCGGCTTAATACCCCGGGAGTATTCTCTACTAAAATAGAAAGAACGATCTGTCGCATATCTTTTATTTCCTTTCTTTGTCTTATTCTATCACCGTAATGGTATATTACAGGGTATTGGTAACTTTTCTTATTCTACCAATTATACAAATATGTGTCAAGAAAGAATACGATATGACAGTGATTCTACCTTGACACATTTTCATTTTAATTTATTTTTGTTTATTCTTCTTCAACAGAATCACCAGAAGGTGTTGATTCTGTCGCCGCAGCTGTCGTTGTATGATGTGCTGTGGTTGGTCTTGGTGCAGATGTCTGTGGCTGTGACGTTGTACTTTCTGTCACACGTTCTTCTGTACTTCTCGTAGTTGTAGACCTTGTACTATAAGTCGTATGGCTGCTGCTTGTTGTGCTGTAACTTTCCTGCTGATAGCTGCTTCTTGTACTAGATGTTGAATATGATGAACTGCTGCTTGTTGAGTCAGATGATGATCTTCCGGAATATCCAAATGTCTCAACAGAAGATATTCCTCCATATTCTTTTGCCCAGTCTTTTTCACTACCTTTGTCAAATAAGAAATAATTCATGGCTGCTTTATTGGCACTGAAATTTATAAAGAATACGAACATATTGCTCTGTGCTCTTCCCATCTTATAAGTACCTTCTAATGGCACCCTCATCTGGTCGATTTCTGTCGTCCCCATCTGGACAACTTTCAATACCAGACTCTTCAGGTATTTTGCACTCATATCTGTTGATACATCGGCTAATGAATCTAACGCAATATCTGCGATCTTTGTTGGGCTCTGCTGCAATACTTTATTAAGTGCTGCTTGAAGTACTGCTCTTTGACGACCTGTTCTTCCAAAGTCTCCATCTCCGTATTTCTTAGAAACAACGTAACGAACCCTGCATATCCTAATGCCTGATTTCCATTCAATGTCTGTTTCCCAACCTTTACATTACGGTATTTCTTCTTTGAAATGTAATTTGTTGTATTCAAGTATTTTGCTTCTTTTTCTTCCAGCGAAATTTCTACACCGCCAACTTTATTGATAACTTTCTCAAATGTTGAGAAATCAACAACACAATAATTGTCGATCTTAATCCCAAAGTTCTTAGCGATCGTCTGGTATAATAATTCCACACCACCAAATGCATAGGCTGCATTTAACTTGTTATGTCCATGTCCTGGAATCTCAACATACATATCTCTCATCAAAGAAGTGAGCTTTAATTCTTTTGTCTTAAAATTGACCGTTGCGATCATAATACTGTCAGATCTTCCGTGATCACCTTTGATCGCTCCATGATCAGATCCAACTAATAAGATATTAATAACATTCTTATTAAATGTCAGATTATCATCTACCTTTACGTCTGTCAGTGTACTTCCATTCTTATTATTCACTGCTGCTTCTAATCTTGCATCATAATATCCAAGCACTCCCCCTGCAGCAATTCCTATGATCAAAAACAGACTTAGGATAATTTTAAACTTCTTAATCTTCATTCGTGTCCTCCTCACAATTATCTGCTTATCATTGTAGATTATATCATATCATACAAAAAAACAGTAGGTGATTTTATTAAGTTTTTGTTAAGCTTTCCAATAAGTCTGATTCATCGTAAGCTTTAAAACCATCCATTTTGGCAGTTTTTTATAATTTCTTCCAAGTTTATATCCGATCAATTTAAATCCTGTATCGATCACATACTTTGGAATAAGATATATTTTCCCCTTTTTAAAAAGATGCTTGATCGTCGCGATAACCATTTTTACACCTTCCGATTCTGATCTCACTTTAAGAAACAATCCTCCATGATCTACTTGTGACACTGCAAGATCGAAATTCCTATGTAACTGTTGTATCGCCTTGTAATCATGCCAATGCCATACCCGTGCATCTGCCTGATAGGCAACTGCCTTTCCATCTTCGATCATCTTTGAAGCCATAATCATGTCCTCGTTAAAAATTGTTTTATGCTCGAAACCTCCCATTGCATCATACTCTGACCTTCGATAAGCACTGCATACATTTGAACAGAAAAATGTTTTGATCCCCAGAGTATCCAGATCCTCTTTTGTTTTAACTCTGCTTTCCAGAGGATAATTAAAGATTCTTGTATAATACTCAATATAATTTTTTTCAGGATCAGCCATCTGCCTTCCATAAGCAGCTGTTACTATTGGATCATCAAATGCTTTAATCAGATTTTCCACCATATATTTATCTTTTGGAATCGCATCATCTGTCATAAACATTAAAATGTCAGCTTCTTTGGCAAGCGATGCTCCATAATCTCTTGTTTTCCCATGATCAAATTCTTCTTTTTTAATATGATGAACTTCTACATTATCATATGGAGTGATCATTTCTTCGTCAAAAAATTCTGCCTCTGTGTTAACTAAAATAATGCGGTCTGGTTTTCTTGTCTGCAATGCAAGTCGTTTTAATGATTCCTGAAACTTATCTCCTGGCTTATATGTTGGTATGATCAAGTCAATTACCATGATTTTTCCTTTCTATCTTAGATCTATCTGCGGACTTTAGTTCCTTTGCTATCTCTTTTTGATAGTTTTAACCGATGAAATTCCAGTTCTTTTTCTTTATATACGATAGAACTGATATTCTGTGCTGCCATCACATAAATATTCGTTAGTGAATCATCTTTTGATAACTTCATTCCACGAACACCTAATGCACTCTTCTTCTTTTTTGGAATCTCGGAAAGCAAGAATTTTAAGAAAACTCCTTCTTTCGTCTGAAGGACTACTTTGTCTTCGGATCCTTCCATCCAGTCTATCGGAATCACTTCGATCAGCTCATCTTCCGATAATTTTGTTGCCTGCACAGTTCTCTTTGCTGCATTTAACAACTCTCCATCCATCACTTTTAACATACTTTTTGCTGTTGCAAATAAAAGTGATGAATGAATCATTGATTCTGCATCCAGCACCTGGATGATATATTCTTTTGTACTGTCATAATTACATAAATTATCAATTGGTACCCCTTTATCCCTGAATTTTCCGGCTGGAATATCCAGTACCTTGATCTGGTGCATCACACCGAGATTGGTAAAGATACAGATCTTATCTGTATTCATACAAGGCACAATAAACTTGTATTCTTTTAAGATATTTTCCTTATTTCTCTGATAAGTTGCCTTATCCATTGTCTTGGAATATCCAAAACGATCCATCACAAAATAAACCGTCTCTTCTTTGACTGGTGCAGCAACATAAACTGCCTCTTTTCCATCTTCGACCACAGTTCTTCTTTCGCGTCCAAATTCTTTTTTAATCTTATCTAATTCTTTACGAATCACGTTCTTTAAAGATTTCTCGTTATTTAAGATATCTTCATATTCTTCGATCTTTGCAAGAATCTCTTCATATTCTTCTTTTAACATCAAAATCTCTAATCCGATCAATCGGTATAATTTAAGATCAAGGATCGCACTTGCCTGTTTGTCTGTAAAAGAAAGCTTGGTTGCTTCGATCATAGAATCTGAAGACTTGAAATTAATATTTCCAACATCTCCTTTGGTAAGGCATGCCTTCACTTCCTTCTGACTCTTACTTCCACGAATGATTTCAATGATCAGATCAATCATATCACATGCTTTGATCAACCCTTCTTTAATTTCTCTTTGTTCATATAATTTTGATAGTAATGTTTTATATTTTCTTCTTGTTACTTCATAATAAAACTGCGTATGATTTTCAATGATTCCCTTAAGATCCAGTGTCTCCGGACGTCCATCAACAATCGCCAGCATATTCACACCAAATGTATCCTCAAGTTTTGTTTTCTTATATAAGAGATTTTTTAAGCGTTCAACATCTGCACCCTTTCGAAGTTCTAATACAATTCGGATTCCATCTTTAGAGGATTCATTGGAAATATCCAAAATATCTGTTGTCACTTTGTTCTCTATGAGTGCTACGGTATCTGATAAAAACTTGGAAATATTATTTCCGATCATTGTGTATGGAATTTCTGAAATTACCAGTTTATCTTTTTCCCCACGTTTCTTTGCTGGTTCAAAAGTTACTTTTCCTCTTAATTTTAATTTACCTGTTCCTGAAGAATAAATATTTAACAAATCTTTCTTATTGATCACAAGGCCGCCTGTTGGAAAATCCGGACCTTTTATATATTCCATGAGTTCTTCGTTTGTGATGCTTTCTTTTCGCATATATGCTTTCACTGCATCAACAACTTCCCCTAAATTATGTGGTGGAATACTCGTTGTCATACCAACAGCGATTCCATCTGCTCCATTTACCAATAAGTTTGGCACCTTAACTGGAAGTACTTCAGGTTCTTTTTTCTGTTTCATCAAAGTTCGATACAAAATCAACTACATTTTTGTCAAGGTCTGCAAGATATGCTTCCTGTGTGATCTTCTGAAGTCGTGCTTCTGTATATCGCATAGCCGCAGCGCCGTCTCCCTCTATGGAACCAAAGTTCCATGTCCATCAACAAGAGGGACTCCTTTTTTGAAATCCTGAGACATAACAACTAAGGATTCGTAGATGGAACTGTCACCATGTGGATGATATTTACCCATGGTATCCCCGACAATTCTTGCAGATTTTCGATGTGGCCTGTCATAACGAAGTCCTAATTCATCCATGGAATATAAAACTCTTCTCTGTACTGGCTTTAATCCATCTCTGGCATCTGGAAGTGCTCTTGCACAAATAACACTCATCGCATAATCGATATATGATTTTTGCATAACCTCAGAAAATTCTGCTTTAATAATATGTTCTGACATTATCTATTGTTTCCTTTCTATTTATATATCTAACATCGCTTCATTTGCATTTTCATAAATGAACTGTCTGCGAGGTGGTACGTCGCTTCCCATCAGCATAGAAGTAATATCGGAGGCCATTCTAGCATCTTCGATCTCAATCTGTTTTAATGTACGACTTTCTGGATTCAGCGTTGTCTCCCATAACTGTTGTGCATCCATCTCTCCTAAACCTTTATAACGTTGTAAAGTAAAGTTTCCCTTATGTTCTGCACGATATCTTGTCAGTGCTGCATCATCAAACAGATAAGTTTCTTCGCCCTTTTGGGGCATTGCTTTGTAAAGCGGCGGTGTTGCAAGAAATACATGTCCATGCGTGATCAATTCTGGCATAAAACGATAAAAGAAACGTCAAAAGCAATGTTGCGATATGTGCACCATCCACATCAGCATCTGTCATAATAATGATCTTGTGATAACGAAGCTTACTGATATCAAAATCATTTCCATATCCTTCAGAAAAACCACATCCAAATGCATTGATCATCGTTTTAATTTCTGCATTCGCAAGAACTTTATCCATCGTAGCTTTCTCTACATTTAAGATTTTTCCTCGAATTGGAAGGATTGCCTGTGTCTTTCGATTTCTTGCTGTTTTTGCAGAACCACCAGCAGAATCTCCCTCGACAATAAAAATCTCACAGTCTTGTGCTTTACGACTTTCACAGTTCGCCAGTTTTCCGTTGCTGTCAATTGACAACTTCTGTTTTACCAGCATATTCGTCTTCGCTTTTTCTTCCGCTTTACGGATCTTCGCTGATTTTTCCGCACATGCCAGCACTTTTTTTAAAGTATCTAGATTCTTATCAAAATAAAGAACCAATTCTTCTCCCGCGATCTCTCCAACTGCTTTGGCTGCATCTGGATTATCCAGTTTCGTCTTCGTCTGTCCTTCAAATCTTGGTTCTGGATGTTTGACGGAAACGATTGCTGTCATACCATTTCTCACATCTGTTCCAGTAAAATTCGAATCTTTTTCTTTTAATACCCCGATCTCTCTGGCATATTGATTCATGATCGTAGTGAATTTCGTCTTAAACCCTGTGATATGTGTTCCACCTTCGATCGTATAAATGTTATTACAAAATCCCAGAATATTCTCCCCAAAATCCTCTGTATACTGAAATGCCACTTCTGCCTCAATTCCATCAATCATTCTTTTAAAATATACTGGTTCATGAAGCATTTGTTTTCCTTCATTTAATTTCTTTACATAAGCGCAGATTCCTTCTGGCTCATGATAATCAACTGTTGTTTCTTCACCTTCTCGTTCATTCACATAATGAATCGTAAGTTTTGGATTCAAATACGCAGTCTCATGCAAACGGTTTCTAACCATTGCTGCTTTAAAATATGTCTTATCAAAAATCTCTGGGTCTGGTAAAAACTGGACGTTTGTTCCCGTATCTGATTTTCTACAGGTACCGATCACCTCAAGAGGTGTTATGATCTTTCCACGCTCATATCTCTGCTGGTAAATCTTTCCTCCTTGTTTTACAGTTACCGTAAGCCATGTTGAAAGGGCATTAACAACGGATGCACCAACTCCATGCAGTCCTCCAGAAATCTTATATCCTCCATCTCCAAACTTACCTCCTGCATGTAACATGGTAAATACCATCTCTACCGCTGTTTTTCCTGTTCTTTCATTAATTCCGACCGGAATTCCTCGTCCATTGTCCGTAATAGTTGCTGTTCCATCTTTATTTAAAGATACTGTGATCTCATCACAATATCCTGCCAGAAATTCATCGACCGAATTGTCTACTATCTCATATATTAAATGATTCAATCCCTTGGTAGATACACTTCCAATGTACATTCCAGGGCGTTTTCTAACAGCTTCTAGTCCTTCTAAAACCGAAATACTATTAGCATCATATGTCTTATTTGCCATAAATACGCAACTCTCCTTTTTCTCTTTCGGTTATCTAGTGTATCACACAATGATCTTCTTCGTCAATTGAGCTGTTTCTTATAGCCGTCATTCGACAGTAATTGACTTTACCTCCCAAAATCTCTATAATGAAATATGAATAAACTAGAAAGGAACAATAAGTATGAAACGTAGGATTTTCAAACAGTTCCTATCCGGTATATTAGGGATCATATTACTGCTATCCCTTGCTGGATGTGGACAGAGTACAAGTAACTCAAAACCTGATGACACCATGGAGGCATTCTATGATCTGATCATAAAACAAGATACAACATCGATGACAGATCTTGGAATTGATAATTCTGAAGCATCTGATACTTTAAAAACATATCAGACATCCATGATATCAACTCTTCAGAAGAGTTTTAAGAATGCAGGCGTTACGATCACTAAGAAACAAGCAAATGAAATCTATAAAGCGATCAGCAGCAAACTTTCTTCCTTAGACCACAAGATCACGGTAACAGGTCAAGATAAGAAAATGCAACAGTTAAGGTGTCTAGCCAATACATCAATTATCTGGACATTTTTAAACAAGCAAAACAGACTACTTTGGATGAATTAAAACCATCTTCACATTGAGAACTTATCCGATGCAAAGAAACAATTAGTATCTAATGTGATCGAAGCTTTCAATTCTATTGATGTATCCTCTGATATGCATACACAAACATTTAAATTAAAACTACAGAAGATCAAAAGCGGTAAAAATACCCTTCATATCTTCTTCCCGGATAATTATGAAGAAGTCGGATCTAAACTCATGAAAAATGCAACAAATCAATAAATATAAAAGGTTAGCAGTATGATCACACTGCTAACCTTTTTATATTGATCCTAATTACAATTCGTCTGCTTCCATCATCTGCCTAAGCAGTTCCCTTGCTTCTCTGCAGCGATTTTTAACACTTCGCTCTGTAATTCTAAATAAATCTGCAATTTCTTTACATTTCAATCCATAAACATATCGAAATAAAATCGTATCTCGATGTCTTCGTGGTAATGCCGCCAGATTCTGTTTTAAAGATTCCAGATCGATCATCTGCAGATAATTATCTCTAGGATCTTCAACAAAATCCCCTTCTGACCCGTCTTCATATGTAAGACTCTCGTGTTCATTATTCTTTTCATTTTTCAACAATGTAAAGGATTCATTCTTTGTTATTGCCGTAAGAAAATAAAATACTTCTTCCTCTGGCACCTTCAAAATACTTTCCGGATATACCAATGCTTTTTCAAATACACTTTGCACCACGTCTTGTGCTAGATCATTGTCTTTCACATGATTCTTTGCAATACAAAATAACTTCCTTGAATATGCCTCATACAATTTCTCTATGTATTTGATCGTCTTTTTCCCTATTGGTTTTCTCTTTCGAATTCTCATAATATTTCACTTTCAATTTTCTTAAATTGTTTTTTTCTGAACTATTATAAAGATATATTGTTCTATTACAAATGTTTGTATAATGATCTATCCAAATAATAGCTCTTCAAAAATGATTTCCATGTTTTCTTGCGAATATTCAATCTCTTTTGAGTAAATTCGAGCAATCTCCTGCGGTGTCTTCAAAATATGATTTCTCTTACAATATTCATTCATCTGTTCAATTATCAAACAGCTTAAAATTGCGAACTTAACTTTATCGATCAGATTATTATCTTCACAGGATTTCATAAAATAACGATAAATAAAATAACTCATCAAATGTTCCATATATGACTCATCGATTCCTTGTTCTTTGAGCATGCATGGCATTGGTCCATCTTGCAAAACATCTTCTGAATCTTTGGTTCCATAAAATCTAATTCCTGATATATAGATATCCAGTTTTTGATATATGTTTCTTCTCGCATTTGACTTAATATATGATTCTTCTTTATAGGATCATTTTTCCATGTATTCGGAATCTCATCCGTTTGGTTCAAATGATCCTGGATTCCCTGCACCACATCAAATATCTGTTCTATTCTTTGTTCCACTGGGTTTTCTTTCTTTTTCAGCAAATCCAATATCCATAATTGAATTTCTAAAACTGATTCATCAAAGTCATCCGTTGACTCTGTATTCGTTCCCTGAATCTGGCATAATCCAAATTCCTTTGTCTCAAACATCAGCCGTGTAGCTTCTTCGCATGCCATTCCAAGACCTGTCTGGCGAATATTCCCATATTCATTATGAAATCTCGGATGCTGTGTACATATCTCACACAAAGCATCTTCTCCTAATTCAATATAAATATCACATAAATTTTTCTGATTCAAAAACACACAACGGTCGCGATCATCAAGATGAAATGTTGGATTGCTTTCATGATCAATGCCTTTCATCAGCCTGTCACGAAATTCTCCTTTAACATTCTGATATTTTCTATAGGACTTAGAATCAATCATGATCTCCCATCCAATGCAGCAACTATCTTTGCATTTATCTGCAATGCACTGAAAATCCTTATAATAGTCAGGAATATATTCTTTCATCTTATCCTCCAAAATATTTTCATTCTTATGAAACTTTTATCTGATGTTCCAGCCGCATCCAATCTGCAACTGCTGCAATAAATTGTGAATTTGTCGGACGTTCCTGTCCTTCCATCACAAATGTTCCAAAAATCTCTTTTAAAAGTTCTTGATTTCCTTTGATCCATACAATATCGATCGCATGGCGGATCGCCCGTTCAACACTACTGGTCGTTGTTTTACATTTCTTCGCAATCTCAGGGTATAATAATTTTGTAATATAATTTATACGATTACAGTCTTCTATCGCCATTAGAATCGCATATTTCATATAACGGCACCCTTTAATATGTGCAGGCACCCCTAAATTCCTAACCAAAAAGCTAATCTGCCTTCGAACATCATTCGTTCCACACATGCTACACATTCTTTTTGATCGTCCATGCAATGCTTTCTCATTTTTTTGAATATCATTATTTACTGAACGTATCCGTATCATCTGTGAAATTCTCTCTGCAAGAATTCCTGCCTGAAACGGTTTCATCATACAATAATCAACTTTTAACCGTCTGATACACTCCATCAGATCTCTATTTTCGAGCATTGTTAATGCAATAAATGCTGGAATTTTATCTGGTTCTATCAATTCCCTGCATTTTTCGATTACACCAATTCCGTCAATCTCTGAAAGCATCAGATCAATAACTACAAGATCAGGTTTTAATTTTATAATATCATCCAATGTATCCACCCCATTATCTCTTACTGATATTACATTATATTTTCCTGATAATTCTTTCTTTAATTGTTCTGCCTCGTCCGGATAACTGTCTGCAATTAAAACTCTATGTCTTTCATCCATATTTTCTCCTTCAGACAATCTCCCTGTATTCGTCCATATGCATCTTATATTATCTCATCATCATCATCTTAAGATGCATTCATATGATAATCGAGTCTTAGTTTATCCGCGATCAATGCAATAAACTCTGAATTTGTCGGCTTTCCCTTTCCAGAACTTATCGTATAACCAAACATTTCTTCCAGCAATTCAACTTTTCCACGACTCCATGCCACCTCAATCGCATGCCGAATCGCCCTCTCTACGCTGCTTGATGTCGTTTTGTATTTTTTCGCAATTGTTGGATATAATAACTTTGTAATATAATTCATCATATTAATATCCTCGATTGCATGATAATTCCCTCTCTAATATACTGATACCCCTTTATATGAGCCGGAATTCCAAGATCTCTTATGATCTTTGTCACATCCTGTTTCATATGAAATTCATGATCGATCACTGTTCTTTGATCATTTTTCTTAAAATTATTTTCTGTTTCTCTCTGAATGATTTTCTGATCCAATCCTTTGATTTTTGCAACTTGTTTGATTCTGCGGCACAGTACCTCATTCTTAAATGGTCTCATCATACAATAATCAATGTCCATATGATTGACGCATTCGATTAATTTCTCGGTACCGATCGATGTTAAAACAATAAATACTGGTAATTGTTCATATTCCATACATTCTCTGCATTTTTCGATCACTCCGACTCCATCGATATATGGCAGCATGATATCAATTAAGACAACTTCTGGTTTCTTTCTGATGATCTCATCAACTGCTTTCATTCCATCGAATACTGTTCCAACAATATCAAACTCTCTATTCAGTTCATTTTCTAACTCCTCTGCTTCTCGATACGTCCCCATCCACTAA
>ENA-OQIO01000674-OQIO01000674.1-human-gut-metagenome-genome-assembly--contig:-NODE-674-length-17677-cov-1.808148_pt1 | contig 17677 bp, 27 predicted proteins | sample MGYA00242573_ERZ504737 | MGnify/ENA primary metagenome ERZ504737 (study PRJEB26092, sample SAMD00036203) | human gut metagenome | host: Homo sapiens | study: EMG produced TPA metagenomics assembly of...
CCGCCGTAAGAGGCGCCGATATAGACGGAGTGGATGCTTAATCCGATGCCTATCCGCCCGCCGAAGTCTCCGCGTTGAAACATTTTATTTTTGCCGAACAAATTCTGTTGGATTTCAAGTCCCAAGTCGTCAAAGGACTGTTTGCCGTCCACACCCAGCGATCCGTAGAATCCGGCGAAAGGAATGACAGCGACTTTCGGGGCGAGCCGGATGTGGTAGTTGAGCATGACGGGAAGTTCCAGGTACATTGCGTTCAGGGAGAGCTCAATGTCCGAGCCGCCGTCGGTAGCTTGGACTTTTCCTCCTTGTTGTGCAGCATCAGGCCGAACTGGAAATAGAAGGGCTTGTCGTTCAGCAGTCGGATCTGTCCGTCAGGCCGATGTTGAATGAGGTCCGTAATTCCGACAGGTATTTCTCTCCGGAACCGGTATCCAGGATGCTGATTTTGCTCATATCCATACCGACCCGAAGGCCGAAAATATTCTTTTTGGGCGTTTGTGCCCATGCGGTGGAGATCGCTGCCGTTATCGCCAGCAAACAGAGGAAAAGTTTTTTCATACGATCGAAGTTAGGGTTAGTTTTCTATACCGAAGATAAGAAAATATCGGTGATAAAAAAAGGTTTTTCGTTGATAAAATAAGTTTTTGGCGTCGGATTTGCCGTTTCTTATAACCGACTTCGAAGGGAGAAATAATGTTATTCGAATAACAGTTTGTCTGTAAAAATCGTTATCTTTGCACGGTTCGACAGATTGCGCTGCGGCAGTTCGGAATTCGGATCCGCCTCGTTGCGACTTTTCGTGCGTCCGGTGGGTGCGATCCGGCAGACAACCGAGGTTGCAGGTAGATGCCGCACCTGTGAAACGACCGTTGAAAACGAAATTGTTTTTTATAAAATTCAAAAAATTACAGCTATGCAGATTGTAGAGATCCATGCAAGAGAAATCCTCGATTCGAGAGGTAACCCGACCATCGAGGTCGAAGTAAGAACCGTATCGGGTGCATTCGGCCGTGCAGCCGTGCCGAGCGGTGCTTCGACGGGAGAGCACGAAGCCCTTGAACTGCGTGACGGCGACAAGAGCCGTTATTCGGGCAAAGGCGTCGAGAAGGCGGTGGAGAACGTGAATAACATCATCGCTCCGGCGATCGTCGGTATGAGCGTAACGGATCAGGTGGGCATCGACAAGACGATGATCGCGCTGGACGGTACGCCGACCAAATCGAAGCTGGGCGCCAACGCCATCCTGGGTGTTTCGCTGGCCGTAGCCCGCGCTGCCGCCGACTATTTCGGTCTGCCGCTCTACCGCTACATCGGCGGTGTGAATGCCAAGACGCTGCCCGTGCCGATGATGAACATCATCAACGGCGGTTCGCATTCGGACGCTCCGATCGCTTTCCAGGAGTTCATGATCCGTCCGGTGGGCGCTCCCTCGTTCCGCGAAGGTCTTCGCATGGGTGCCGAGGTGTTCCACAGCCTGAAGAAGGTGTTGCACAACCGGGGCCTCTCGACGGCCGTAGGCGACGAAGGAGGTTTCGCACCCGCGCTGAAGGGTACGGAGGATGCGATCGAGTCGATCCTCGAAGCGATCAAGGCTGCCGGTTACAAGCCGGGCCGCAAGAGCGAGGGCGGCGACGTGTCGATCGCTATGGACTGCGCCTCTTCGGAGTTTTATGCGGACGGTGTTTACGACTATACGAAGTTCGAGGGTGCGAACGGTGCAAAGCGCTCTTCGAAAGAGCAGGTCGAGTACCTCAAGAGCTTGGTCGCCAAATATCCGATCGATTCGATCGAGGACGGTATGTCCGAGAACGACTGGACGGGTTGGCAGATGCTGACGGCCGAGCTGGGCGACAAGTGTCAGTTGGTCGGCGACGACCTGTTCGTAACCAACGTGGATTTCCTGCGCAAGGGTATCGAGATGGGATGCGCGAACTCGATCCTGATTAAGGTGAATCAGATCGGTACGCTGACCGAAACGCTCGACGCTATCGAGATGGCGCATCGTGCCGGATATACGTCGGTTACTTCGCACCGTTCGGGCGAAACCGAGGATTCGACGATCGCCGACATCGCCGTAGCGACCAATGCGGGTCAGATCAAGACCGGCTCGATGTCGCGTTCCGACCGTATGGCCAAGTATAACCAGTTGCTCCGGATCGAGGAAGAGCTCGGTGACGAGGCGATTTACGGCTATACCAAGGTTTACCGCAAGTAATCCCCGTTTAATGGAAGAATCCCCGCCGCAAGACCAATGCTTGCGGCGGGGGTTCTTTTGTTGTAGGCTGTCGTGGAGTGCGATATCGTAATGTCGTTTCCAGGGCCGTATTTGCCGGATGTTTTACTCTGTGTCCTCTGCCGTTTCGGAACCGGATGCAGCAGGCATTTTTTCCGGATCGATTCCGAAAGCCGATACGATGATCATTTTTTCATCGACATTGTTGGGGTTGGTGACGATGATGCCGTATTCACCGGCAGGGGCATCTCCGAAAGTCAGGTAATAGGAGTTTTCTCCGTATTTTTCTGCGGTAAAGGGCAGGTACTCCATATCGTTGGATGTGACGTTGAACGAACCTACGGCCGAGATGACTGCCGAGCGTTGTTTTCGGTTGTTCTTCATGGCGAATACCCGTACGATCGACATCGGGTCGGTTTTGTTGTCTACGGCGCGGACAATCAGATTGACCGGTTCGTCGGCTGCGAAGCGTACGTTGGCTTGACTACCTGCGACGAGAATTTTAGTTTTCGACTTATTGACGGCCAGACCTGCTATATACACTCCGGCTCCGGTGCGCATTTTGACATTGTGTTTTTCCAATTTTTCAGCCGTGCCGTCCGAATGAATCGCCAATACTTCGCCAATGAAATCGGGTTCGGGAATTTGGGCGGCGATACCGGATGCCAATACCAGGGCGAACAGCGTGAAAAGAATTTTTTCATTGTTTAGGGATATTTGCTTGGGGTTTATATTTTGTTCGGAAACGTTCTTGGGGAAAAGTGGATGTATTCCCGGGCGAATGAGTTTCCGCTGCAAATATAAGTAATTCCCCCCCCCGCCAAAATTTACCGGGAAAAATTACGGATACGGTTGAAAAATGACGATACGGAAGCGATGTTCGTGCGGCGGGTGATTCGAATCGGTTGGGGAGCGCGGAGGCAGGACGAGTTGTTGCCGAACTATTTTTTCTTGTGTGGATTGAAAATACGGTATCCGATCGACAATCCGATCTTGTTGGGATACCACTCCGACGAACCGTTGAACGGATCGGGGTATTGGGGTTCGACCTGATGGCCGGGATCCATGTCTATCTTCCCGTCCATGGAATAGCCGTTGTAAAAGCTGCTCATCCACGACCAGCCGAGGTAGGCGTCGAGCACCCAGCGTTCGCGGAAGATATGTTCGTAGCCGACGCAGAGGCCGATCATGAATCCGTAGCCTTTGCTGTATCGGTTTTCGAATTTGAGCTTCCAGTTTTCGATGTAGGGTTTCGAGAGGTCGAAAGCCTGCATGCCGATATTGGCTCCGAGGTACCAGCCTCGGTTGTGCTCCTTGAAATAACGGCGGTATTCGCCCATGAAGATACAAAAGAGGGCGTGATGGTTGTTTATCGACTTCCACGGAGAAACGACTATTTCGGTCTGGAAGGTCGATTTGGGGGAGAGCGTGAATTCGACGGCGGGATTGACTACGCCCACGAGCGCATAGAGTCCGTTGAGTTTGACGTAGGTTTGGGCGGAAATTTTCGATGCGCAGCCTGTTGCGAGCAGGCATGCGAGCGATATTTTAAGAATGAGTTTCATAGTTGTCTTGCCGCGAAGGTATTAAAAAAAGGCGGAATTTCAGACGATTCCGGTAAAAAATAGCCGATCGGGCGGGATTGTCCGTTGCGGACGATTTTTGTGCTGGCGGAGCTGTGTGCCGGGTTACAAGGACTTCTTCAGATAGACATATCTACCAGTTGTCTGCCGTCCTCGATGATGGGGTGGTCGTAATGATCGGTGAAGAAGCCGGGGATCAAGTGCGAGCGAACGTATCCGCATCGTTCGTAAAAACGGAGTGTGCGGGGAACATCCCCGGTGCCGACGAGAAGCGTCCGGTAACGCCCCCGGTAGTACGCCTCCAGAAATTCGAGCGTTTGTCGTCCGTATCCTTTCCGTTGATACTGGAGGGGTACAGCCAGATTCTTGATCTCTCCGATTCTGTCGGCTTCGTCCGTGACGACGCATTCGGCGACGACCTGTCCGTCGTCACGGGCTACGAACATTTCGCCCCGTTCCAGGTAGCGGTCGATCATGGATCCTGTTCGTCGGCCAGCAGGAGCAGGTCGAGGAAGCGTTTTTTGTGCGTGGTGATTTTTCGAATCGCAGAGGTATGACGGGCGAGTTTTCTTGAGTGGGTGGGGTACCTGATATAAAAATCCCCCCTCTGATGAAAGATACACCCCGGCGTTTATGCGTCGGGGTGTTCGGTTTCTCGGAGAAAGCGTATCTATACGGTCATGATCTCTTTTTCCTTGTTGTCGAGTATCGCGTCCAGCGATTTGGTGAACTTGTCGAGCAGCTTCTGCGCCTGGGTTTCACCGTCTTTCGCCTCGTCTTCGGACATGCCTTCCTTCTGGGCCTTCTTGAAGGCTTCGACAGCGTCCCGGCGTGCGTTGCGCAAGCTGATGCGGGCGGTTTCCGCCTCCTGGCGTACCTGCTTGACCAGCTCTTTGCGCCGCTCTTCCGTCAGGGGCGGGATCGACAGTCGGATCTGCTCCCCGTTGTTCGAGGGGGTCAGCCCGATGTTGGAGTCGATGATCGCCTTTTCGATCGCGCGGATCAGGTTTTTGTCCCAGGGCTGGATCAGAATGGTCTTGGCATCGGGTACCGTGACGCTTGCCACGCCTGAAATCGGGGTTTGAGATCCGTAATAATCTACGAAAACTCCGTTCAGCACGGTCGGGCTCGCCTTGCCTGCCGGATGTTGAGCAGCTCTTCTTCGAGGTGCTCGATCGTTTTCTGCATGCGGTCGGAAGCTTCGGAAAGAATGGTTTTGGTATCCATATGTCGTATTTGTTTAGTTGGCGGAGTTGAGTTGTCGCTCGATCAGCAGAATGAGTTCGTCGAATTCGGGGGCCTCGTAACCGATGGTCGCGGAAATAACTTTGCCGTCTTTGCCGATCAGGAAATTACGCGGAATGTAGTTGGAGGCGTAAAGTCTGTAAATTTTCTGTTCGGGGTCGAGTCCCATCGGGAACGTATAACCCATCTTTTCCCGGAAAGCGGCGACCGTTTCGCGGGTTTCGCCGCGCGATACGGGCAGGAAAACGAAGTCTTCGTTCCCCTTGAAGCGGTCGATGATGTCCTTCTGTACGCGGCTCAATTCCTCGCGGCAGGGACCGCACCAGGTCGCCCAGAAATTCAGAAGCACCACTTTGCCGCGCAGACTGCCCAGGGTGAAGGTCGTGCCGTCGAACATTTCCACCCGGAAATCGGGTGCCTGTGTCCCGGCTTTAACAAGGGTCGTAGCCTCGATGTCGTCGGGCGCATCGTTCGTATTCTTGGTCTGTTCGGTCTTCGGAGCGTTCGTTGCGGGGGCTGCGGGCTGCGATCCGTCGGGCAGCAGCCACATCAGGGCGATGACGACCGCGAGCAGGACGATCATCAGGATAAGACGTTTGTTATTGGGTTTTTACGTTCGGTCATAGCGATATAATAGGTTTTCAGAGTTTGACCAGTGTGCCGATCTTCTCTCCGGCGAGCACCTTTTCCAGGTTGCCCGGAGTGTCCATGTCGAAGACGATGACCCGGAGGCCATTTTCGCGGCAAAGCGTGAAGGCGGTCATATCCATAACCTTCAGGTTGCGACGATAAACTTCATCGAAGGTGATTTCGTCGAACTTCTCTGCGGCGGGGTCTTTCTCCGGATCGGCCGTATAGACGCCGTCTACGCGCGTACCCTTGAGCATGACGTCGGCTTCGATCTCGATGCCGCGCAGCGCCGATGCAGAGTCGGTCGAGAAATAGGGGTTCGACGTGCCGCCGCCGATGATGACTACGTATCCGGCTTCGAGGTAGTCGAGCGCCTTGGCTTTCGAGTATACTCTCCGATGGGTTCCATCCGGATCGAGGTGAGGACTTTCGCTTTCACGCCGTTGTCCTCGAGGGCCGACTGCAGGGCCAGCGAGTTGATAATCGTGGCCAGCATCCCCATCTGGTCGCCTTTCACGCGGTCGAACCCCTTGCGGGCGCCCTGAAGTCCCCGGAAGATGTTGCCGCCGCCGATGACGATGCCTACCTGAACTCCCGTTCCGACGACGGCTTTGATTTGCTCCGCATAGCTGTGGAGCACGTCGGTCGAAAGACCGTATTTTTGAGTCCCTTGCAGGGATTCGCCGCTGAGTTTCAGGAGTATTCTGTTGTATTTCATAAGCGGAGCGGAATTTGATAATGCGAAGATAGGAAAAATTTCGAAAAAATGTCGTTTTTTAATGCTATCTTTGCCTATCCATGATGCATTCGGAATATAAATGGCTCGATCGGATTGATTCGCCCGATGACTTGAAGAAGTTGTCGAGCTCTGACTTGCGTCAGTATTGCGACGAACTGCGTCAGTACATCATCGAACAATGTTCGTCCAATCCGGGACACCTGGCTTCGAGCTGGGGGCGGTGGAGCTTGCCGTCGCTCTGCACTACGTATTCAATACTCCTGACGATAAAATCGTGTGGGACGTGGGGCATCAGACCTATGCCCATAAAATCATTACCGGGCGCCGCGAGGCGTTTCGGACCAATCGCAAGCTGGGCGGTATCAGCGGCTTCCCGCGTATGTCCGAGAGTCCTTACGACGCTTTCGGCGGCGGACATGCCTCCGTGTCGATTTCGGCGGCGTTCGGTATGGCCAAAGCTGCGGAACTCAAGGGCGAGCAGCGGCAGGTGGTGGCCGTGATCGGCGACGGTTCGATGACGGGCGGTCTGGCGTTCGAGGGGCTGAACAACGCCGGTGCGAGCAAGCAGACCAACCTGCTGGTCATTCTCAACGATAACAACATGGCCATCGACCAGGCTACCGGGGCCTTGAAGAACTACCTGGTCAAGATTTCGACGTCGAGGCGCTACAACGCTATCAAACGCCGTTTGTGGCGGATTTTGTCCCATACGCCGGCTGTTTTGCGGTTTTGTCAGAAAGCGGGCAATGCTGTCAAGCAAGGGCTGTTGAAGAACAGCAATCTGTTCGAAAGTCTGAATTTCCGCTATTTCGGTCCGATCGACGGACATAATCTGCCGGAACTGGTGCGGGTGCTGGCGCCTTGCGGCGCATCGAGGGTCCCAAGCTGCTGCATGTGATGACCGTAAAAGGAAAGGGCTATAAGCCTGCCGAGTGCAATAAGCCGGTATGGCACGCTCCGGGCAAATTCAACCCGGAAACGGGCGAGCGGATCGTCAGCAAGACCGAAGTGGCCCGATACCAGGATGTTTTCGGCCAGACGCTGCTCGAACTGGCCCGTGCCGACGAGCGGATCGTGGGGATAACGCCCGCCATGCCGTCGGGCAGTTCGATGAATATTCTGATGAAAGAGATGCCGGAGCGTTGTTTCGACGTAGGTATCGCCGAAGGACATGCCGTGACTTCTCCGCCGGACTGGCGGCTGCGGGCATGGTGCCTTTCTGCAACATCTATTCGAGTTTCATGCAGCGGGCTTATGACAATGTGATTCACGACGTGGCGATTCAGCGTCTTCCGGTGGTCATGTGCCTTGACCGGGGCGGTCTGGTGGGTGAGGACGGAGCGACGCATCACGCGCTTTCGATCTGGCCTATTTCGGTACGGTTCCCAATCTGACGGTGCTGCGCCGATGAACGAACTGGAGCTTCGGAACATGATGTTTACGGCGCTCGAGCCGGTCGGCCTTTCGCCATCCGCTATCCGCGCGGTAACGGAGCGGGCGTCGCCTGGCGCGATGAGCCGTTCGCAGCGATGGAAATCGGGCGGGGGCGTTGCCTGAAGGACGGGGAGCGGATTGCGGTCCTTACGATCGGCACGGTCGGCAATTTTGCTTCCGAGGCCATTGCGCGTATGGAGGCGGACGGGATTCGGGTGGCCCATTACGACCTGCGTTTCGCCAAGCCGCTCGACCAGGAGTTGCTGCACGAGGTCGGACGTAAGTTCCGTTGTGTGGTGACCGTCGAGGACGGAGCTTGCGCGGCGGCGTGGGAGAAGCCGTCGTCGCGTTCTTCTGCGAGCACGGCTATCTGCCGAAGGTCGTGAACCTGGGTATTCCGGATCGTTTTGTCGAACATGGAACGCCCGCGCAACTGTATGCCCAGTGCGGTTATGATGCCGAGGGAATTTACCGCACGCTGAAAAGTTTGCAGGAATCTTTGCAATAGACGTAATCCGGTATAGAATATGCGATACACCCTCGTTATGACCAGGGTGAAAATCGAATATATGCTGTTTGCGGCGATGTCGCTTGTGGCGGGCGCCGCGTACGGTCGGGGACCGGTCGTTGCCGCTGTCGGCAGTGGACCGTGGGCGAATCCCGATTTGTATGTCGGCGAGTGGTACGAGATCGCTCGTTTCGATCATCCGTTTCAGGAGGGGACGGTCGGATCCCGGGTGGTTTACCGATTATTGTCGGAAAGTAAAATGCGAATCGTCTATCGGGGCAAGGACGGCAGAACGGGCCGGGACCGGATTTCGAGTGCAAAAGGTCGGTTGTCTGCCGATTACGAATGCCTGCGGGTTTCGTCTTGTTGGTTTTTTTATAGCGACTATACGATGTCGGCATGCGATTCCGCTGCCGAGCGGCAGTGGGTCGTCGTAAGCGGCCGATCGGCCAAATATTTATGGATTCTCGCTCGCCGACCTCGATTATCTACGCAGGTGCTGGTCCGGATTCTGGACCAGGTCGAAAAACAGGGATTCGATACCGATAAGCTTCATTTCGTCGATCAGCGGTGAAATGTCGGCCCGGTGGAAAAATAACCGCGAATATTCGTTTCGGATATTCGCGGTTGCTTTGTATTTGGCGGAGGTTCGGATTTTCCGGGTGCGAGTTTCCTATTCGATTTCCCGCCGGTTCATCAGTGCGTGAGTAATCGTCAGTTCATCCACGTATTCCAGTTCGTCGCCGAAGCCGATCCCCCGGGCGATCGACGTGACTTTCACCTGCGGGTACTGGCGCAGCCGGTTGAGCAGATAGAACAGGGTTGTTTCGCCTTCGACCGAGGTGAGATGGCGAGGATCACTTCCCGGATTGTCCCCTGGGCGATCCGCTCGATCAGCAGGTCGATCTTCAGGTCCGAAGGGGCGATGCCCTGCATCGGAGAGATTACACCGCCCAATACGTGATAGAGTCCACGGTACTGGCGGGTATTTTCGATCGAGAGTACGTCGGCGACCTGTTCTACGACACAGACGGTCGTATGGTCGCGCTCCCGGTCGGCGCAGATCGGACAGATTTCTTCATCCGAGAGGTTGTTGCACAATTTGCAGTATTTGATGTCGCGGCGGAATCGGTCGATACTGCGTGTCATGTTGCTTACCGAATCGGGTTCCATGCGCAGCAGGTGGATCGCCAGGCGCAACGCCGTGCGGCGTCCGATGCCTGGGAGTTTCGACAGTTCTCCGGTCACGTCTTGAAGCAGTCTGGACACGTTCTTGGAAATTTTTGGATTCGCAGGGGCGGATCCGGTTTTTTAGATGGTTTCGAACGTCGAGCACTCCATCCAGCCCTTTTTGCCGTCGGCGATGGTGATTTCGCACCAGCCGTTCAGACGGTCCGAAATTTCTACTTTGGTGCCTTCGTGCAGAATGAAGAGATCGGTCGAGTTCTGATCGGGAGAGCTTTTGACGGCGACGGCATCCCGCAGTACGACGGCCGATGTGCGGTCGATCGCCTCCCGGCGGTCGATGGCTGCGAAGCAGAGGGTCAGTACCAGCAGCAGAAAGGCTGTCGCGGTGCCGTAGAATCCTATCTTGCGTCGTACCAGACGACGGGAGAGCAGATAGAAAAGCGCCGAGCCGAGCATTGCCGCCAGGAAGACCAGCGAGAGGACGGCCCATGTCGTGCTGCTCAAAAGGTTGCGCAGATTCGACAACCAGGTCTTGACGAAAAATTCGGGGACGGCGTCGATGTGGTCTTTGGTCATTTTCTCGGCGACTTGCAGGTTGTAGCGTATGTCTTCGTTCCCGGGATTGAGCCTCAGCGCCCGGTTGTAGTTGAGGATCGCCCGACCGATTTCCTGCTCCTTGAAATAGGCATTTGCCAGGTTATAGTAGAGTTTGCCCGATTGCCTGCCGCTCGACAGAATCGTTTCGTAAAGCGAAATTGCCGTAGGAAAGTCGTTGTTGATGTAAGCCGTGTTGGCCTGATCCCACAACTTGTCGGGATCGGATGCGTAAGCTGCCGAGGCGGTTTGCTCCGATTGCGGGTGTTGAGCCAGCGAATCGGTTCGGGCGCAGTCTGCCCCGGAACTGCCGCGCTCAACAGCGTGGCGAGGAGAAAGAGAATATATCGTTTCATGGCTTTTAGCGTTTGATGATCGATTCGATGCGGGAATCAGTTCGAGGCCGTCCCGATATACGTCGCTCATACGGGCCGAAGCCACCGGCGAATATTGGGCTTCGTCGCAGCGGGTGATGAGTTCCGAGAAGAGCTGGGTGTCTTCCGGCGCAGCCCCGCGCTTGTGGAGCTCCTCGCGGACATTTTCCTTGGTGAGATTGGCTACCGGGATATTGAATTTATCGCTCATATACCCCCATAAAGCCTTCAGCATCTCTTCGTAGAAGGCGTGCTGGTTGTGCTCTTCCATATAGTTCTTGGCTATCCTGAAACGCTGAATGGCCACTTTGTTGGCTCGCCGGCCCCGGATCAGAGCCGCATTCTGGCTGTCGCGGATCTGCTTGCGCAGCGCGATGTAAGTTCCGGCGAAAATGACGAGAATCGCAGCCAGCAGTCCGATATAGAGTCCGCTCAGGAAGAATGGCTCGCGCATCGGCTGGAGGCGTGCCTTGCCCAGGCGGATGAAACGGATGTCCTGTCCCAGCATCTGAACGTCCTCCTTGGAGAGTCCTTTGACCATGTAGCTCTCTCCGCCGTTGGCATCCGGTGTGATTTGCAGCGGGAAGCTTTGCGAGGAGAGGGTCACATATTCCCGGCGGTCGGGATTGAAGTAGGTGAAAGGATCGAATCGATACGGTACGTCCCTTCGGCGCGCGCGATGAACGGATATTCGAATTGCCGGTAGCCGGAGGTTCCCGCAGTCGCCGTTTGGATGGATTCGGTGGTTTTGACGTTGTATTGCTCGAACGAGGCGGGCAGCGTCAGTTTCGGAGCCTGGATGAAAGGCAGATTGCCCTGTCCCGTGATTTTCACCGTGAAGGTCCCGGCCGAGTTGGCCGCCAGTTGGTCTGCGGAGAGCGACGCGTCCATGGAGAATTTGCCGACGGCGCCCGTAAAGCTGGCCGGAGCGCCGCAGGGAGCTCTTTGACCGTGATGTTCACGCGGGGCGTCTGCAACTTGCGCCGCAAATTATAGACTTCGTGCCCGCCGCCAAAGAACGGATCGATATTGCGGCGGCTCTGTACGATAACTTGTGCAATGGCGGTGATCGTTGCGGGTTCGATCACGAGCGTACCCGCCTGCTGCGGGTAGAGCAGACACTCTTTTACGACTGTCGATTCATAGACCTTGCCGTTCAGGGTTTCACGCTGCCACATGGCGTTCGAAACGTCGATGTCCTGCGTCCAGAAGCCGTTGAAGGAGGGGAATTTAATGTCTTCGTAGCCCACGATCGCCACCCGGCGGTAGAGCTTGAAGGTCGCCAGCAGGGGTTCGCCTTTGAAGACCGACTGTTTCGATATGTGGACGCGCAGCAACAGATCGTCTTTGGCAATCTGTCCCTGGGCTTCCTCCTCGATACTTTCATCCGAAGAGTCTGAATTTCCCTGCGGAGCCCGGGCGCTGCCTGCCGACGGTTTGTCGGAGATCTCGATCGGCAGAGGCTGGGTCTTGTATCTTTTTTTATCGACCTTGATCGAGGCTGGACCGATCGTGATGTTGCCCGCGTCCTGGGCCAGCAATACGTAGGTGATCGTATAATTGACGTTTTTGGTCATCGCGCCGTTGATGATCTGGATCGAGTGTCCCTGGGAGATCGCCGGGCCGGCCAGTACGTCGAACGCCCCGAAATCCGGCGCTTCGAACGAATCGTCGTCGGGCGTGGCGTTGAGCGAGAACTCCACCCGGAAACTTTCGCCTGCCGTGACGACCATCGGGGCGTTGGCGCTGAAAGTAACCTCGTCGGCTCTTGCTGCGGAGCCGACGAAGATTACGAAACATAATGCGAGGGTTATTTTACAGAAAAAACCTTTCATTGACTGTCTGTTTCCTTGGTTGCCCCTATAACGGCCGGGGCGGAGCGTTTAGTGTTTGAGCTGCGCGAAAAAATCGTTGCCTTTGTCGTCCACGAGGATGAAGGCCGGGAAGTTTTCGACGTAGATCTTGCGGACGGCTTCCATACCCAGTTCCGGGAAATCGACCACTTCGACCGATTTGATCGAATCTTTGGCCAGCACAGCCGCCGGACCGCCGATCGAACCGAGGTAGAATCCGCCGTGTTTTCGGCAAGCGTCCGTCACCTGTTGCGAGCGGTTGCCTTGGCCAGCATGATCAGCGAGCCGCCGTGCTCCTGGAACAGATCCACGTAAGGATCCATACGCCTGCCGTCGTGGGTCCGAAGCTGCCCGAAGGCATTCCTTTCGGCGTCTTGGCCGGACCGGCGTAATAGATCGGGTGTTTCTTGAAATATTCGGGCATCGGCTTGCCTCATCGAGCATCTGTTTGATGCGGGCGTGGGCGATGTCGCGGGCCACGATGAGCGTGCCGCGCAGGTTCAGGCGCGTTTTGATCGGATATTTGGAGAGGATTTCGCGCACCTTGTCCATGCCTTGATCCAGGTCGATGTCCACGGCGGGCGACATGGCGGGGGCCTCTTTGGGCAGGAAGCGGGCCGGGTTCTTCTCGAGCTGTTCGAGGAAGATGCCCTCTTCGGTAATTTTGGCTTTGATGTTGCGGTCGGCCGAGCAGCTTACGCCGATGCCGACGGGGCACGACGCCGCGTGGCGCGGAGCGCGGATCACCCGCACGTCGTGTACGAGGTATTTGCCGCCGAACTGGGCGCCGATACCGCTCTCCCGGCAGATCTGGAGGATTTTCTGTTCCCACTCCAGGTCGCGGAAGCAGCGTCCTCCTTCGTTACCCGAGGTGGGCAGCTGGTCGAGGTAACCTGCCGAAGCCTTCTTGACGGTCGCCAGACACATTTCGGCCGACGTGCCGCCGATGCAGACGGCCAGGTGGTAGGGCGGGCAGCTGAGGTGCCGAGATCCATGAGTTTCGAGCGGAAAAATTCCAGAAGCGATTTCTCGTTCAGCAGCGCTTTGGTCTGCTGGTAGAGGAAGGTTTTGTTGGCGGAGCCGCCGCCTTTGGTGATGAACAGGAATTTGTATTCGTTGCCTTTGTCGGCGTAGAGATCGATCTGTGCGGGCAGGTTCGTGCCCGAGTTCTTCTCCTCGGTCATCGTGAAGGGCACCACCTGCGAATAGCGCAGGTTGCGCTCCTTGTAGGCTTCGTAGGCGCCCCGGGCGATACATTCGGCGTCGTCCGCTCCCGTAAAGACATTCTCGCCCTTCTTGCCGATGCAGATGGCCGTGCCGGTGTCCTGGCAGGTCGGCAGTTCGCCTTCGGCGGCGACCGTCTGGTTGAGCAGCATGGTGTAGGCCACGAATTTATCGTTGTCGGAAGCTTCCGGATCCTCCAGAATGTGGCGGAGTTGCTCCAGATGGGCCGGGCGCAGGTAGAACGATACGTCGGTATAGGCTTCGCGGGCCAGCAGTTCGATACCTTTGGGATCGACCTTGAGAATGCGGCGTCCGTCGCATTCGACGATCTTGACATACTCTTTGGTCAGCAGACGATATTGCGTCTTGTCACATTCGATCGGGAATGGTTCTTGATAGATGAATTCCGACATGGTGTTGAGGTCTTTATTGTAGCGTTAGAAAAATTGCCAATTATTCGCAAATTTACTAAAATAAAATCAGAATATTCCGTTTGAGCGCTATTTTTTCTCCCGCCTGATTTTTATTCGGGAAAGAGCCTGTTATTAAGGAAATAATGCTTAATTTTGTAAAGATAGGAACGCATAAATTCTTAAATTATTATATAATTATGGTATCTTATAAAGAACTGGGCCTGGTGAATACCCGCGAGATGTTTGCCAAGGCGATCAAGTGGGTATGCCATTCCCGCTTTCAATTTCAATAACATGGAGCAGATGCAGGCCATCGTGCAGGCGTGCGTCGAAACTTCGTCGCCCGTGATTATGCAGGTGTCGTCGGGTGCCCGCAAGTATGCCAATCCGACCATTCTGCGCTACATGGCCCAGGGTGCCGTGGAGTATGCCAAGGAGTTGGGCAAGAACATTCCGATCGTGTTGCATCTGGATCACGGCGATACCTTCGAGCTTTGCAAGGATTGCGTCGATATGGGTTTCTCGTCGGTGATGATCGACGGTTCGCACCTGCCTTACGATGAGAACGTGGCGCTGACGAAGAAGGTCGTGGAGTATGCCCACAAGCACGATGTGACGGTGGAGGGCGAGCTGGGTGTGCTGGCCGGTGTCGAGGACGAGGTTTCGGCCGAACACCATACCTACACCCGTCCCGAGGACGTGGAGGATTTCGTGAAGAAGACCGGTGTGGATTCGCTGGCCATCTCGATCGGCACGTCGCACGGAGCCAATAAGTTCAAGCCCGAGCAGTGCACGCGCAATGCGGACGGCGTGCTCGTGCCGCCCGAACTCCGTTTCGACATCCTGGAGGAGATCGAGAAGCGCATCCCTGGGTTCCCGATCGTGCTGCACGGCTCCTCGTCCGTGCCGCAGGAGTACGTGCATATCATCAATACGCACGGCGGTGCGTTGAAGGATGCCATCGGCATTCCGGAGGAGCAGCTGCGCCGTGCCGCCAAGAGCGCCGTTTGCAAGATCAACATCGACTCGGACAGCCGTCTGGCCATGACGGCCGCCGTGCGTCTGGTGCTGACCGACAAACCCGCCAGAGTTCGATCCCCGCAAACTACCCGGGGCCGGCCCGCGAGGAGATGAAGAAGCTCTACATGCACAAATGCGAGAAAGTTCTCGGATCGGCCGGCAAGGCGTAGCCGATTCGTGCGGATTGCGATACCGGACCGGGCAAATCGCCCGGTCCGGTTTTTTCTTTCCCGAAATGTGGGTTGCGGTGCGGATTTTGTTCTTCTTTGCATACAATCAATATTCGATGGTTATGAAAAAGTATGAATTGAAGAATAATAAGGCGCTCGGACGTTATGAATTCGATTTGGGCGGTGCTACGGCAGCGGTGGATTACGAGGAGTGCGGTCCCGGGTGTATCGCCGTTACCCATACGGGCGTTCCCGATCGGTTCTGCGGACAGGGTATCGCCTCGCAGTTGACGGCTGGCGGTGTTGGAAGATTTGAAACGGCAGGGGCTGAAAGTGGTTCCGCTGTGTCGATTCATGGCCCGTTATATTCTGCGGCATCCGGAGTGGAAGCAGATGGTTGCGGACAAGTAGCGGGTGCGACGGCGTTATACCGTTTGCGCCTGGAGATTCGTTTTTGGGTAGGGATCGTTCTCGTCGGGTCCGTGTAGGCCGTTCTTCGGCTATAAGCACGCGGCCTTTTGCCTGACGGCGAATGGGCGGGAGCCAGGGGGAATGGATGCCGTTTCGCCCGGGTTCTGAAGCATGCGGGAGCGTCTTTTGCCGACAGTGGCCGGAAAATATCGTGCCGGACGGTGAATTAGTAGGAGCGAAATTTGGCCGATTGCCGGAAAAATCATTATCTTTGCCCATCCGAGGAGAGGTGCTCGAGTGGTTGAAGAGGCGCGCCTGGAAAGCTCGTATACGTCTAAAGCGTATCAGGGGTTCGAATCCCCTTCTCTCCGCAAACGACCGGGAGGTCGGCTGGGTTGCAAACGATATTCGTTTGCAACCTTTTTGCTTTTCGGAGGCAACGAATTTATTCGGAACGTTTCGGGATCGTCCGTAGTGCGGACGGCCGACGGCCGGGTATTGGCAGGGATATGCGGCTCTTCGGTCGGTCGCGGGAAGGCGGGCCGCAACTCGATCTTTGTCTTGTCTGTCGGAAGTTGGGAAAAGTTATTATCCGGGGTTTCGAAATCGACTACCCGGTGACGGACGAGATGTTTGCCCGGCCGGAATAGCGTTTTTTTAGCTGGTGCGGGTATCGGCGTTGTGAAGATTCGTGTTAAAGAAAAAAGCCTCCGCTCGAACGGAGGCTTTTTTCTTGCAGGCGGAAGGATCTACTTCGTAGAAGCGGCTCTCTTCTCCTTGATACGGGCTTTCTTACCCGTCAGGTTACGCAGGTAGTAGATGCGTGCGCGACGAACCACGCCCTGCTTGTTTACCTCGATGCTCTCGATGTGGGGCGAATAGAGGGGGAAGATACGCTCGACGCCGATGCCGTTGGAGATCTTGCGGATCGTGAACATCTTGGTCTTGCCCGTACCCTTGATCTGGATAACTACGCCGCGGAAGCTCTGCAGGCGCTCCTTGTTACCTTCGACGATCTTGTACGTAACGGTGATCGTATCACCGGCCTGGAACGACGGAACATCCGTCTTGGTCCACATCTGCTCGTTGACGAGCCGGATTACTGCATCCTTGTTCATTGTTGCAACAATTTTTTTGATGATTTCTGCGTTCAACATTATCGCTGTGTTTGCCTACCATGCAGGGATCTTGCTCTGCAATCCTCCGGGAATCAACGGATTGATGTTCCCGGTCGTGGCTTCGCACCCAATATAAGAGGTTGATACGGTCCGCAAATATAGAAACTTTTTCCCAAACGGGCAATCGGCTGTCTAAAAAATAGATGACTCCGCAACCGGACCGGTTGTGCGGCGATGTCGGCTGCGGCGGGTGTGGGAGGTGAACGGGTTTCATCTTGAATCGTGTCGGGAGGTGCGGATTGCTTCGACGGGCGGTGCGTATGGATGGCTCTCGAACTTTGAGGCACATGGTTTGCGGTTAGTCTGCAACTTCCCGTTCCGATCCTTTTTGTTTACAATGGAATTTTCCGACGGGATCGGCATGCGGGGAATTTCCCGGGTGCAGGGAAGGAAGTATGTATGTTGTATGGAATATGGGAGGCGGTTCGGACATTCTTTTCGAATGAGTTCGACGAATGTCGCCCGCCTTTTCGTATATTTGTCACTAAAATCGGAGAAAAATATGATGAAAGAGAAGTTGGTATTCGTCACCAACGACGACGGTTACAATTCAAGAGGTATTCAGGCGCTCCTCGAGGTCGCACGCAAGTTCGGCCGGGTGGTCGCCATTGCGCCCGAAACGCCGCAGAGCGGTATGAGTCAGGCGATAACGATCAATAATCCGCTTTTCCTGCGCGAAGTGTCGAAAGGCGACGGCGTGGAGTTTATGCTTTTTCGGGAACCCCGGTCGATTGCGTGAAGATCGCTTTCGACTACTTTCTCAAGGGCCGCAAGGTCGATCTGGCGCTTTCGGGGATCAATCACGGCTCGAATTCGGCGGCCAATATCCTCTATTCGGGTACGATGGGCGGTGCGATCGAGAGCAGTTTCTACGGTTGTC